>Ga0194116_10006363_pt1 | contig 12617 bp, 4 predicted proteins | sample TA2MahsurfametaG_4_FD_148617 | JGI IMG/M metagenome (GOLD analysis project Ga0194116, IMG submission 148617) | Freshwater microbial communities from Lake Tanganyika, Tanzania - TA2015008 Mahale S9 surface | ecosystem: Environmental > Aquatic > Freshwater > Lake | place: Tanzania: Lake Tanganyika... | reverse complement strand
AAAAAAAATACTTCAAGGGAGTGTGGGATGTATACGAACAAACTTTTAACTTGTGTGACTCCGTAGGAAAGTCAATTTTTACGGGTGATTTTCAGTTTTCTCAAACTTGTCAAACTTTGATTGATAAATACGGCGAACCTTCAGCTGTCGATCCAAGTATGTTTTTTATTAAGTCTTCAACAAGGGGATTTACATACATTATTCGTGAAAAAATTAAAGTTGAAGGATCCACTTTTCTTTTTTTTGTAGCACTTAAGTCCAAACGAATTCCTGAAGAAATTGGTTTTCCTCGTTTGTTGATTTCAAAAAACGCAAATGTTCTCAACTCATTAGAACATTATTCCGTTGGTAAATATGATGGGGAGAAGTTGATTCGAAGCTTTGGGCCTTTTCATTTTCCAACTTCCTTGACAGCTTTTCCTAAAGAAAAGAAATCGGAACAAATTATCCATTTCGATGGGCACAACCATTTCATTTTTTCAAAGACAAATCAGACAATTATGCTGACTATAAAAAATTATGAATTTGTTGATTATGTTTCTGCGTTTGCAGTTGTTTTTTGCTTTTTAGGGTTGATTTTATTTTTGTCTCGGCTTTTTTTCAAAGACGTTACATTTGATAAATCGAACTTGTCGTTATCCTTGAAAATTCAATATGCAATCCTAGTATTGGTCATTTTTGTTTTGATTTTATTTGCAACGGGAAGTGGATACTACGTTCAAAAGCAATTTCAACAAGCTTCAGATGAAGTGATCGAAAACAAGTTGACATCAGTTGAAGAAGAACTACGTGGAAAGTTAAATTCGACATCCAATTTAAATATGGCCGATCAGGGAAATTTTTTGGAATCTGTACTCGTCAAGTTGGCTCGTGTTTTTGAAACAGACTTGAATATTTATGACAAACAAGGATTTTTGGTCGCGTCTTCGCGAAGTAAAGTTTTTAATCAAGGGCTTTTAAGTGAACAAATAAATCCGGAAGCATTTGAAAAAATTAAACGCAAAAAACGAAGCTTTTTCACACAGAAGGAAAACATAGGAAATCTCAATTACGTTTCTTCTTATCAGCCAATTTATAATAGCGAGGAAAAATTATTGGGTTACCTAAACCTCCAGCATTTTGGTCAACAGCAAGTGTTAGAGGAACAATTAAAAAGCTTTGTTGTTGCGGTGGTAAATGTGTTGATCATACTTTTATTATTATCAATTGGAATCGCCTTACTCGTTTCTAATTGGGTAACATCTCCCTTGAAATTGCTTCAAAAAAGAGTCTCAGGATTAGAAATTACTTCAGATGTCAAGATAGAGTATCCTGGAAAAGATGAAATAGGAACGATAGTTTCGGCGTATAACTTAAAATTGGATGAGTTGCAAGCGGCAGCGAAAAAACTTGCAAAAACGGAACGCGAATCTGCCTGGCGGGAAATGGCGCAACAAGTAGCTCATGAAATAAAGAATCCACTCACACCGATGAAGTTGAGTATCCAGCAATTGCTTCGTGTTTACGACCCAACTGATCAGCAATCAACAGAAAAAATAAAGCGTGTCTTGAATTCCATTATTGAACAAATTGATGGTATGACGCGTATCGCCAACGAATTTTCACGCTTCGCTAAAATGCCGGAGCCAAATAAGAAAGAAGTTGATTTAATCGTTTTGATTGAAAATACAGTTTCCTTTTTCGAGGCTGAAGAAAAAATTAAGTTTAACATCGAATCGAATGAAAAACACATAATAATTAACATAGACAAGGAGCAATGGGTTCAAGTGTTTAACAACCTCATTCAAAATGCCATTCATGCGCTTGAAGGAAAAGAAAATGGTGTAATAACGGTTTCAGTTCAAAAAGATAATAGCTCTGTTTTCATAGATGTTTCAGACAATGGGTGCGGAATTTCAATAGAAGAACAAGAAAAACTTTTTGTTCCTTATTTCACTACAAAAACCTCCGGCAGCGGCATTGGTTTATCAATGGTTAAACAAATTGTGGAAAACCACGACGGCGAAATCAGCTTTGTTTCTGAGTTAAATAAAGGAACAAGTTTTAGTATAAAATTAGAGGCACAAACTAATCTATCTTAAAACTTAACCCCAATCGAAAAGTAAATTGTGCGACCATTTGCAGGTAATAATCCAGGGCCAGGATAACCTCCTGCGCGACGAGTAGCATATTTCTCATCAGTTAAATTATTAACTCCAGCTTTTACATTGTACTTTCCATTGATGAGGTAGGTGCATGAAATATCCATAACTTGATAACCATTTATTTTACCAATGGTAGCTTTGGCATTCGATAGTTCAGTGTTGTGAGCATCTGTATAAACCGCACCAATTTGATTCAGTTGAAAATTCATCGAAAACCGGTTGTATCTATAGGTCAACCCAAAACGATTAATTGTGCGAGGTGCATTTTCAACGTAATTTCCTGTAAAATCTTTTGTTGAATCAACCAATGCTGCAGGATCGTCCCAACGGGTATAGCGCGCATCAATTAACGCAACATTTGCATAGAGTTTTAGATTTCCAATTTTTGATTTTTCTGAAAAGATTCGCATCACATCCAATTCCACGAACGATTCAATTCCTTTGCTTACCGAGGCTCCAATGTTGGTTTTTAAATTTTTATTGTTAACACTGATAGTTCCGATGCGGTTGTCATAAAACAAATAGAATGCACCAACATCAAATGTCAAAAATTCTTTGATTGTTCCACGGTAACCAAAATCGATGTTAAATCCTTTTGCATCTTTTAGATTTGAATCGATAGAATCTGTAGTAGCTGCGGGCGTTAATTCAGAGTAGGTAACAGGTCGATAGGCTTGACTGAAGTTGGCGTAAACATTTGAGTTTTGGGTTGCCTTGAATTCTGCCCCAACTCCTGCCAAAAGCACTGTTCTAACTTGGTTCGGAACGGCAATAGACGATCCAACAGTTGGCTTGTCTATTGTTCCAAAAGCGCCTGAATTAATGTATTCCAAACGAATACCTGGGGTAACACTTAAGCGTTTTGTCAACTGAAACATATTTTCAATAAATGCAGCTCCATTTCTTGTTGTAAATTGCAACTCTTTTTTGAAGTCAAAGGATCCGATAGAACTAATGTGTTGTGAAACAATTTCCAAATCAAAGTCACTGTTAACAGACCCAATTCCCCCTTGTTTCCTTGTCGTTTCACCTGAATATACTCTAATTCCCGCTGATAATGCTGACTCGTTTCTTAACAAATTGTATTTCTGTAAGAAACGTAATTCTCCGCCAATGTTTTTGTACCAATCGCGGTCTACTTGTCTGTTGTTGTAATATGCTCCATTTAGTGAATCGGGAATAAAAATATCTTTTAGGAATCCTACACTATTTCGTTGGGCATTGGTGTAAAAAATCTTCACTGCGATTTTCGACTTCTCATTGAATGAATAATCGAGATGCAAAGCTGCGGTATTCCATGGAGCACCCATCCAATTTCTTGATCGGTTTGAAAGTTGGGCATTTTCTAAAAACATAGAATCCGACAAACCACCGGGCTGTTGACTTTTGTAATCCATGTGTGTGTATTCTAATGTGGCGTTGAATTTTGGAGAAAAGTTGTAAGAAAGAGAAATGTGCCCAGTCGTGGTTCGATATTGGCTGTTTTGTCTCCAGCCATCAGCACTTCTGTGATGCAAATAACCATAGTAAGAGAAATTTTTAATTTTCCCGCCAATCGCATTAAACGCATTGTACAAACCATAATTTCCAATCGTTTGCTGGGATTCAAAAGAGAATGGTTTTGCTCCTAAGTAGCGTTTTGTAATATAATTCATCATTCCTCCGAATTGGGGTCCATATTGCAATGAACCAGCACCTCTCACAATTTCGATTTTTTCAAGCGCCTCTGTTGGAGGAGTGAAATAAGCTTCGGGATAGCCAAAAACCTCAGAGGAAATGTCAACACCATTCTGCCGAACATTGAATTCCCATGAACGATTTGGACTCAATCCACGTGTTGAAACAGATGTTTGAATTCCCGACCCATCACTTTCCCAAATTGAAACCCCTGGAACTTTTGCCATGATTTGTCGGTAGTTATTTGAAGAAAGATCTGCATCTAATTGGTTCAAATGAACTACCTCATTTTTCTTTCCTGAATATATGTTTGTCCCCTGAATTGGCCCTAGAAAAGTTGGAAGTTTTTCAGTAAAAATGAGTTCTTTGTGATGTTTTATTTTTATCGAGTCGCCTTGATTTACTTGTGTATAGGCTACATTCAGAATAAATGTAAGTATCGCGATTGTGTTTATCATTTTTTTCATGATACAAAGTAACATCGTGTTTCAAAAAAGCACAATACCAAAAAAATGGTATTTTAGAATGATTCTAAATAAAGCGGATTTTAATGTCAGATAAAACTAGAATATCTCAAGTTTATTAAGAATTAAATTCTTGAGCGAGCATTTTTTAAACCTGTATTGTTGAAATTCACCTGATTGTAATAAGGACTTTCTTTGAATATGCGTTTATCTTTGCATCATGGAACAAAAGCAAGATAAACTGAAAGACATTATTTCGCACGCCAAAGAATATGGATTCATTTTTCCTTCCTCAGAGATATATGATGGTTTAGCGGCAACCTATGATTACGGTCAATTGGGTTCGGAGCTAAAAAACAATATTAAGACTTATTGGTGGAAGGCTATGGTTCAAATGCATGAAAACATTGTTGGTATTGACGCCGCAATCTTTATGCATCCAACGACATGGAAGGCTTCAGGACACGTCGATGCGTTCAACGATCCACTTATTGACAATAAGGATTCCAAAAAACGATATCGCGCTGATGTTCTAATTGAAGAACACATTGAAAAAATCAGACAAAAAATTGAAAAGGAAGTTGAAAAAGGAAAAAGTCGCTTTGGAAACGATTTTAACGAAACCCAATTTCGTGCTACCAACCCAAATGTTCTGCGCAATGCTGAGAAAATAACTCAAATTGAGGCGAGAATGAAGTCATCTTTGGAGGACAACGACTTAGAAGCCGTTCGAAATCTAATTCTTGATTTAGAAATTGTTTGTCCGATTTCAGGATCTAAAAATTGGACAGAAGTTAGGCAATTCAACCTGATGTTCTCCACCGAATTAGGATCTGTAGCCGGAGATGCCTCAACCATTTATCTTCGACCTGAAACTGCACAAGGGATTTTTGTGAATTTCTTGAATGTTCAGAAATCGGGAAGAATGAAAATTCCTTTTGGGATTGCACAGATAGGAAAGGCTTTTCGAAACGAAATCGTAGCAAGGCAATTTATTTTCCGTATGCGGGAATTCGAACAGATGGAAATGCAATTTTTCGTTCGACCGGGAGAGGAAATGAAGTGGTACGAATATTGGAAAGATGCCCGTGAAAAATGGCATAAGAATTTGGGACTAGGAAATCAAAAATATCGTTTTCATGACCACATCAAGTTAGCACATTACGCAAACGCAGCCTGCGACATTGAATTCAATTTCCCAATGGGATTCAAAGAGTTGGAAGGCATTCACTCGCGTACCGACTTTGACTTGAAACAACACGAGCAACATTCAGGAAAGAAGCTTCAGTTCTTTGACCCGGAGATTAACGAAAGTTACGTTCCGTATGTCGTTGAGACCTCAGTTGGATTGGATCGCTTGTTTTTAGCAGTGCTTTCTGCTGCTATCCAAAACGAAAAACTTGAAGATGGAACCGAACGAGTTGTTTTGAATATTCCACCGGTTCTTGCCCCATACAAAGCCGCCATCTTGCCTTTGATAAAAAAAGACGGACTTCCAGAAAAAGCAAGAGAAATTCAAAAATTGCTTCAGTTTGAATACAATGTTCAATACGACGAAAAAGATGCCATCGGCAGAAGATATAGAAGGCAAGATGCCATAGGAACCCCAATTTGTATTACCGTTGATCACCAAACGTTAGAAGATAGTACCGTAACAATTCGTGAACGGGACACAATGCTTCAAGATCGTATTTCAATACATGAAATTCAACAACGAATCGCCGATAAAGCAAGTTGGAGAAAAATATTAACCGATTTGAAAAACAATTGATTTATTGCAAGCACTACTAAGATATTTTTGGATTATTGGTTTAATGCTGAACTTAAAGTCAAGCTATGGACAGATGGTCAATAATTTGTCTGGTGATGCGTTCACTGATAAACCATTCTTTGACAGGGGCTTCATTAAACGCAATCACATTAAATCACTTGAAGGGCAATATTCAAGAAAGAAAGATGGTGATGTAGTGAGACCATCTTCTGATTCATTTAAATATACTTTTGACACGACCGGAAATTTGATTTCAACCTTTCAAGTAAGATCAGATTTAGGAAAAAAAGATACAAGCGTCAACTATTATGCATACGATGATAAAAATCTTCTGATTACGCACCGCAAAACTGAGAGCGGAGGATTAACGGCATACATTTATCAATATGATAGTTTAAACAGAGTTGTTTCAATAGAGCAAAAACGAGATATTGTTGACGAAAACGGTCATCTTTTGAGTAGTATTTCTATTAACAAGGAAACGATGAAGTATTTCAAAATGGAATCTGGATTCAAAAAAGTTACCTACAACAATTATGGGTTACCATACATGGACGAGTATGAAACATGGGATGCCGACGGATATAAATTGGAAGAAATACAGAAATTGAGAATGGGCTCAGCAGAATACAAAAAGAAGTTTTTCTACAATGAAAGAGGTTTACTTTCTTCTTGGACAATTCAATACAATGACTCTGAAAAGCCAGTCAAGGAGGCACAATTTAAATACGATAGTTTTGGAAATTTAATCGAGCGAAAAATTTTTGGCAGCTCTGTTTTTACAGGCGAACTTCAAATTGTATACGACAATAAAACACAGCTTTTAGGCTCAACGATTGAACGATTAGCAGGGAGTAATTTGCTTGTAATTTTAAGGTTCCAAAATATTCAATATTTTAAATAACCTAGAATTAACAAAACATTAACAAAAACATAAACAACTAATTATCAAATTATTAATCACATTTTAAATTTATTTATAATTTAATTCTTTAATTTTATTTTTTACGTGTCTTTTGGCACAGTTTTTAATAAACAAATTGAACAATTGTCATTTTATAATTCACAGAAGAGTAATTATTTAATTGGCGATTTCATTAAAATTCTGGATATGAAAAATTTTTACATTGTACTTTTATTTCTAAGTTCATTTTCATTAAAAGCTCAAAAAGTTGATTATGATAATGCCTCAAAATGGTTTTGGGGACTAAACCTTGGTGGAACTTGGCAGTCAACTGATGTTTCAAACCAAACAGGAGTAGGTTGGGGAATTACCATTGGCAAATCGTATAATTACAATTATGGAAAACCCCTTTCTTTTGACATCAGAGGAAGATATTTAAATGGAAATTGGTACGGTCAGGATAAGGATTCAACAGCGCTCTCTGGATTAAGCCAAGGCAATGCGCTCTATGGATATCAAAATGGACCAGGGTATACCTACCACAACTTCAAATCGAATGTTCATCGTTTAGCCTTGGAATTGGCCATTCACTTAAATGCCATTACGCAAAAGACTGGTTTGGATCCTTATGTCTTCGGCGGAATAGGATTAACTTGGAACCGAACATATGGAAACTTAACTGACTCGGCTTCCATAGATGTTTCAGGTATGTCTCCTTTACCATACGGTTATCAACCAAGTGGGCTGAGCAATGTCAATTTTGACAATTCATACGAAACCCCTTTAGATGGATATTCGAAATATCAGGTTAATGTTATGCCGAGCTTAGGTTTTGGTCTGGGCTATCACATCGGAAAGAGAACTACACTTGGAGTTGAACATAAAACCACATTTACATTAAAAGACAATTTTGATGGTGTTTCATCTTCCCCTGTGCGCGCCAAGAGTGACTGGTATCATTATACATCTTTGTACATTAACTTTAGATTACGCGCAAGAAATGAAGATAGAACGACTTCTCCTAATACAAATTTCACAACAACCAATCCGAATTCATTCACAAATTGTCCGGCGCCAATAATTAACCTAATCACTCAAAATAATTTAATAAGCAATCAAGCTACATTTAAAATTCAGGCTAGCGTTAACAATATAAGTTCAAGTAATTCTGTTGTCTTTTTAGGAGTAAATAACTCGATGTTGCCTTTTACTTACAATTCATTGACACGGAATTTTGAAGCAGTAGTTACACTCACACCAGGAGTAAATAATTATACAATAACTGCAAGTAATAATTGTGGAAGTGATTCAGAAACGATCACCATCAACTATGTAAATTGCACTTTGCCATCAGGAAATTTTACGAATCCGATGAATAATCAAATAACAGTAACTAACCCTAATTTTGCGTTAAGTGCGTTCTTAACAAACGTTCAAAATTTATCAAACATTACTGTTTATCAAAATGGCTCGTTACTTGGTAGTCCAAGTTTCAATCCTAATTCAGGAGTTGTACTTTCGAATGTAATTTTACAACCAGGGATAAATAATTTTAGAATTGACTTTTCTAATCCATGTGGTAATAATAGCATTTCAACTTCTGTTAATTACAACAACTGTGTAAGTCCAAATATTCAAATTACTTCCCCTTCAGCATCAGGGTCAACTGTAAATTCCCCAAACTACAATGTTAATGCAAGTGTTTCTAACTTGTCGTCAGGAACTCTTCAAATCACATTGAACGGAGTGAACATAACAAACTACACCAACAATAATGGTCAACTACAAATACCCGTTGTTTTAATAAACGGGAACAATACCATCACCATTCGCATAACGAACAATTGTGGAACGGATAGTGAGACAACAACCTTAAATTTTCAAAATTGTAACTCACCTATAATTACAATCAATCAGCCAATCATGAATTCTGTAGTGAATTCACCTCAAGTCACATTAAAAGCAAAAGTTGAAAATGTACCGGCTAAGCAAGACATTCATTTATTATTAAACAACATAAATGTGCCTGTTTTTAATTTCAATAATACTTCAAAAATTGTAGACGCATCGTTAATCTTAATTCCAGGAACAAACACCATTACAATTTCATCCTCTAATAGCTGTGGCTCTGACATTGAAACAGTCGTGGTTCAATATGATGATTGTAAAGCACCTAACGTTGATATTACAAATTTGACCAATCAAACAGTTACCAACAGTGCCTTTAATCTGACTGCGAACATTCAAAATATGCCAACATCGGATGGGCTTGTATTGACTCAAAATGGAACTCCTATTAATTACTCCTATTTCAATGGAATTCTTACCAGTTCAGTAGCTCTTTCCCCTGGAATAAACACCTTTAAGTTGACAGCATCTAGGTCATGTGGGAATTCTTCGGAAACAATCATTGTCAACTACAATAATTGTATAGCGCCAAACATAACAATCATTAACCCAACAGCAAGTGGTGTGACAGTAAATGTTTCAAGTTATAATTTCAAGGCAGCGCTTACCAACATTACGAATAGCCAACAAATAAGCTTGAAATTAAATGGCCAAAATCAACCTTTTGTTTTTAATAATGGTCAATTAGACGCAAATGTATCATTAATCAATGGTAATAATGTCTTGTTGTTAACTGCCATCAATGCTTGTGGGAATGATACAGAAACTACAAACCTTAATTTGGTAAATTGTACCCCTCCTCAAATTACAGTTTCAAGTCAAAACAACGCTAGCCTAACAGTAACAAATTCAACATACGCTTATCAAGCCACAATTTCAGGCGCCATGAATTCAAATGCGATCACATTTAAACAAAACGGGCAAGCTAAACCATTTACATTCGTTAATGGTGTATTAAATTCTGCATTATCGCTTACTCCAGGAAATAACGTAATCACTATTTCAGTTGCAAATGAATGTGGTGTGGACATTGAAACAAATACAATCAATTTCGATAATTGTATTTCACCAGTAATTTCATTCACGAATCCAACACAATTAAACATTACAACAACAAACGGGCAATTAAACATTCAAGCCCAAATTACGAACTCAACAAGTTTAGGAATAACACTCACACAAAATGGTGTGAATAAGAACTTTAACTTTTCAAACAATACACTTTCTGCTGCTTTGCAACTAATTCCTGGAAATAATACAATTGCCATTTCAACGAATAATTCTTGCGGGAGCGATGTCAAGTTTCTAAATGTAAATTACAATAATTGTATCGAGCCTGTAGTTAGTATTACTCAGCCAAGTATTCCTGGAAACTCGGTAAATATCTCCTCTTTTAATTTTCAAGCAATTGTCCAAAATATGCCTAGCATGCAAGGTATTACATTGACGCATAATGGCAATATTGTGCCTGGGTCAACTTACAATAATGGAATTGTTTCCGCAACTGTAAACTTAGTCTCTGGGCTCAACACATTTTCTATTTCAGCTCGAAACTCATGTGGAAACATGGTCCAAACTTCCACAATTAATTACAACAATTGCATTGCGCCAAACGTAACTCTTTCAAATCCACAAAATGTTAATGTGACAACAACGTCAGGAAATTACAGTTTAGTTCTGAACGTTTTGAACGTTAACAATACAAATAATTTAAGTATTACTCAAAACGGAAATCCATTAACTAATTTCACTTTGGTCAATGGGCAAATTTCAGCTAATGTTATCCTAGTACCTGGCGCCAACAACTTTTATGTAAGTGCGGCTAACAGCTGTGGAAATGACGCCGAGAATTTCACAATTAATTTTGATAATTGCACGGCACCTACTATTTCGATTAATAACCCTGTAAATTCTTCACAACCGGTTATTAACCCGAATTATCAATTCATAGCTACAATTCAAAATATGAATTCCTCTCAAGGAATCTCTTTAAAGCTGAATGGAGTCGTTATTCAAAATACAACTTTTAATAGCAATCAGTTAACGGCAAATGTTATATTATCTGCTGGAATTAATAATTTTGTCCTTTCAGCTCAGAACACTTGCGGAAATGATAATCAAACTTTTACGGTAAATTATGTGGTATGTCGAACACCTATAATTAATTTAACTACAATTCCAGTTTCAGGGACAACAACTACGAACTCACAATTAAACTTTACTTCTCAAGTGTTAAACATTAATTCCAACACTATAATTAATTTATCTGTGAACGGAGTGCCTCTAAATTCATTCTCGAATAATAGCGGATCAATTTCAGCTAATTTAACACTGTCATTGGGAAATAACACCATTAATATATCTGCACAAAACGAATGTGGTACTGATGTTGAGTCATATACGATTAACTATCAACAACCAGAAAATAATACGGATTCGATTCCTCAGACTATGGTAATTTGTCTACCATTACAAGGCAGAAACGGCAATTCTACAACAATGACAATAACTTTATCTGAATGGGCATATTACCAATCGCTTGGCGCAACTCAAGGCCCTTGTTTGGAAAACAACGACGGCAACCAAAATGATAACAACGGTCAAGGTCAAGGGAGTGGAGGGCCAAATGGAACCAATGACCAAAGTGGAAGTGTAGATGATGAATCGAATGGAAGCGGAAACTCAGGCTCTAGCGGAAATAATACGAATAACTCAAATACAAGTGGTTCGGGAACAGTTGGTGGATCAAATCAACCGGATAGTAATTCGGGCGGCACCAATAATGGAAACACGAATAATAACAATGGTTCAACTTCAGGAGGGAACTCGCAAAACAGCAATTCTGGAGGGGGCGGAAATGGTAATAACGGAGGTCAGAAATCTCAACAATCCGCTGGAAAACCAACAACGAACAAGCCCAATGCAAAACCACAGGTTACTAATAAGCCAGGACAAAACAATACCAATAAAACAAATCCTACAGAAGGGAAAAAGGAAGAAAAGCCTAAAGAAAAAGATAACAAACCAAAGGTTGAGCCAAAAATCAATACCACAACAAAAGGAGGGGGAAAATAAACAATCCCTCTTCTTTTTCAATGTTACCAAATTATTAAGCCAAACTTAATATATCCTTAACTTTTCATTAATTCGAAGATTAATTAACGGTCGTTCCTTTGCATTGATTAAAGTGCAAACATATGATTACGCCAAAATCTTGGATTCTTTCCTTCTCCATTTTCTTTACTTACTCACTTATTGCTCAGGAATCAAAAATTTCTGGAATTATTAAGGACAATAGCTCAAACGAACTATTAATTGGAGCAAAAGTAATTGTTAAGGGCCAACCAGGCATTGGTGCAGTGAGTGATGAAAATGGAAAATACTTAATTTCAAACGTCAAATCTGGGGAAATAATTCTTGAAATTCGACTAGAAACATACAAAACAAGATTATTGGATGCATTTGTGCTTAAAAACAATGAGTCGAAAGAGGTCAACATTGAATTAGAGAAATTTGTAATTGATCGCAAGGGTGTAACAGTAACAAAAAAAGTAAACAAAGAATCTACCACAGAGCTCATTAGAATGCAACGTAATAGTGCTTCGGTTGTGGATGGTACAACTGCAGAAAATTTCAAGAAAACCCCTGATTCAAAAGCTTCAGATATTTTTAAAAGAATTAGTGGAGCTAGTATACAAGACAATAGATTCGTAATTGTTAGAGGACTAAGTGATCGGTATAACTTCGCC
>Ga0194116_10006362_pt1 | contig 12618 bp, 12 predicted proteins | sample TA2MahsurfametaG_4_FD_148617 | JGI IMG/M metagenome (GOLD analysis project Ga0194116, IMG submission 148617) | Freshwater microbial communities from Lake Tanganyika, Tanzania - TA2015008 Mahale S9 surface | ecosystem: Environmental > Aquatic > Freshwater > Lake | place: Tanzania: Lake... | reverse complement strand
AACAGTCTGAAGTTTGAAGGCGGGTTTCCCGATTTGAAGGGAAAGCGGGAAAATAAAACCGTTACTCCAAGATTTTAAAAAAATCTATAAAAGTGTTGATAACTGCAAATACGGCTGAGCCCGGACCAATCAACCTACGGTGGTATGCATGGGGCGGTCTTTATCCATTTTTTTATCAAGCGACTCTTGGCCCAGAGTCTGAAATCGCTTTTTTTATGAAGGTAAGCGGCGCGAATCACGAACGCTCTCTGCTTTCGAAGCAAAACACATCCTTGGACTTCTTGGTAAGCTACATCTCCCGGTTGCCGATCCCGCGCGGCTAACGAGACAAGCTGGGGAATCAAAAAAGGCGCCTATCAGGCTAGTGCGATTGGATTAGAGTGGGTTCTGAATAAAACTGACCGATTCTCTTTTGGGTTGTTTATGCCTGAACAGCTAACGTCCGGTCAGGCCTCTCTGATAGTGCCGAGAGATTGACAGGCTGATGGCACGATAGTCTGGGAGCGGCGTACTTTCGACTTAGAAAGCGACAGCGTTCCAGGGATTATGATTGCCGGTCGCAAAGATCTCGGGGCGTTTCATGGGCTGCGGCCTGTAGCACGCTTTCAGGCAAAGACAAACCCCGTAAAGCGACAGCAGATCGATAATGTATCAGTCGAGCTTGATGTCGCTTTTTGACGCAGTTAGTATGAATTTGCTTCGGTCTATCGAGGCCATCGCCATACTTGCTTTTGCACTCTCGGGAGTCATCGAAGCGGCTCGCAGACGGCTCGATGCGTCAACCTTTGCGGCAGGTAGATCGATAAGCAAAATATGGAGTTAGGGCGGAGTGGATAGCGATTTTTGTGGGCTAGCTGTGAAACGCCTTCGCGCATGCCCTTACAGTGGCTAAGCCCAACTGGCGAGATGTAGTCCACTTTCCGCCCCATAGGGTAATGATTCGACCGTGCGTCTCAATTGCTGCTTCACGGCTTGCTGCACTCAATGACCTGCCCATTTGGCGTACGACAGGACGCAGGCCGCTGAATACCTCTTGAATGTCTTGGCGTTGCAGTGGTGTTTCAAACCAGTCCGCGTAACATTGTGAGAGCTCATCAATCTCTTGGGAAGACGCTTGGATAGGATCGCCAATGGATTGGTCGATCTCGGTGGTTCCGAGTAATCCTTTCGACTGGTAGGGCAGAAAAAATATCAGTCGATTATCGCGATGGGGCAGTGCAAGGCCGGTCTGGGGTGTTGGGGTCACGAGAAGATGCGAGCCACGGATGAGCATTAGTCCATGGGCATGGGGAATCGCTGAATTATTGAGTAATTGCTCTGCCCAGGGGCCTGTAGCATTCACAATGAGATCAAAACGCTGGGGACTCTGGCCTGCTCTAGCAAACCTCACCTGGCCAGTGGAGTCGATCTGTGTGACGCGCGTGTACTCTAGAATTCTTACACCTTCGCACTTTGCCTGATTGGCGGCCCAGAGTCCAAGCGCATAGTCGTCCATCTGCGCATCCCAGTACTCCCAGCCACCCGCCACTCTGTCCACTTTGAGTCCTGGGAAGCGCTGACGGAGCGCCTTTTGATCAAGCCAGCGCGAGCGCGGAAAACCAGAGCCAGTGGCCAGAAGGTCGTATAGCTTGACGCCCAGACCAATCAGAATGCGCCGACTCAGGTCATGCTTCGCAATCGGTACAACGATAGCAATTGGCTGGACCAGATCGGTTCTCTGGGATAGCCACCATCGGCGTTCCCGCAGAGACTCCCGGACCATCGCGAATTCGAAGTTCGCTAGATACCGAAGACCGCCGTGCAGCATTTTGGTGGAGGCGCGACTAGTTTTCGACATTAACTGGTGGGCTTCGAATAGGGTGACTTGCGCCCCTGCTCGAGCGAGCGCCCAGGCGGTCATCATGCCGTTGATACCGCCGCCGATCACAGCGATCGATGATCCTTCAAGAGGTGTGAATGCACTGCCCAAGGTGTGCTCAGTAAAAACCCTAGTCGAGAACGTTGCCCCCACGGATAACGCCGTGGGAAAGCGCAAATTTATTACACTTTAAGACTGCAAAGGAGACAACGATGAAAAAACTGATGCTTGCTGTTTTTGGCCTATCGCTCGGACTGAGTGCACAGGTCTATGCCCAGGACACCTGTAAGAATCGCGGGGATCTGGATGGCCAGTACTGCGATGAAAACAAGGATATGGTGGCCGATACTCCCAAAGACCCTAAGAAACTGAAAACGCCGAATACAATCGTGTTCACCTACACACCGGTAGAAGATCCGGCTGTCTACGAAAAGATTTTTAAGCCGTTTACAGAGCACCTGGCCCAATGCACTAAAAAGCGCGTGGTCTTCTTCCAGGTTCAGTCGAATGCGGCCGAGATCGAGGCAATGCGATCTGGTCGCCTACACGTTGGTGGCTTTTCAACGGGCCCCACTGCATTTGCAGTGAATATTGCTGGGGCCGTGCCCTTTGCAGTGAAAGGCTATGAGAAAGAGTTTCAGGGCTACAACCTAATCGTAGTGGTGAAGAAAGACAGTCCCTACAAGACTTTGGTTGACCTGAAGGGCAAGAAATTTGCTCATACCTCGCCTTCATCAAACTCGGGTCATATGGCGCCCATGGCACTTTTCCCGAAGGAAGGTCTGAATCCGGGCAAGGACTACAACATCTTATTCTCCGGCAAGCATGACCAGTCAGTACTCGGGGTGCGTTCGGGTGACTACGATGGCGCTGCAGTTGCATCCGACGTGTTCTACCGTATGGCAAACCGTGGTCAGATCAAAGAAGACGAGTTCCGTATCATTTACACGAGCGCAAAATTCCCAACGTCATCGTTTGCCTATGCGCATGACCTTGAGCCCAAGTTTCGTGACCAGTTGTTGAAGTGCTTCTACGACTATCGCTTTACGGACGATATGAAAAAGGCGTTTGATGGCGCGGATCGTTTCTTTCCTGTGACTTATCAGAAAGACTGGGCGATTGTTCGTCAGGTGGCGGAAGCGGGTGGTGAGAAGTTTAACAGCGCTGCCTATGAGCGCGAGTCTGCTCGCGAAGCAGAGGCACGCAAGAAAGCTGCTGAAGCAAAGGCGAAGAAGTAGTTTGAATTCGTCAGTCCAGCACACGTTATCGATTCGTGGGCTTTCCAAGGAATACGTTCCGGGGAAGCCCGTTCTTCGTCAGATCGATCTTGATGTTGACACCCGTGGCATTACGGCCATCATCGGACCCTCAGGCACCGGGAAGTCAACACTGATTCGTTGTATCAATCGCTTGGTCGAACCCACCGCAGGCTCGATCTTATTTGAGCAGCAGGATCTGGTGCGACTCGATCGCGGGGCATTGCGCCTTGCACGCCGCCATATCGGCATGGTCTTTCAGGAGTACAACCTGGTGGAGCGCCTGTCGGTTATGGAGAACCTGCTCACCGGTCGACTTGGCTACCTGTCGGCCTGGAAGGCCTGGCGACGTAAGTATCCGCAGGAAGATATTGATCGCGCGTTTGAGCTTTTAGAGATCGTGGGTCTCAATGGATTTGAGAACCAACGGGCCGATAGCCTATCCGGAGGCCAGCGTCAGCGAGTCGGTATCGCACGTGCGGTGATGCAGAATCCGCGTCTGTTGCTTGCGGATGAACCCACCTCGTCACTGGACCCAAAGACCTCTGTAGAGATCATGCAGCTCTTAGTATCGATTGGCGAAAAGTATTCGATTCCTGTTGTCATCAATATGCACGATGTCGACCTTGCAAAACGATTTGCCTCTCGTATCGTGGGTATGTCAGGCGGTGCGATCGTCTACGACGGTGGTCCTGCTGGCCTGACGGATACCGTTTTGCAGTCCATCTATGGTGGAGAGGATTGGCTGCAGTAGCCTTTCCGCGACGACCATGGGTGACAGTCGCCTGGCTGGCACTGGTGGCCTACATGATCTTTGCTGGATTGCGCCTGGATTTCACTTGGGACCGTTTCATCATTGGACTCGATAACGCAGAGCGTTTTCTTGGTCGTATGTTTCCGCCCGCCATTCTTCAGCCAGACAGCATGGCCAAGGGCCTGCTGGAGAGCCTTGAGATTGCCATCCTCGCGTCATTTTTCGGCGTGCTGCTATCACTGCCGTTAGGCGTTTTGGCGGCCCGCAATCTGATGCCGGCCTGGGTGAGCTGGCCGGCGCGCACGACGATTGCTTTATGCCGATCCTTTCATCCGGTGATTGTGGCGATTCTGTTCGTGAAAGCCGTTGGGTTTGGCGCGATAGCGGGAATTCTGACGCTGATCGTGGCCTCCATGGGGTTTATCGGAAAGCTATTTGCTGAAGCGATTGAAGAAATATCGCTCAAACAGGTCGAGGCTGTTCGTGCCTCTGGAGCCCCTTTCATGAGTGTGCTGACCTATGGGGTGTTTCCCCAGGTCTTCTCTCGGTTCGTGGGGTTTGCAACCTATCAGATCGATTCGAACCTGCGAAATTCTACGATGGTGGGAATTGTCGGCGCGGGCGGTATTGGGGCTACCTTGTTCGCCGCATTTCAGCGGTTTGACTACAACTTTGTCTGTGCAATTTTGATTGCAATTATTTTGATGATCATGATCGGCGAAAGCCTAGCCCGATGGGTTCGTCGAATTCTTGGCGTGGATGTGAGTAAGAGCGATGCCTAATTCCAGGACATCGCGCTCCCCTGCGCAGTGGGAGCGTTACTCTTCGACCGAGCGCCTGTTGCGGTTTTCGCTATTGTTGCTGTTGATTATCGCCGTTCTTTATTCGGCCAAGAGCGTTGAAATCATCCCGGAGTTTTTATTGGATGCGCCGGAGCAGATCCGAGATCTGCTGGTACGAATGTGGCCGATTAGTTATGGGTTCTATCCCGAGGGTGTTCATGATCCATTGATGGATACCATTCACATCGCCACGATGGGAACCATCCTTTCGATTCTATTGGCAGTGCCGGTGGGAATCCTGTCAGCACAGAATCTGGTGCGTAATAGCCTCTTAAATGGATTTGCGCGCCTGATTCTAGTGAGCACTCGTTCCGTAAACTCACTAATCTGGGCGCTGTTGTTTGTGGCGATTTTTGGGCCTGGTGCCTTAGCGGGAACGCTGGCGATTGCATTTCGATCGATTGGCTTTGTGGGCAAGCTTATTGGTGAGGCGCTCGAGGAAGTCGACCCGCGCAGTGTCGAGGCGTTGCAGGCAGCGGGGGCCTCTTGGATGTCGGTGCTGTTAAAGGCTTACTGGCCGCAGTTAGAGCCGACCTTCTGGTCGGTCGCCCTGTTTCGTTGGGACATCAATATTCGTGAATCGTCGGTACTAGGACTAGTGGGTGCAGGAGGTATCGGTATGGCCTTAGACACCGCACTGAATCTGTTTCAGTGGACACGGGTGTCGCTCATCCTGTTGTCGATTTTCGTGATTGTGGTCATTGCCGAGATCATCGTCACCCAGATTCGTAAGCGCATCATTTAATTTCTGAGGCTGGCCATGCGTCCTCTTGCTGAAATGCCTCTTGATCCGCTTATTCAGGGGCTGTTATTTGATATTGACGATACCTTCACCACAGATGGTCTGATGACGGTAGAGGCCTTTGCCGCGCTCGAGCAATGGCATGCAGCTGGGCGTATTGCGATCGCGGTGACTGGGAGGCCTGCTGGCTGGTGCGATCATTTTGCACGGATGTGGCCGGTGGATGCCGTGGTGGGGGAAAACGGTGCGTTTTCATTTTCCTTTGATCGGGGCTTACGCCGCATGCGTCGTCAGTTTGTGCGATCAGAAGCCGAGCGCGCGAAGAGTCGAGCGGCCTTTAATGCGATTACTCAGGCGGTCTTGGCGGCAGTCCCGGGCGCGCAGGTGGCCTCGGATCAGGCCTATCGCATCAGCGATCTTGCGATTGATTTTGCCGAGGACTGCGGCCCATTGGGGCTTGATCAGGCAAATCAGATTGCGGCCATTATGCGCGCCTCAGGCATGACCGCAAAGGTGAGTTCGATTCATGTCAACGGCTGGTTTGGTGACTTCGATAAGTTGAGTACGACCCGCACCCTAGCATTTAATCAGTTTGGGCTATCGGCTGACGCGTTGGCCAAGGGCTTCGTCTATATCGGCGACTCACCCAATGATAGTCCGATGTTTGCGTTTTTTGAACGGTCGGTTGGCGTTGCAAATGTCGTACGCTATGAGGGGTTAATGGATCATTGTCCTCGCTACATCTGCCAGCACTCGTCCGCAGCGGGCTTTGCTGAAGCACTGCAACATATTTTTCAAAAAGGAGCGTGAAAATCATGCAGTTACTGCATACGATGATCCGAGTCGGCAATCTCGAGCGATCGATCAAGTTTTATACCGATGTCATGGGGATGAATCTGATTCGAACCTCGGATCGACCTGAACAGAAGTACAACACGGCGTTTCTCGGCTTTGGTAAGGGTAATGCCGAGGGGCATGCCGAGATCGAGCTCACGTATAACTACGGGGTTGAAAGCTATGACCTAGGTTCCGCGTATGGGCACATGGCGATCTCTGTTCCGAATGCCGCCGAGGCCTGTGAACGTATCCGGCAGGCAGGGGGTAATGTCACGCGCGAGGCCGGTCCTGTCAAAGGAGGCACGACGGTGATTGCCTTTGTACAGGACCCAGATGGTTACAAGATTGAGCTGATTGAACGATCAATTTAAAAAGGAGAAAACGAATGAAACAAACACTGACAAGGTTGAGCCTGGCCACGATGGTCATGGCGATTGCGGGACTTGCCCACGCGGGGACAGTGACGGTACTGACCTCCTTCCCAAAGGAGCTTACCGCTGCCTATAAGAAGGCGTTTGAAACCAAACACCCCACCATCAAACTTGAAATTCTGAATAAGAACACTGCTGCTGCATTGGCCTACATCAAAGAGCTTCCCGCTGGGCAGCGTCCTGATGTGATGTGGGTGTCTGACCCGAGTGCTTTTGAAGTGCTGACGCGCGATAAGCTCTTGGCCCCGGCACCTGAAGTTAAGAATCCGCGCACGCCCGCAAAGATTGGCAACTATCCTATCAATGACCCCGAAGGTCTTTACTACGGCCAGGCCCTCGCCGGTTATGGGTTGATGTGGAATACCCGTTACATGCAGGCCAACAAACTGCCTGCGCCAAAAGAGTGGGCCGATCTGGTGAAGCCCGAGTACTTCGGTCACGTGGCCATCTCTTCGCCGTCGCGTTCCGGAACGACGCACCTGACAGTTGAGACCATCCTTCAAGGAGAAGGCTGGAACAAAGGCTGGGGCCAGCTGCTGCAGATCATGGGCAATGCGGCCGCAGTGACCGAGCGTAGCTTCGGTGTTCCCGATGGCGTGAACAACGGACAGTTTGGTATTGGGCTGGTGATCGACTTCTTCGGTCTTGCGGGCAAGTACAGTGGATTTCCCGTTGAGTTTGTCTATCCCACGATGACCGCCGTTGTTCCTGCAAATATTGGTCTGATTGCAGGTGCTAAGAATGCCGGGGAAGCCAAGACTTTTATGGCTTACACCTTGTCTGATGAAGGACAGACCCTGTTGTTTGATCCCGCTATCAGCCGTCTGCCTGTGGTGCCGTACGGCCCAGGCACCAGCATGAAGGCGCCCGCAAACTATCCTAATATCCAAGAGGTCGCGAAATCCGCAAAGGTGCAGTTCAACTCGAATCTCTCTGAGGAGCGTCGTGCGATTGTGGTGAGCATGTTTGATCAGATGATCACCTTTCGCCTGAAAGAGATTCAGGCCGCGACAAAGGCGATTCATGATGCTGAGAAAAAGCTTGCTGGAAAAAATAATCCGAAGGCGGCCGATCTGATCCGCCAGGCCAAGGCAGCCGCTTACGCGCCGATTCTCTCTGAAGCCGAAGTCCGTAGCGCAGATCTGCTTGAACTCTTCCGCAAGTCTCGTAAGGATGTTGACGTAAGTAAGCGTATCTCTGCGCTTGAAGAGCAGTGGGGCAGCAAGTCAAAAGAGAGCTACGCCAAAGCACAGGCATTGGCAAACCAGGCTGCTGCTGCAATTCGCTAATTAGTCCGTTGCGTCCCAGGGGTATAGCAGCGCTGTCCCCCTGGGATTTTGTTCACTAGAGACCCTTCCTATGCGTCAAACAACCACTCTCTCGGCCCCGTCGACGCCCAGGTTGCGCGCGTTGTTTACCAACCTTGGCCCTTGGTTTGTCTATGGGATTGTGTTTCTGCTGTTGATGATCTTTCTGGTCATTCCAGTGCTGCTGGTGTTTTTCACCGCTTTTGTTACCGAAACAGGTGCGCCGACGTTAGGGCACTTCATGAATTTTTTTAGCCAGGCGATTTTTAAAGAATCGTTTATCAATAGTCTGATTGTGGCGTTCGCCTCGGCCGTGTTCGCTTCTCTGATCGCCATTCCGCTTGCGTATTTCACGGTACGTTTTGAGTTCCGTGGTGCCATTCTGATCCAGACGCTTGGGGTGCTACCGTTGATCATGCCGCCGTTTGTTGGTGCGGTCGCTATGCAACTGATCTTTGGCAAAAATGGGTCGGTCAATATCCTGTTGGGCGACTGGTTTGGCATCAACATTCCTTTCATGCAGGGGCTGTGGGGAGTGATTTTTGTTGAAAGCATCCATTACTTTCCTTTCATCTTGTTGAACTTGGTCGCCTCAATGCGCAACATTGATGGCGCGATGGAAGAGTCTGCACAGAATCTCGGAGCAGGTGGCTGGTCAATCTTTCGGCGCGTCGTCTTTCCGCTGGCCATGCCGGGATTTGTGGCCGGTGCGGCCTTGGTCTTTGTTAAGGTCTTCGATGACTTGGGAACGCCGTTGGTGTTGGGCGTGACGAATATGTTGGCGCCGCAGGCCTATCTGCGAATCACCTCGATTGGGGTTGATGATCCACTGGGCTATGTCATCAGTGTGATCATGGTGGTGTTTTCGGTGGTGGCGCTATGGATGTCTGCCTTAGTCTTAAAGGGGCGCGATTTTTCAACCCTGCAAAAGGGCGGGACGAGTCTTCAGCAGCGCCGCCTGTCGTTCTGGCAGGGAATCGCAGCCTATGGCTGGATTATCGTTGTGCTCCTGATCGTACTTGCGCCACACATCGGTATTCTGTTGATGTCTTTTGCAAAGGTCTGGAGCTTTTCTGTGCTGCCGGACGCTTACACTCTGGCTCACTATGCAACGGTCATACAGGACTCCAGCAAGATGATCTCGAACACACTGCTCTACTGTTTCACTGCAGCCGGCATCGATATTCTCCTGGGCGTTGCGATTGCTTACCTGATTCTGCGAACCGAGCTTCCGGGTCGTCAGTGGCTGGACCATATTGCCTCCGCAGCATTAGCAATTCCGGGGCTTGTGCTTGCTATCGGCTATCTGCGGATGTTTAAAGGAATGACTTTGCCGTTTACGGAGACACCGATTGTGACAACCTGGGTCTTGATTATGATTGCGTATGCGGTGCGTCGGCTTCCGTATGCGCTACGGTCGTGTATGGCAGCCCTTCAGCAGCTGCATGAGTCACTCGAAGAAGTGGCGAGCTCCTTGGGCGCGAGTCGAATGACCACGATTCGTCGCGTTGTGGTGCCATTGATGGCCGGCGGTATTCTGGCCGGATTCGTAACGAGCTTCATTACGGCATCTGTTGAGCTGTCGGCGACCTTGCTGCTGACCTCGGTGGAATCAAATGCACCGATGAGTTATGGCATTTACCTCTACATGCAGAGCGTTGCCGGACGAGGCCCGGGTGCGGCACTTGGCGTAATTGCCATTCTGGTCGTCGCTATCGGTACGTATGCCTCGAATGTTGTCGCAGATCGGTATCGGATAACGCGAAAAGATTAGAGACTATTTTCAGACGAAGGCGTGGTTATGAAAAAAGGCTTACTTGAGGCAGTCAATATTTCCCTCTCGTATGGGACCCATCAGGTGCTGTGTGATGTCTCCTTCCGTATTGAGCCGGGAGAGTTCTTCGCGTTGTTAGGCCCAAGCGGATCAGGTAAGTCCACGCTGTTGCGACTAATAGCTGGTTTTAACTGCAACCAAGGGGGTAAGTTATTCATTGATGGCGAAGACGTTTCGCCGTTACCTCCCCAAGCACGTCATGTTGGTATGGTGTTTCAAAACTATGCGCTTTGGCCGCATATGACAGTCTTCGATAACGTGGCGTTCGGCCTTGTGGAGCGTAAGTTGTCAAGAGCCGAGATCAAGAAGAGGGTCGCTTCCGTTCTGGATGTTGTGGGGCTGTCCGATTATGGTGGCCGCCGTCCAAGCCAGCTCTCCGGGGGACAGCAGCAGCGTGTAGCGCTGGCAAGAACGATTGTGATTGAGCCATCGATATTACTGTTAGATGAGCCCTTATCAAATCTTGATAAGAATCTTCGGGTACACATGCGCGATGAGTTAAGAAGTCTGCAGCGCAAACTGGGCATCACAACAGTGTTCGTGACGCATGACCAAGAAGAGGCGATGACGACCGCAGATCGTGTGGCGGTCTTAGATCAAGGAGTGCTGCAGCAGGTCGGATCAGCAACAACGCTTTATGACCATCCGGTAAATTCCTTTGTTGCTGGGTTCGTTGGAACAGCGAACCTTATTGATGGTCGTGTGATTGAGGAAGGGGGTCGTAAGGTGTTTCAAGGCGGTGGCCTATCCGTCCCATTAATGCAGCCTGACCTGCCGTTGATGACGATGGCACAGTTATTTTTCAGGCCGCAGAGTGCGCGACTGGCGACCACGCCAACCGCTGACGCGGGTCTGCTCTGGGTGAGCGGAACAGTGGTATCCGTGGAATTCACGGGAGAGTTCACGCGTTACGGGATTGACCTCGGGCAGACGTTGGTTCTCGTTGATCAGCTCCATCTGATCGGGGATAGTATCTTTGCGCTAGGCGCTCATCTGTCGGTTGGGCTCACGTTATCTCAGACTGCTGCAATCGCGCAGTGATACGTTGCTCAACACAATGATTTGGTTTTCGCTCGATGGAATACTCATTGAAGACGGTCGACTAACCGATACAGCGCAAGTATTGCAATTGCAATCGACCCCGAAAACACAAATCCCCAGCGATAAAACGGTGTCGCCCGGAGTTTCCAGGCGATCAGAAATACTTTATTTCAATCCTCGAGATCAGACGACATATCAGGGTGGAATGCTTTTAGAAAGAGTTCAGCTTTGGCGGGGACAGAATGCGGACACGTAGATCTTGACTTGGTGTCTTAAAATTTACTAAGCGGAGTGGTGGCGATTCAGGGATTCGAACCCCGGACCTGCGGTTTATGATGAAAATCGCTCCAATTTTCATCAACTAACTCAATAGGTTACGCGGGTCAAACCCCACCGTGTAATAAAACGTGTAATGCGGGTTTGATGCTCTGGGCGGATAGGGAACGTTACTTTAAGTAACGGTGGCCATAGACTCCCATCAGGACACCGATTAGGGTTGACGTAGGGGTTCAGCCATCGAACAGTGGAAGCGTAGCACCGATCAATCTTTGGCACCGATGATCTTCTCGGTGTTATGGGTCATATGGCGGGAGGGGTGCCGCGCGCATGGCCCTGCGTGGTGCGGGACTCAGGGCGTACTTTACCATGAGCAAGTTAGTACAGGTAATTTTGGCGGCCCAGCAGGGGTCGCTTCGCTAACTTGCTGGAGTCAAAATAAATCAAGTTCTGGTGGCATCGAGGATTCGAACTTGACCCCCATGTCCCTGATCTTGCAGACCGGGGGTTTTCCGGGGACATGTTCAACAATGCTTGACACACCGGGCAGTGGAGCCTAAGATTCTGGGATTGAATTTGGCAACAAAAAAGGGGGCTCACCATGCAAGTTATTCTGAGGCGGTACGGTAACAGCACCGTGGCCGTGTTGCCGCCTGCCGTGCTCAAGGATCTCGGCCTCGCGGTAGGCCAGGCTATGACTCTGGACACTACAGACCGAGGCGAGATCTTATTGGCACCCAAGAAAAAGTACGTGTTGGCCGATCTGATTGCCCAATGCGACCCAAAGGCGCCGCCACCGGCTGATCTGGCACTCTGGGGTGTTGCAAAGCCTGCCGGTCAAGAGGTCTGGTAATGCCCGCCTTCAACCGAGGTGATGTCGTCAGCGTTCCCCTAGAACCCGCGATGGGCCACGAGCAAAAAGGTACACGGCCCGCGCTGGTTCTGACCGCCAAAGAATTCAACCGCCTTGGAGACGTGCTGGTCGCTCCCATTACGCAAGGCGGTGATTTCTCACGCTACGCCGGTTTTGCCGTCAGCCTGACCGGCTCGGGATGTAAGACCCAGGGAGTAGCGCTTGTGAACAAGATTCGGTTGCTCGACCTGGTAGCGCGTAAGGCACGCAAGATCGAGCGCGTTCCTCAAGTGGTTCTGGACGATGCGCTGGGGCGGTTGACGGCATTGTTGGAGTCATGACTTCAGGTCATGACGACGCGTTGTATCGCGCGCTCCCCGATTCGGGACGAAAGCTTCATAGAGGACGGTCCACTGCAAGCCATACTAACGATATGAACCGACAGCTGCTTCGAAGCCTTTGGCGGAGAGGGTGTCCGGGAAATGATTGAAGAACAAAAAGTGCTTATTTCCCAGCTGCAGGCCTATATTTACGGCTAGCGATATCCGCCGTCTGCCATGACCACCTGACCCATCAGGTAGGGCATC
>Ga0194116_10006356_pt1 | contig 12628 bp, 17 predicted proteins | sample TA2MahsurfametaG_4_FD_148617 | JGI IMG/M metagenome (GOLD analysis project Ga0194116, IMG submission 148617) | Freshwater microbial communities from Lake Tanganyika, Tanzania - TA2015008 Mahale S9 surface | ecosystem: Environmental > Aquatic > Freshwater > Lake | place: Tanzania: Lake... | reverse complement strand
ATCATGCCTTGCCCCTACCCTTCTTTTCGATCTTGGAGTCAAGCTCCTTGATTGCCTCTGTAAGCAGGCCAATCATCTTGGTCGTGTCAACATTACGCATACCATTGCGGTCACGGCGAATGGCGTCCGGCATCACCTTCTCAACGTCCTGCGCAGACACGCTCATGTCCTTGCCATAGCCGTCCTGTCCATTCTCCTCAGCATCATCCTTGTAATCATCCTCCCACTCAAACTCAATGCCCTTGAGGCGATTGACCTTATCGAGCGGGTTCTTGATGCCCTTCATGTTTTTCTTCATGCGCTCATCTGAGAAGAACGGCGCTGCAATCGAGGCCACCTGCCCAGCGATCTGCAACGGGCTGGCACGCTGAGTGCTCGTCGTGCTCGTCTGCTGATTAATCGGCGCCGCCGCGATCGCACCCTGCCGAATCGCAAGCTGCTGGAGCGGATACTGTAATCGACGGTCGAACTCAGCACGCTGTGCGTTCATCAACTGCTGCGCGAGCTGTTGCTGAGCCGTGCCTAGCCCCATCATCGCCTGAGCGGCACCGTAGCGGTTCTGGAGCGCCTGCTGCCCAAGCCCAGCCAACTGCTGCGCCGCGCCGACGCGGAACTGCGCGCCCTGCAAACCGGCCTGCTGGTTGGCAAGCCCCGCGCGCATTCCCTGCTCCACGTTAAACTGCTGCGCGCCAAGCCCCATCTGTTGCGCCTGCTGCTGCGCTGCCTGGTTGGCAAGGTTCGCCTGCTGCTGAAGCGCCACGTCGGACTGGCGTAACTGCGCAGCCTGCTGGAAGCCTTGCGATCGCTGCTCGGCAAGGAATCGGTTGCGCTCACGCGCCGCCTCACCGGCTGCGATACCCTCTTGGATGGCTGCTCGAGAGCCGCCGAAGGCGCGAGCCGAGGCAGCACGCTGCTGGCGCTGCTGACGCGCCAACTCATTCTGCCGGCTGATGTCTTGCAAGCCAACGTCGATCACGCCTTGCTGGTACGGGTTCATGTACTGCCCGAGCGAGGCGTCAGTGAACTGCGCAGCACGAGCCATGGGCGCTTCAAACTCAGTCTTGACTTGTCCCGCCCTGACCGCTGCCGGCTGGAAGCCCAAGGCCGCCTGCGTGGCACGAGCGGCTTGCTCGACCTCTGGCACGAAGCCACCCTGCGAGGCGATGCCGCGCGTCATCTGCTCACCCGTCATGTAGTCTCGGGTGAACGGCGCGACCATCGGGCCACGATAAGCTTGGAACGGAATCGCCGCGACTTGTTCGGCTAGCTGCAAGTTTTGCAGTGACTCGCCGTATACACGCGGGTCGAAGGAGGTTGAGGAAGTCTGCTGACTCTTAGATTTAGTTAAGCTTCCCATAATTTTTTCTCAAGCACCACGGCGGTGCGTCTGTAGCCATCCAACGCCCGCTCCCACCCGGGGCGGCCCATAATTAACATCGTGTCGCATTTGATGTGTTTTGCCCAATTCTCAACAACCGGGCGAATGACATTATCAATCTCTTTCAAATCCCCAGCGCCAATCACCACAGTCAACTGCTTGATCTGCGGGAAGACGTCAATCGTCGTAATCACACAAGAGTTTTCTGAAGACCAGAACTGGAACTCCCCACTCTTGATGTAGTCGAGCACGTCGTTAAATTTCATCTGCCCGTGTCCATACGCTAAGGCTCGCTCTATAGGCTCACGAAACTTAGTGACGTGCTCGAGTCCTTCGATCTCATCTTGCTCCATCATCGCAGTCCACCCGGTACAGCATCGAGCCGCATCGTGCCAACGCGCCAATCTGTAGCAGGAGAGGTGCCCGTAATGCGCATCTCAATCTGACGGCCTGTGAATCTGACCGGGGTATAGATTGAGTCAATTGTGTAACTCTTGGTCGTCTCAGAACCGCTCGGCGCAAACTTGGAAATGAACTGCAAACTCACAGAGCCTTGCGTGTTCTCATCGGCAATCAACTGCTTGGCGACCAAGAGCCGCTCACCATCACCCAACTCAATGGGGCCAGAGCGCGCAAAAGGCGCTGCGCCGTCGTAACTGACGCCTACCTCGTGCTCGTACACGAATCCATCCGGCGACACCATGATCGGGTAGCTGAAGACACCACGATCAGTGCCCGCCGTGCGGGCCAGGCTACCTATTGACCAATGCTGCTCACGATAATTGTAAATTACATACGAGTCACATTCGACGTTGCTAGAACTCGGGTAGAACCACCACACTTCGCCATACTGATTATTCGCCACGGCGTAGACTTTAGAGCGTTGCGTCTGCGAGATGCTGTTCGTAAGGTAGTCGAGCACATCACACTTGATTGGGCGCACGAAGCCGTCGTAGGTGAAGAAACCCGAGGGCGACCACCAATACGCGACCGACTCCACCGCCGCGACGGCTTGCGCGCTAATCACGCCACAGCCCGTCGCAAGGCGCTCAAAGCCGTAGACATACGGCGGCCCCTGGTACTGCGCCGAGTGTACGTCCACGTCGGTGAAGATCAAGTTGATACCGCGCAGACGCTTGCCCGCTACGATCGAACCGTTCGTCTCAAGCTCTTGGTCGCCGGCTTGGTTCTCGATGGCAGGCGCCCAGGTGTTGTTGTCTTCCTGATCCGACCACGCGACCTTGCGACCATTGCTGTCGGCGCCGAGCGCGAACACGAATCGCTCGGCGGTCACAAGTACGCCCTTATTCCCGGTCGGCGCGTTGGAGAGCAGCACGGCATCGTTTGCCGTGTTCAAGTCCCACTCGTAAATCTTGCCGTCCTTGCTCGCGCAGGCCAGCAGATACTCGCCCCAAGTGTCGAGGCTCCACGTCGTTGCAGGCGTTACCGTGCCGCTATCGGCTCGGGCGGTTCCGTAGGCGAAGAGGCCATAACCACCACCGCCATACCCAAGGTTTAGGATGGCGTCCTGATCGCCCACCGTGTAGCCGGCTGGGGTGATGTCAGTCAGCGTGCCGGATTCAGACATGGCGTAAAGATTGCTATGCGTGCCAATGCCAATGAAACGCACGTTGGAGTTGTTGCGCCACGCGATCAGGCCACGGCAGAGTCCAGAGAACGCCGTGTTAGATCGCTTACGCCACCCGCCCACGGGTCGCATCGTGTTTTCATACCAGCGCACAAGGCTGGCGTCACGCCAGCGGCCCTTGCTCTGGTAGTCGGTGCCGTTACGATAAACGCCCGGCTGGATGTTGAGCGGAATCAACGCCAAGGCGTTACTCCTTTACAGGTAAAACAAAACCCTTAACGAACACAACCAAGACCGTGATGGCGGCGGCGATGCCGGCAAGCCACTTGATGAAGGCCACTAAGTTCTCTGCCGTTGACCACGCATCAGCGAGCTTCTTCAGGTCGCACTTCACCTCAGCCATGTCGCTCTGCAAGAGTTCCATGTCCTTTCTCAGCAAGGCTAGTTCCACGGTCTGATCTTGCTCTGACATATCACGCTTCCTTCTGCTCCGGCTTCGGCAAATGCGGCTCTACTTGGCTTTTCAGTTTTTCAAACAGCGGCCACGCGCCTTGGCTCGTCGGGAGTGACCCGATCAAGTTCGTGATGGCGACGGCTTCTTCAAGCGAGAGTTTCAGTTCAACGTCGGACATGGTTATTTAGTCTCCAGAGCGGCTACTTTTGCCTCAAGTTGTTCAATACGCGCCATGGCTTCTTGTAGGGCTTTAACTGCCTTCATGTAAAGGATGGAGTATTTTACAGATTTGGTAGTCGTACCAAGGTCATTGCCGCCTATGTCACGATCTACCGACTCTTCAACAAGCCCCGGTGAAATTGTTTCAAGTTCCTGTGCAATAACGCCAATTTGTAACGCCTCGTCCGGCTTGTCCTTAAAGCGATATTTTCTGACGCGCAGATTCTTGATGTCATCCCATTGAGAAGATGCATCTACAATGTCTTGCTTTAATTTATAATCGGAAATTGCACCGTATGAACCGTTTGTGTTTTCGCAGTTTCCACTTCCGCGAACAATTAACGAATTTCCAGACGTACCAAAAAATCTAGCAATTACACCTGATGACAACATCCCTGTTCCGCCATCAACAGCTAATGTTGATGCAGGACTCGTCGTCCCGATGCCGAGGTTGCCGGAGGAGTCAATAACCATCCTCGTCAAATCACCAGCAGTCGCATCATAAATCTGGAAAAATCCAGAGTTTGCGCTGTTTATCCCAAACGTGCGGCCAGTTGAAGCAGTTGAATTACCGAGAAATACCGTTGGTGCCGCTGCGCCACTAAAACCTGTTCCAGTAAAACTTCCTGCGCCAGCCACGCTTAATTTAACTGACGGACTGCTCGTCCCGAGGCCGAGGTTGCCGGAGGAGTCAAGGGTCATACGAGTCGTGCCGGAAACCGTCGTGTTGTTTGCAGCAGTCAACCAAAAATGTCCGGTCGCTGCGTTTTGAGAGGATGACCCACCACCATAGTAAATTTCGTTTACGGTGGAAGTGCTGTATGGATAGAGCACCAAGAAGTTTTCTTCAGAATTGGTATAGTGCCTGACGACCAGTTTTGCTTCTTTGGTTGTTGCATTGGTTGCATTAGTGGACAAACTAAGTTGCCCTTCTGCGCCGCCACCAACAATATCCAATTTTACAGCCGGACTGCTCGTACCAATACCAATCCGATCCGTTGACGCATCCACAAAAAACAGATTCGCGTCGGTGTCGCCTTCGATGCGGGTGTCCTTGTCGGCACCTGAGTCGTTAATCACGACCGCCGTATCAAGGTTGCAGGTGCCGGTTACGGTCAGCGTCTTGCCGCTGCCGACTTGCAGGCCAACCGACGTGCCGGTGCCGGCTGCGGCGAATAAGCCGTCAACGAGGTCGAGGTTGGTGTTGATCTTCCCGCCCCAGGTATCCGCAGACGCGCCGACTTCCGGCTTCGTCAGTCCAAGGTTGGTGGTTGTTGTGTCAGGCATATCTCATTCCCTCAAGCAGCCTCTAAGTAGGCCGGATGTGTTTTCTCTGTCCAAGTCTCTGCCGTATCTGTAATCGGCGCCCATGTCTCTGCTGTGTCACTAATCTGCGTCCAGCTCTCTGGCGTGTCTGGATCGTTTTCCCACTTCTTGCGCCCGACGCACGTCAGCGTCGCCACCGCCGTCAACGTCGCCGCGCCAATGTCAATCTGCTGCCCCGACACGATCAGTGTCGAGGCCGCGTTTAACTGCGCCGCGCCGCGATGGATGCGCTCTGCCGAGGCAGAGAGCGTCGCCACCGCAGAGAGCGTCGCAGCGCCAAGGTGGATGCGCTCTGCCGTTGACGTCAACGTCGCCGACGCACTCAGCGCCGCAGCGCCTCGGTGAATCCGCTCCGCAACCGCCGTCAGCGTCGCCGCAGCAGATAGCGTCGCCGCCCCCTGCTGCACCCTCACCCCATCTATCGTCAGCGCCGCGGCTGCGTTAAGCGTCGCCGCGCCCTGCTGGATACGCACGCCAGCGACCACCAAGGTCGCCGCAGCGTTTAACGTGGCCGCCCCCTCTTTGGGGTCTATGCCATAGTTGCCACGCCCGTATAAGCCGCTGCCGTAACCGGCCACGTCTTAGGCCAACGTAATGTCTAGGTCGCCAGCCGGTACTCTAAACACGTCGCCCGAGGCGATCGTCTTGCTGGCCGTCAGGTTGCCGTAGGCGAGCAGGTTGCCGCTCGTCGAAGCATCAAACACGCCCACCGCAACAATCGTGCCCCACGACGACCCGGCGGTCGGAAACTCCACCGCAGACGTGTTGCTCGCCGTGTCACCCGACACCGTAAAGGCGACGGTCTGGCGCGCATAGGCGGTGCCGTTGCATTCAGTACCACCGCCCGCGTCGGTCGGCGCGACGGTAAAAAGCGCCAAGTACCGAGTCGCTGGCGGGGTATACGTCACCGAGCCAAAGACGTGATTGAGCACTGCGGTTTCAAGATAATCGGAAAATGCACTCACGGGATAACCCTCGTCGGTTTAACAGTCATTGCGGTACGCCCCTGACTGAAGGCTGCCCGCTCGTTTTGTAACAACATATCTTCAATCGCCGCCTGGTACTGGCTTGACCACAGGCCCACGCGCTCATCGTCGCGCAGGTACGGAGCGGCTTGTAGAAGCGATCCGTACAGGTACAAGTCGGGGTGGCGGTCTAAAATCCAGTTGGAGGTGTTAGCGTCTGACAACTTGGCGAGCGTCGCCACATACGTCAACTCTGCCGTGTAACTCGTGTCCGGCGCGGGCAGCACTTCGATCTGATTTCCGATCAGAGCGAAATACTGCGGCTTGCCGGTGGTGCGGTAAACGTACTTCTTCGCGTCAACCTCATCCTCGGTCAAGAAGATGAGCTGCTGCACGGGCGCCGTGGACGTCAGCACCAGAGACTTGCACGACAAGAAATCAGACGGCAGCGCCGAGAACGGCGTGTCGATGGTGGCGTTGGCACGCTTGACCATCTTCTGAGTCGGCAGGCGACGCTCCATCTGCGCCTCGGCAAGCGAGATAAAGTCGGGGATAACTGCCGTGAGGTCGTCACGGTTGAGCCAGTCCGCTATGCTGCTTTTAAGACTGCTGTATGAATTTAGGGCCATCTAGCTCTTCCTTCATCGCCCAAGCACCCTCATGGGAATACTCGAACGTGCCGATATGTTTCACATGCTGCGAGAGGTCGTGATCCAGAAGCACCTCGTACCCGGCCTCTCTGGCCTTGCGGCAGAAGAACACGTCTTCGCCGATGTAGTGATTTCCGATCGTCGAATACGGGATCGCAAACCACGGTGCCTCTAGCTTCTCGAACACCTCTCGCTTCACCATCATCACGCCCATGCCGACATAATCGACAGGCTGTAGCCCTTCGGACTCTGGGCCGGTAAACACGCGGTCAATCTTGCCCTGCGCGTCCATCATCGCCACCGGCTTGACCGGCATGCGACGTGTCGCGTAGTTAGCAGCCACGATGGGCTTGTCGCGCAGAATGAGGTGCCCGATCGTTTCCTTCGGGAACCGCATGTCTGAGTCAAGCCAGAGGAGATAGTCCGCCTTCTCCTCGAGTGCTTGACGCGCAAGCTCCATACGCTGAGAGGCGATCAGAGTTCCGTGGCTCGTGTAGAGCAGAACACGGTCGTCCGTTGTCGCGGTGTGATAACTCATCGCTCGCGCCATGTCATAGGCAAACGAGGTCATCACCGTATCACGCGCAGGCACCAATATCGCTATTGACCTGCTCACACACGCCCCGGGCGTGTGCGGAAGAGTTGGTTGTCTCTATCGTTGAGCCAAGCCTTCATTCTCTTCGGATCGTCAACGATCCCTTCGTTCTTCAGTCGGTAGAACAAGGCCATCGGTATTGATGCCACCTTGTTCCACTCGCCGTACCGAGCACGTTCGTCCGTGTTCGCGTACTGCTTTTTATTCTGCTCAATCAGGTCGCCGACTTCAAAGACCGTCTCAATCTTGGCCTCGTCACGATCAGCGTCGTAGTGCCACCATTTTGTCGTGCCCGTTGTCGGGTCGTAATCAAAAAGGCGCTTACCTGTTGAACTCATGTGATCCTCACTAGGGGGCGATGGCATGATTACCACCGCCCCCAAGTTTACATCACCACTATCAGGTCGTGGTCAAATCCGCAGCAAGACCATGCGCGGCCTCGGTGTTGACCTTCAAGCCCCACTCCACAACGATCATGCGCTTCTCGGCGTCGCCGGTCTTCGCAAGTTCAACCGTGTTGAACGGGCGCAGATAGGAAACGCTGGCGTACTCAGGATCGAGCACGAAAGCATCACGCTCACGCTGGAAGCGGTTGGGGACAACCGACACCGCGCCGAAGTCCGAAACGTAAACGTCGGCGGCGCCGATGATTACGCCGGGCTTGTTGCCCGGGGCTTCCTTACGGATTTCCGCGATGCCCGCGAAGGCGCTTACTTTCTGCTTGTTGACCGGGCCAACCATCAGAATCTTCGGCGTACCGCCAGCAGCCCACACCTTCTGGATCACGCTCTTAAGAATCGTCTCCGAGAAGGCGCGCAGGTTGGCGTCGGTCGCGTCCGTGCGGGTCGCGTTCGGCTGCGTGCTGTACGACGGATCAGCACCGCCCGTACCCTTGTCCGTGTTCGTCTTCAAGAAGGCGAGCAACGAACCAGTTTTGCGTAGCGCGGTCGAGACGCCGGCAGAACCAGCGGCAGCGGCCTGGTTGGTGAGCATGATGCTCTCCATGTCGCGCTTCAGTTCCGCAGAACGCTTGGCGAGCTGGTAGGCCAACTCAGAACGACGACCAGCCTTGTCCACCGACTCGAGCGTGCCCGAGATGAGGACGGTCTTGCGGCTGACCTGCGTGTAGTTGCCAATGCGCGCCGTGGCGGCGGTCGCGTCGAAGGACGACACGTCGTCACCTTCAACCTGCGCGTTGGTCGTCGAAGCGGCTGCGAGCGAGTCCGTCTGCCACTCAAAGTAAGTGTTTTTGACGTTCTCACGACCGATGTTTGACATGAACGGAGTCTCTTCGGGCGAGATGTTGTAGATCACGTTCGAGAGAGACTCACGGATACCTTTTGCGGCAAAGGTATCAAACGTATTTGCTGTCTGAGACATTTTGGAATAAACCTCTAATCTATAAACTGTTCAAACACGGCAGCCGCGTCTTTGTGGCTGCCACTATTTGCGAGTCTAGAAAGAGCCGCCTTGGATGCTACGACCTTGGAAGATTGTGGGCTAGAAGCGGCGCCAGCCTTCATCGGCTTCGCCTTCTGCATAATCTTTGGACGCATCTGATCGCGTTTGCTCATCAGTTCGTCAAAGAGCATTGCCTTTCGCAGGGCCACCACGGCGCGAGCATCGTAAATGTCCGAAATCTCCTCGACACTAAAGCCGAGTCTTTCGGTTGCATAAGATACGATCTTTGCCTTCTCAGCGCGTGCCTTATCAGCATCGCGCCATTCCGGTAGTGCCTCGAACAACTTGGCACGCTCGACCTCTAGGGTCTGGGCTTGCTCAACCTGCTCTTCCTGCTCTTGCTTCTGTACCAGAGCCGCGCGCTGGGATTGCACCCACGCCGCTTGCTCCTGCCTGGTGCGCTGAATTTCGCGCTGTCTCACCCACTCGACCGGGTTCTCTTTGTAGAGACGATCCCAGTCGATCTCAGGCGGTTGCAGCGTGCGTAACTGCGCATCAAGCACTTCCAATGTCTGCGCATACCGTTGCCGCTCTTCCCGCGCCAAAGAGGCTTCTGCTTCGGCCTGTTTACGGGCCTCTGCGATTGCCTGCGTCTTGCGCGTGTAATCCGCGGTGCGTGAGTAGCCTTTTAGAAGTTCATCCAGCGGCACCTCGACTTCTTCCCCGTCAACCTTGACGCGGAATGTCTGGGCCTGCTGGGCTGCCTCTTCGGCCTCCTCATCGCCTTCGGTTTGCTCATCGCTCTCAGCATCGGACTCGCTTGCCTCTGCCTCAAGCACCTCTTCCCCATCTTCAGCTTCGAGCAGCTCGTTTTCGCCTTCGTCGGCGGCGAGCATTTGTTCAAAAGCATCCTTTGGAGATTGTACGTTTCCCGGGGGTACACCCGTGCCGGTTTCGCTCATAGTTCTATTTTGCGGGATTCAAGCGACTATTTCCTGCCGCTGATCTTGTCGATGTCCCGCTTTGCCATCGTGCCATTCTCAACCACGATCCGCAGATGGCGTTGGATTTCTTCAAGAAGCCCCACGGCAAGCCATAGCCGCTCGCGCTCTTCTTGATCGGCGGGCTTACTCTGCCGCCACGCCTTGAGGTACTCGCCCTCCAAGACGGCAAAAGCCTCCACGAGAATCGGGTTCTCGAGGAGGTCTTTGGCGTCTTGCCCCTTGCGGGCGTCAATGTAGGGGTTGCGTTCGCTCAAGCGAAAAGGCCGCCTTTCGGCTTACCCTTCGCGTAGCGCATGGACTTTTTGCCCATCGCTTTCTTCAAGAGCTTTCCACCCTTGTCGGCCTTGTTAAATTCTTTGGCTACCTTCATTGGCACGCCGACGCGCTTGGCGAACTCTGGGTCGTGAGCGGCGGCAGCCATGAGTCGAGCTTGCTTGGTGGACTTGCTGGGCATCTGTCTCTCCAAAATCAAAGAGTGTAATCGTCAAGCGGGAATCTAGCCCGTCTTTCCTTTTCTGACAACTTCCGTCTCAAGGCCGCTGCACGCGCTTCCATCTCACCCGGGTCGGCGCGATACATTTTCATCGCCTCATTTTTGGTGCGAGCGCCGCGCTTGACCATGGCCTCAAGATTAGAGCCGCCAGGGAATCCTTCGATCCGCTGCACGGCGTGCTGGTATTCATGCGTCAACGTATCAAGCGCACCTTCCGGCGTTTGGCGCTGCGCAAACACGCTCTTGGCGGCTGGGCTGAACTGCCCAATAAACTTCTGGATGTTTTCCGGCTGGTTCTTGTTTAGTTTTCTAATCTGATTTTGATATTCAGCAATTTCTGGGTAAGACTCAGTAAGCGGCTTGTTTTCGATCAGCTCCTTGAAGCGACCAAATTGCTCGCCAGCCTCTTTCTTACCCGTGAGCTTGTCAAAAAAGCTGCGCGGCTTGTATCCAAACTCGTTAATCAGCCGCATGTTTTGATCGCTGATTTCTTGACGCAGTTTGTCATCTGGGCCACGAAATGTTCCCGTGCGCTGCCAGATTTCCTCTGGTCTTGCGCCTTTCTTCTCAAGCTCAACGGCTTTATCAGCGGCTTTTTGATTCCAAGACTTAGATTTCGGCCCGATAAAGATGTCGCGTCGCAATGCACCTGCTTCTGGGAGAAATTTACCACCCGGCAACAAACTAGCCGCAGCCATCGCCATGGCAGCCTTGTCGCCAGAGCGACGTGCGCGCTCAATATCGCGCAAAGCAAGCGCCTGACCGACACCGGGAACGAATCCAAGCGCCAATTCTGCTGCTTGCTGCCCCGTTGACACGTTTTCTTGAGGGTTAAGCGAGAAAAACCCACCTGCCGCCTCTCGAGCGTCGTCAAATAATAGGCCGCGCTTCTTTTTCTCAGCCATCTTTGCGATTCCTGTATCGCTCTAGCAAGCGCCGCCCTTGTCGGCCTTGTTGAACTCCTTGGCGACTTTCATGGGGATGCCAACGCGCTCTGCGAACTATGAGTCGTGAGCAGCGGCGGCCATGAGGCGGGCTTGTTTGGGGGATTTGCTGGGCATAAATCACCATTATTTAATCAATTCGCCTATCGGGACATCATACGATTGAAGTGGGAATTTGGCGCGTCTTTGCTCCATTGTCATACCGCGTCGGGCTTGCGTGGCGCGTGCTTCTGCCTCTCCTGCAAGGCGTTTGTATTGTTCCCGCGGGTCTGCCATCGTTTCCAGTCGCTTTAATGTGTACATCATGTCCCGAATTTCTGGGTCGGCAAAGGTTTCTGACTTTCCTCGCTCCATGCCGCTCAATATAAATTCGCCGTCTTTGTGGCGTTTAGCGGCCATTTCTGCAATTTTGTTGCGTAATCGCCCGATTGATTCTTCGCGTTCCACTTTGGACATGATCTGAAACTGATCAGGATTGCCGCCTCGGCTAAATCCTTCTTTTGCCTGCACGGCGTGTTGGAGTTCATGTGCCATTACGGATTTCATTTCGTCTCGGTTTTTACCTGACACCATAATTTCTGGTTCACGACCAACATAGCCGCCTTCTGCTGGTAAGCGAGGCGAGTAAAATCCAGATTCAGGAGCATCTGGCCTATAACGCACAGCCGTCAGCGTTTCTTCCATAATATCTGGATAGGCTTTCCGCATGGCTGGGTGGAATATAGCTTCATTTACGTCCCAAGCCGTGGATTCGCCACCTTCCAACCCGTATTTCGGCTTGAACGCCATTTCATCAGGTATTTCTTGGCGCAACTGCCCGTCTGGACTGCGGAATGTTCCAGTTTCGCGCCAAATAATTTCTGGCTCAATCCCAGCGGCCTCCATTTCCTCTGCGCGCTTTGCCGCACCAGCATCCCAAGTCTTTGCGTTTTTTCCAATAAAAATATCACGTCGTAGTGCGCCGCCAATACGCCCAAACGGCACAAACTCCGTCGCCGCCATCGCCATGCCAGCAGGGTCGCCAGCGCGCCTTGCGCGTTCAATATCACGCAGAGCCATTGCCTGCGAGACGCCCGGCACAAAGCCACCGGCAACATCCAGCGCCGTATCGCCCGCCGTCTGCTTTTGCGGGTCTAATGAAAAGGCGCGCTGCATTACATCCAGCAGCCCGCGCAGTTGACGGCGCACGGCAGGGCGTGCCTCGTAAGCCTCGGCAATAGCCTCTGACTCTGGGTCAAGTAAGCCACGCGGCATGCGACGTTCAGCCATCCTTCCTCTTCCTATACTGCTCAAGCAACCGCCGCCCTTTGGCGACCGCGCTCGACTTGTCCCCACGATGCCCCCACGCCTCGAGACTTAACTTGAGGCGCGTCTTTTTACCGTCATCCATCAAAAGTCCCGGCATAGACCCCATGCGCGTCAGGAACGAACCTTTGCGACGCATCTGCTCTGGCGTCTTTGGCGCACCCTTCACGGGCGCCTTCAACGTGCCGCCGGTCTGCGACTTGTACGACGCACGGCCTTTTGCATTGAGGCCGCCCTTCTTGGACTTCCCTTCAGCGCGCTGCCATGCTGGGGTCTTCATCGATACATCGCCATTTTTTTGCAATC
>Ga0194116_10006354_pt1 | contig 12629 bp, 11 predicted proteins | sample TA2MahsurfametaG_4_FD_148617 | JGI IMG/M metagenome (GOLD analysis project Ga0194116, IMG submission 148617) | Freshwater microbial communities from Lake Tanganyika, Tanzania - TA2015008 Mahale S9 surface | ecosystem: Environmental > Aquatic > Freshwater > Lake | place: Tanzania: Lake... | reverse complement strand
GAATTATGGCATTGATGAACTTCGTTTCACCAAGCCCGTTTATCCCGGTACCGAAATTCATATTCGCTTTACCTGCAAGGAAAAATTACCGGTAGATAAACGCGTAGTAGAAAAACCCGAGGATGCACGCCGTGGAGATGATATTGAAAAAGGAATTGTAAAATGGCTGGTAGAAATGATTGATGATCAAAATGAAATTACCGGCATCGCCACGATTCTTACCATGGTGAAGAAAAAAAATCAAAACCATTAAACACAAGGTTATGCAACAGCATATAGCAGATGGATATGTAACAACAGCGTTACGCAATCAGGTTGCCATCATTGAATTTCATCACCCACAGAGCAATTCCCTGCCAGGAAAAATTTTAGAGGCGCTTGCCAGCGCGATACATGGAGCAGGCAATGATGTAGAAGCAAAAGTTATTTTACTTCGGTCTTACGGCGAAAAAGCATTTTGTGCCGGTGCTTCCTTCGATGAGCTGGCGGCCATTCGTACTGAAGCGGAAGGACATGCATTTTTTAGTGGTTTCGCGCATGTGATCAATGCTATTCGTACTTGTAACAAATTTGTAGTGGCGCGCATTCATGGAAAATGTGTGGGCGGTGGTGTAGGTATTGCATCAGCAGCAGATTATGCCATTGCCGTTAACAGTGCTTCGGTAAAGCTGAGTGAGTTGGCTGTAGGCATTGGTCCCTTTGTGGTTGGTCCGGCAGTAGAAAGAAAAGTGGGCTCTGCAGCTTTTTCACAGTTGAGTATTGATGCTGCCAGCTGGCGCAGCGCAAGCTGGGCGCATAAAAAAGGACTGTTTGCAGATGTGCACGAAACAGAAGAAGCCATGGATGAAGCCATCGACCGGCTCACCACCACACTGGCGCATTCCAATCCCGAAGCTATGGCTGCCTTAAAGCAAGTATTCTGGTCGGGCACCGAACATTGGGATGAGCTGCTATTAGAGCGCGCAGCCATCAGTGGTAAGCTGGTGCTGAGCGACTTTACCCGGCAGGCCATAGAAAAATTCAAGAAGAAATAGTTTTTGTCTGCCGCAGGGGTGAAACATTTTGCTTTCTTTTCATCCGCCACCTTGTGCTAATTTTGAGCCGTGTCCAAAACCATCCAGCGCATCGCGGTGCCCACCGCCGACGGCAGTACTACACTTTATATTCCGCAATGGGATGAGCATTATCATTCGGTGCACGGAGCGGTACAGGAATCGAATCATGTATTTATACATGCAGGATTATTGTTTTATCTCGAAAGCAATGCAAATAAAAGTCCAATACACATTCTGGAAATTGGTTTGGGTACAGGGTTGAATGCATTGCTTACCGCAAAGATTGCGGCAGAAAAAAAATGTAGTATCCATTATACCGCATTAGAGGCCTATCCTTTATCGGATGCTGAAATCAATTTGCTTGATTTTTCTTCCGCTGCAGGAATATCCGATGATACGATCCTAAAAAATATCCACGCCAGTGTTTGGGAGCAAGAAGAAAAGATCAATGATTGCATGCAATTGTGTAAGCATGCGAAAAAGCTGGAAGACTGGCAGCCTTCACAATCCTATGATATAATTTATTTCGATGCATTTGCGCCGTCAGTGCAACCTGAATTATGGAACGATGCCATCTTTCAAAAGTTGTTTGAAGCAAGTTGCTCCGGCACAGTGTTGATAACCTATTGTGTAAAAGGTGCAGTACGGCGTGCCATGCAAGCTGCAGGGTGGCAGGTGAAAAAAATTCCGGGACCGCCCGGCAAGCGTGAAATGACAAGAGCCATTCGCCCATGAAAAAAGTAGATTTTCTTATAGCCGGACAGGGCATTGCAGGTACTGTATTCAGCTATCTTGCTATGAAAGCAGGTTATTCTGTGCATGTAGCCGATGTTGCCCTACCGGGCATGTCGAGTAAAGTGGCAGGCGGACTCATCAATCCCATCACCGGCAGGTTTATGAAAAAAAGCTGGATGGCTGAAACGCTTTTTCCTTGTTTGAATGAGGTTTATAAAGATATGGATGCATTGCTGGGGATTGAAAGTTTTCAAGCCATGCCCATTCTGCGTTTATTAGAAAATGAAGAAGAGCAAAAGCGATGGGAAGAGAAGCGGTTGTTATCCGATCATCAGCCGTTTATGTCTGCTTCATCAGCATTTGAGCATCCGGGTTTGCTTCCACATCATGCCGCCGCCTATATTTTGCAGGGCGGCTGGCTTGATACAGGTCTTTTACTCAAGCATTGGCGAGATTATTTAATCAAGCAAAATACATTTTCTGAACTGCAGGTTTTACCGAGTGATATTGCTAAGGGCCGGTGGAATGAAATAGAATTTCGGCATCTTATCTTTTGCGAAGGGTATCATGGACATTATAATCCATTTTTCCCAGGCATTCCATTGAATCCTGCAAAAGGAGAATTGTTACTGGTAGAAATTCCACAAGCTGAATGGCATTTTGTGATCAACAAGCATTTGCTGATTATTCCATTAGGAAATCAGCTTTATAAGGTGGGTGCAACGGTAGAGCACACGGATGATTTGCAGTTGCTGGATACAAGTTTAGAAGAGCTGGAAACAAAACTGAAAAGTATTGTTGCATATCCTTATCATATTCGCGATCGACTGGTAGGTATTCGTCCAACAGTAAGAGACAGAAGACCTGTACTCGGTGCTTCTACCGCAATGGAGGGAGTTTGGATGCTGAACGGATTGGGTACCAAAGGAGTGGCGCTTGCACCTTATATGGCAAAGCATTTGCTCCAGCATATTGTTTCAAAAGCACCTTTAATGCAAGAGGTAAACTGGAAAAGGTTTGTACGTTAAAACTGATACTTTTTACAGGTCATCATATTCATAAATATGATCAATATGTGTACCTGGATCCATTTTGTGAATAGCTTTCAGAATTCCGTTATTCAGTCCGTAAACCCAGCCATGTAAGGTAGGCCTTTGGTCGTATTTCCATGCTTTTTGTATGATAGAAGTCTTAGCAAGATTCATTACCTGTTCTTGAACATTCAATTCAACCATTCGATTGGTACGTTCTTCCTCATCTTGTATGGACTCAATTTCTTCCTCATGAAAGCGGTACACATCTTTAATGTTGCGCAGCCATTTGTTAATGATCCCTAAGTTGTGATCTGTCATAGCTGCTTTCACTCCTCCAGAACCATAATGTCCGCATACAATAATGTGTTTTACTTTAAGATGTTCAACAGCATATTCCAAAACGCTTAGCAGATTGAGATCAGTGTGCACTACCATATTTGCAATATTGCGGTGTACAAATATCTCTCCCGGTATGGTTCCTGTAATTTGATCTGCCGGAACACGGCTATCGCTGCAGCCAATCCATAAAAATTCAGGCGTTTGAATTTTTGCCATATTGATAAAGAAATTCGGATCTAGCTGAATTTGTTCTCTGGCCCAGGCTTTGTTTTCGAGTAATAGTTTTTCAAATGCTCTCATAATAACAGGTTGAATATGTTTTTTATAAATTGTTCTTGAATTAATCGATTACTCTGCCTTGAGTGTCGTTAAAAAATACTTTCTTTTCCTTTCCTGAATGTTTGATATAAACACGGATCTGCCTCCGCTCAACGGGCTATTGGCGATTTTTGTGTCTTCTTTTTTTGAAATGGAAATCGGAAATCGCTATTTACTTGCCATCCTTGCTTCCAGCGCTTCCTATATTGCTGTGCCTGCCGCTATGCGCTTGGCTGCACCCAAAGCCGATCCGGGCTTGTATATACCCATGGCACTGGGGGTAACCTTTCCGTTTAACATAACTATTGGAATGCCACTCTACTGGTGGCTGGTGCAGGTACTTTAGTGCATGAATGCATCAAATATTCAAACCACCACAGGCACTGATGGTTTGTCCGGTTATATAACTGCTCAAATCGCTTGCGAGAAAGAGCGTAACATTGGCGATGTCTTCTGCACTTGCGAAACGGCCTAAAGGTATTCGGGCTTTGTATTTATCTGCTGCTTCTCCTTCTTTTAAATAGCTGGTCATATCGGTTTCAACAAAACCGGGTGCAATGGCATTGCAGCGGATATTGCGACTGCCAAGTTCTTTTGCAACACTTTTGGTAAAGCCAATCACGCCAGCCTTACTGGCAGCATAACTGCTTTGTCCGGCATTACCCATTTCGCCAATTACCGAGCTCATATTGATGATGCTGCCTTTTTTAGCTTTCATCATCGGGCGCATCACCTGCTTGGTCATATAGAAAACACTATTCAGATTGGTACGTATAACATCATCCCACTGCTCGGGGGTTAGGCGCAGCAGCAAATTGTCTTTTGAAATACCAGCATTGTTAACGAGTATGTCAATCGTTCCAAATTCAGCTATCACATCATTTACCAGCGTTTCGCAAGCAGCATAATCTCCTGCATTGCTTTGAAATGTTTTTGCCTTTGCACCCATTTGCTGTAAGCGTGCTTCAAGTGCAGCTGCTTTTTCTTTACTGGAATTGCTTACAAAAGTGAACGCTACCTGTGCGCCCTGCTCTGCTAATTTTACTGCAACCGCTTCTCCGATGCCGCGCGCAGCACCGGTAACAATTGCCACTTTTCCTTCAAGTAACTTCATAAAGATTGAATTAAAATGTATTGCAAAGTAAGAAGAATTGCGATTGATCAATCAGTAAACTGTTTCGCAAGCATATAAAACCTATTTCTTTTTGCCAGCAGACTGCTATGCTTTTCCTTTTTCCGATTGGGCGATATATAAAATTTCTTCCAGTATTTTTCTGTCGTTGCTTAATCGGGGCACTTTATGTTGACCACCTAATTTTCCCTTTTGGCGCAGCCATGCTTTAAAGCATCCGTTTTCTATGGCATGAACAATGGGCATCCGCAGGGCAATGTCTTTATAGCGTTTGGCTTCGTAATCGCTGTTGAGCGCTTTCAGCTGACTGTCTAGCTCATAAATGAAATCTGAAAGCGAAGCAGGTTGCTTTTCAAATTCAATCAGCCATTCATGGGCGCCATTGCTTTCGTTGCCAAAGAATACTGGCGCTGCCGTGTAATCATTTACAATAGCTCCCGTTTGTTCGCAGGCATGTGCAATGGCTTTATCTGTGTTGTCAACCATCAGTTCTTCACCAAAAGCGTTGATAAAATGTTTGAGTCGCCCACTTACTTTAATGCGATAAGGCGCGATCGTTGTAAACTGAATAGTATCTCCTACGATATAGCGCCAGAGGCCACCATTGGTGGTTATTACAGGCGCATAGTGCACACCGGGTTGCACATCTTGCAAACCAATTGTTTGCGGAAAAGGTTTTCCGTATTCTTCCAGCGGCATAAACTCATAAAAAATACCATGATCGCAGAAAAGCAACATGCCTTCTTCACCGGGCTGATCCTGTGCTGCAAAAAAGCCCTCGCTGGCATTATACATTTCCAGGAAGTTGATGTTTTTACCGATGATGCGGGCAAACTGTTCACGGTAGGGTACAAAAGAAACGCCGCCATGCAGATATAATTCCAGGTTGGGCCATACATCGGCGATGCAGTTTTTACCAGTGATTTCTAAAATGCGCCTGAATAAAACCAATGTCCATGTAGGCACACCTGAAATTGAAGTCACATTTTCATGAATAGTGCTTTCTGCAAGCTTCTCCACTTTCGATTCCCATTCATCCATCAGCGCAATGCTCAGCTCGGGCGTACGAATCCAATGGCTCCAAAGCGGAGAGTTTTGCATGAGTACTGCGCTTAAGTCGCCAAACTGTATTGCTTCGTTGATTTTGTTTACGCTGTGACTTCCGCCAATTACCAATCCCTTTCCGGTTAGCAATTCAGATGCAGGAAAATTATGATAGTAGAGCGTAAGTACATCTTTTGCAGCTTTATAGTGACCGTCTTGCAAGCTCTCTTCGCTTACGGGAATAAACTTACTTTTATCTGCAGTGGTGCCGCTACTTTTCGCAAACCACTGTATGGGTGTATGCCATAGCATGTGCTCTTCTCCCTGCATCATCTTTTCAATCCAGGGTTTGATATCGTCGTATTCATGCACCGGCACGCGCTGTTTAAAATCGCGCAGCGTAAAGAGCTGATCGAAACCATATTTGCGCCCAAAATCGGTGTATTGTGCTGATGTAACCAGGTCTTGCAGCACTTCGCGCTGCGCAGCGATGGGATGCTGCATCCAGCTTTCAATGCGCCACATGCGCATCCGTGCAAAACGGGATATGGCCGGGCTTAACAGCTTCATGATGGAGCAATATATTAAAAAAAGTTAAGGCTGTTTAAGATGCAGACTGGGCTGTGCTGGTATTGCGCGCTTCTTCATGCAGGTAGTCTTTGCGCTTCAGCTCAAAATTACGCCCCAGGTATAGTCTGCGCACTTGCTCATCTGCTGCCAACTCTTCAGCGGTGCCGTCTTTGTAAATTTTACCTTCAATCAGCAGATAGGCGCGATCGCAGATAGAAAGCGTTTCTGTTACATTATGGTCTGTAATGAGAATGCCGATGTTTTTGTATTTGAGTTTTGCAACTACGCTCTGGATATCTTCTACGGCAATGGGATCCACGCCGGCAAAAGGTTCATCAAGTAAAATAAATTTTGGATCTACTGCCAGGGCGCGTGCAATTTCAGTACGCCTTCTTTCTCCGCCGCTTAAGCTGTCGCCCAAATTCTTGCGAACATGATGCAGTCTGAATTCAGTCAGCAACTCTTCCAGCTTTTCGCGCTGTGCTTCTTTGCTAAGGGTAGTCATCTCCAGTACGGCAGCAATATTGTCTTCCACGGATAACTTGCGAAAAACTGATGCCTCCTGGGGTAAGTAACCTATTCCCATTTGCGCACGCTTGTACATAGGCATATCCGTAATGGATTCTTCATTCAGAAACACTTCTCCTTCATCGGGCTTGATAAAGCCCACAACCATATAAAAGGTGGTTGTTTTGCCTGCTCCATTGGGCCCCAGCAGCCCTACAATTTCTCCCTGCTCTACCCGAATGTTCACATGGTCAACGACCGTTCGGTTGCGGTATGCTTTAACCAGCTGACGGGTATGTATGGTGAGCGACAAGGAGGGGTGGGTTGGTTACCCTGCAAAAATAAGGCTCAATGGCATAGGTTGGGATACAAAGCTCCATAATGCCTTTTGATGATCCGGCAGGGTTTTCTTAAGTTTGCAGTTACATTCGTACAGCAAATGAAGGTTACCGAACACATCGCCAAAGCAACTGACACCTTAGTATCATTTGAAATTTTGCCTCCCTTGAAAGGCAAAACCATCAATTCCATATTTGAACATTTGGATCCCTTGATGGAGTTCAAACCTTCTTTTATCAATGTTACCTACCACCGCGCCGAGCATGTATTCAAGAAAAAAGCTGATGGCACTTTTGAAAAAGTAGAAGTTAGAAAACGACCCGGCACCGTAGGTATTTGCGCCGCATTGCAAAATCACTATGATATTGATGCTGTTCCGCACCTGATTTGTGGGGGCTTTTCAAAGCGTGAAACCGAAGATGCGTTGATCGATCTGAATTTTATTGGGGTGCAAAACGTATTGGTGCTGCGCGGTGATGCTGCTAAAAATGAAACCTATTTTGAGCCGCATGTAGAAGGACATAAATATGCCATCGACTTGCTGCGTCAAACCATCAAGCTCAATCATGGTATTTATCTTGAAGAAGATATTCGTGATGGCTTCAGAACCGATTTCTGTGCCGGTGTTGCCGGTTATCCTGAAAAGCATTTTGAATGTCCGAACATGGAAATTGAACTGCAGCGTTTGAAAGAAAAAGTTGATGCAGGAGCGGAGTATATTATGACGCAGATGTTTTTCGACAATCAGAAATTTTTCGCCTTTGTGAATGCATGCAGGGCCATGGGAATTGATGTTCCTATTATTCCCGGCTTGAAACCGCTTACCAGCAAAAAACAGCTGAGCGTTATTCCGCGCACTTTTCATGTAGATATTCCCACTGAGTTGAGCAATGAAATGATGAAAGCCAAAACCGATGATGATTGCAAGCGCATTGGTACCGAATGGCTCATACAACAATCGAAAGAGCTCAAAGCATTTGGTGTTCCCGTATTACATTACTATACGCTCGGTAGCCCGAAAGTGATTTACAATGTAGTGAAGGAAACGCTTTGATGTTTTCTGGTATGGCTTCTCTCTAAGTCATTTATTGATTAATTAGCATCGTTTTCCACAAAGCCTCATTGCGGTTTACCGGAAATTTTTGTTTCAGATTTTCAACCCATTTTTCTTCCAGCACTTGCTGGTAGTCGTTGATCACCGCGCCAATGGCTTCTTCAAAGCGACGCAATTCGGGAGCGTCATGTGTTTTTAAAACATATATAAAACTTACCGATCCATCTTGTTCGTTTGAGCCGAGGGAAAGAAGGGTGTATGGTACGGGCATTTTACCATCTTTTAATGGCAGTTGTGAAAGTTCGAAACGGCCACTATCTGCAATGGCTTTTTCCGCATAGTCTTGTAAAATCTGTTGCCATGCTTTCGGCGTTTTTGTAATTCTTTCAGCCAGGGCATCTGCAGTTTTTTGATCGATGCAGTTTACGAGGATGCCACTGAAACCCGGCTGCCAGATAAATTTATTTCGGCTTACATCATAATGCTTCAGAAGTGTAGTGGTATCGGAAGCGGCTTTGCGCCATACTTCGCGGTCCATGATTTCGAAAATGAGTCCAGCTTCCCTGAATTCATTCATTTGTGCCGCGAAAGCGGTCGCATAGTCTTCCAGCTTTGCTTTGTATGCTTGCGTTACAATACTGTCTTGCCATTTTTTCATCCATTCTGAAAAACGGTTTTTTTCATCTGCGGCTGATGTTTTTTGATACTGCACATATTGCAGCCAATCTGCAAATACATAATTCCTTTTACCGACTTGAAACAATACCTCTTTCTGCAATGCAATATTTTTTGCACCCTGTATGTCTTTTCTTAAAAGGCTATCCGTAAGGTCCCAAAGTTTTTTTTCATGCTTTATATATGAACGAACACCCAGTTGGACGTACATCTTTTTTCTGATCGCTTCTTTTGCAATTTCAAAGCGATCATCTTTCTCTACCATCGTTCGGAAATAAAAGATCGTCTCATTTTTGTTTAAATCCTCAGCAACGGGAATTCTATTTTTTCTCAGAATAATGTGGTAGCCATGATCTGTATAAACGGGAGCGGAGAAGTCGCCATTTTCTTTTAGCGCAAATGCTGCCGAAGTAAACTGTTGATCAAAGCTTGCGATATTGAAATCCGGCAAATTTCCACCGGTTGAAGCAGTATTGCGATCGTCGCTGAACTGTATTGCCAGTTGTGCAAAATCTGCACCACTTTTTAAAAGCTGATAAATGCTATCAGCAAGTTGCTTTCTTTGTTCAATTACATCTCTGGTTGCTTGTGGAGGGAAGGAGATGAGTATATGTGCTCCCTGAAAAGTGCCCATGGCGCTGCGTCGACTGATACAGTGCAGAATATGATAGCCTTGCGTGCCTTTTATCGGGTTGCTATAATTGCCGGGCGCTAAACTATATGCAGCGCTTTCAATTTCGTAAGGAACTGAAAATACCGTGATGTATCCCAGATAGCTTCCGCCTTGTTTTAAAGTTGCTTCGGAAGCATCAGCGCGCATTAGTTCTTGAAAGGGCCTTCCATTTTTTAGTTGCTGCCAGGCCTCATTTGCCTTTTGCTTTGCTTTCAGACTATCGGCACCAAATGGAAAAAAAAGATGCGACAGTTCTAATTCTTCCTTGCTGCGCTGAAAAGCTTCTTTTATCAGCGCTTGTACTTCCGTTTCACTGTACAGGTATCTTTCAGCAAGCTGTTCGTGGAATGAAGCGATCTCGTCTTTAATATGCTGCAGTGTATCAAATCTTTGCTCCCTTGCAGCGGCTAGTTTTAACTGATAGCGTATATAAAGTGATAAATACGCTTCCATGCTCAAAGTATCCAGCGCAGTTGTTTTGTTCTTTTCGTAAGAAGCAAGAAAACTTTGCTTTGATATATTTTGCTTGCCGACGGTGAGCAGCGTTTGTGCTGCTACAACCTGCAGCGTGAGCAGGCATAAACTGATCAGTATTATTTTTTTGCTGTGAAACATGCTTAGAAAGCAGTAGCAAAGCTTTGCCATCGATAGGCCTTTTTACGATGCAGCGCCACACCCGGAATCATATCAGCTTGATTCAGTTTGGCCTGGAATATTTCATCAGCCTGCTCCAACGTTATTTTTTTTGCAATAATTTTTTTGTCTTTGTCTATCAGGTACAGCGTAGGCGTTTGATACACATCGTAGAGCTGTCGGATACCCGGGCGGTTGGCTTTGCTGTCTGCATCACGCATTTGCGGTGTTTGGTAGCCATGATACCAACCCTCCAGTCCTTTTTCGCGAATGAACTTCATCCAGTTTGCTTTTACCGGTTTCACTTTGCTGTAGTCTGTCCGTATGCTATCCATCAGCACACCCAACATACGCAGGCCCTGTTGTTTCCATTTATTGCGGTACATACTGTCGAGCTTAGGAACTTCTTCCCTGCAATGTCCGCAGTCCGGATCCCAAAATACCAATAGCATATAGGGCGCTTGAATATTGTAAAGCGAAAACATAAAATCAGAAGTGTCAAGCAGGTTCATATTACCGGCGGGTTCGCCAACGATATTCCCCATTAAATTGTAAGCGCGGTTATATACAATCTCTTTGTCTTTTTCCTCCAGCCAGTCCACCTGGTTGGTGAGGTAATATTTTTCAAAGAGGTGCAGAAACACCGCATCCAGTCCCATGTATTTGGGGTTCATATAATCATTGGTAAAACGGGTAACATAGAAACGAAACATGGTTTTATTACCGCGTGAAGAAAGGATGAATTTGTCCACTTCTTTTTTTATACTGTCAACATTTTTAATCACCACTTGTTCCATGTAGCGGTTCAGTCTGGCTTCAAACATGGGTGTTCGCAGTAGTCTTTCATCACCCAGGGAAATATCTTTCCAAAATGCTTGTTTGTATTGATAGTACGCCAAGGCAGTATCGTTGCGCGTGGTTTTTCCTTCAGGCAGTTTGTATTCTGGCTCTTTGAGCAGCTGAAACAGCAGCGCCAGGTAGCTGTCGGCATGCTCGAATATAAAATCATCGCGCCACTGCTGGGTGGTTTTATTCACCTCCATCATATTTTCTTGCAGCTGCGTGCTGTCGCCCTTTGTTTTGGCAGCGGCCAGCTGTTGTTGCAAGGCAGCAAAGCGCTGATAGTGTTCATTGCTTACCTGCTGGTAGTTTTTGAGAAAAAGATTTTCCTGTGAATTTTTAAAAACTACGGTATTGGCATCAAAACTTGAGTCAACACTCATGTTAAACCGCTGCTCTTTGTCGATGATCACATCAAAATATCTGCTTCTGGTATTGTTTACGATGATGTACAGTCCGACCGGCAGCAGATCTTTTCCTTCAAAAATTGCTGTTCCGTCGGGTCCGATGCGCGCCGAATCTTGCAGCAGTTTCTTTTCTCCAAAATAGTAGCCAAGAAAAAGATATCCCTTGGTGGCGGGTTTTACCTGTATGCTGATACGATGGCCCTGCGCAATTCCTGTGGTTGCGATGGTCAGTAGCATCAAGGTAAGAGAGAGGTTCTTCAGTCGCTTCATAAAATAGAAATATATATGCGGTCAATTTAGCTAAGAAAACATAAAAGTATTTAAAAACGATCGTGTTGCCGTTAACGATTTGCAAACAAGCGGAACAATTACCTTTGCGCCGTGAGAAGAAAAGAAAAAATCCTACGTTCGGTAGAGGTAAGCGATTATGCCGCAGAGGGCCGTTCCCTGGCGCGGGTAGATGGGAAAGTCATTTTTATTAAAGGAGCCGTACCCGGCGATACGGTAGATTTACTGCTTACAAAGAGCAAGAAAGACTGGGCAGAAGGGAAGGCCATACATATTCATACTTTTTCCGATAAAAGGGTAGATGCTTTTTGCGATCATTTTGGGCTTTGCGGGGGCTGTAAATGGCAGATGTTGCCTTATGAACAGCAGCTTCAATATAAGCAGTTGGAAACCGAAGCGCATTTGCGCCGCATTGGTAAAATTGAATTGCCGCCCATCCGTACCATTGCAGGTGCTGCTGAAACGCGGGGTTACCGCAACAAGCTGGAATTTACTTTCAGCAGTCGCCGCTACCTTACACGTGAAGAAATGCAAACCCTTCCCATGGGGGCAGATGTGGGCGGAGCCGTTGGCTTTCATGTTCCCCGAATTTTTGATAAAGTAATTGACATACATCAATGTCATTTGATGGAAGAGCCGCAGAACGGTATCCGAAACTTCATCCGGGAAATGGCGGCGCAGCGTGGGTATTCATTCTATGATATACGTGCACATGAGGGCTGGCTGCGTACCATGATCATAAGAACTGCAAGCAACGGTGAGGTGATGGTGAACATTACATTCGGGCATGACCATCCGCAATGGCGAAAGGAATTATTCGATGCTTTGTTACAAGCATTCCCATCTATTACAACGCTGCTTTATACCATCAATACCAAATGGAACGACAGCATTTTTGATTTGCAGCCAATCGTGTATTTCGGCCCGGGGCATATTTTCGAACAGCTGGAAGGATATCGCTTTAAAATTGGTCCTAAATCATTTTT
>Ga0194116_10006352_pt1 | contig 12631 bp, 13 predicted proteins | sample TA2MahsurfametaG_4_FD_148617 | JGI IMG/M metagenome (GOLD analysis project Ga0194116, IMG submission 148617) | Freshwater microbial communities from Lake Tanganyika, Tanzania - TA2015008 Mahale S9 surface | ecosystem: Environmental > Aquatic > Freshwater > Lake | place: Tanzania: Lake... | reverse complement strand
ACAAACTAAAGGGAAATGATGAAGCCCCTGAAACACTCTTGGAATATGTAAGCGGTCAACTCCATGAATATAGAAGCCGCGTGGGTGTGGATTTAGCCATTACCACTTATTACAAATACAAACGCGCTGAAAGGTATTTGGAAGAATACCTCAATCAAAAGATGTCCCTTCAAAATATCCCTGTTACCCGCGTGGATCAACAATTCTTAGAGGGGTTTTTTAAATTCTTACGCCGAGAAAAAAGAAATGCAAACAACTCAGCAGTAGCGCTCATGAATTGTCTTAAAACAATTTTGAACGAACCTGTGAAAAAGGGGATTATTCGCTACAATCCTTTTGTAAGTATGTCCTTAACGCAACAGCCCGTTAAAAGAGATTATCTAACCACCGAGGAAATTAAAACGCTACAACAATTATCAGGGCTAACTGAAGCCATGGAGAGAAATAAAGATTTATTTCTATTTGCCTGTTTCACCGGTCTCGCCTACAGTGATATTGCCTCCCTGAAATCACATCATATTATTATAGATCCCGATGGTAGTAAACATATTGAGAAGTACCGTAACAAAACGGGCATCTTAAGCTACATCCCGCTTCTCCCTGTTGCGGAACGTATTTTATTGAAGTACTCCCCCACCGTTGATTGCCGTGATTTTGCGTGGCGAGTACCGAGTAATCAAAAGCTGAACTTGGCCTTAAAAGAAATTGCCCGCCTAGCAGGCCTTGAAAAAAATCTGTTCATGCACCTAGCCCGTCACACTTTTGCTACCACTGTAACACTGTCTAATGGAGTACCCCTAGAAACAGTGGGTAAAATGATTGGTCATAGTGGGATGAAGAACCTCATGATCTATGCTAAGATTGTAAACAATAAGGTGAAAAAAGATATGGAGGGGGTGATGGGGATGTATTAAATTTATTTTTTGAAATCTAAAATTCTAAACTCATTGACCCAAACATAAATAATTAATAAGATACTTTTAACTAACTTAGATAGAGTAGTATTATCCTAAATATATTTTAAAATATTTTTTTTAAAAAGATTAAAATGAAAGAAGACTTGCTTTTAAAAGAACTAATACTATTGCTCAAGCAGAACTCAAAGTCAGATTACTTTAATGCAATTGAAATCCTGAATGACAAAAGAAGAAATATAAACGAGGCTAAAAATGTAGAATTAGATTCAAATACGGTCAATAAATATTATAAAATACTCACAAAAATAGAAAAAGCTGATTTATCACTAAGAGAAAACAGAAGTAGATACTACATTGAAAAACAAACTAATGAAAATGATATAGAGAATTGTATTTCAGAAATTGATAAAATTTGGGAACAATTATATATTGAAAAAATTAAATACGAATCTTGGCTTCCCTCACATGAATACAGTTATTTAAATCTAACCGAAAGAATGGCCATTTTAAGACAAAAAAATTATTCATCAATTTTTAACTCACAAGAAATGATTGCCATAGAACACCTTAGAGGGGCTTTTCAAGAATTATGGCTAAACAGGTCTTTTCTGTGTGGGGAACTGTTAATAATGGGTAAAAACGAATATCTGAATATTGAAAGATATGTTGCGACTGAACTCGGATATGAAAATAGAGAGGAAATACCATTCACTAATGTAGAGATGGAGTACTATAGAGTAAATAAATCAGGTACTCCGATCAAATATGATATTAAGAAAAACAATATTCACTTCATACACATAAACTTTTTTCAATAAAATAATATTTTTAATTATTCAGTTAAATAATTATGGAATATCAAGAACAAGTATTGCACTAAAATATATGTCAAAAAGAAAAACAATAAATAGAAACGCTTTTAATGAGAAATTAATTCATAGATATTTCTTTGAAAGAATATACTTAGAAAAGGACATTAGAAAGAATTTGGTTCCTTCGTTTCTAAAAAATAAGATTTCGACACTCAATCTTGTCGTTCCCGAACATACCCAAATTTATACAAATTATCGAGTTATCGATTACATGCCTTGTCGAGTTCTATTTAATACTTAGCTTGAAAATTAGCAACCTTTACATTCTTTCCTTCAATTAGTTAATTCTGTCTCAGGATAAATATCTCACCGACTGGCTCAATCAGAATAATTTTTTTTTGCCTGCATTAAATAAAAATAATTTATCCAGCTCATCCTCTGTCATAGCCACGCTTATCCTGCCATTTGGATGATTTTTATCAGCAATAAAACCAAAAAGCACCCACTCTCTTCCCAAGATTTTAGCAGGAGTTATGCTAACGATATTATCGCCAAGTCTTATAGTCGAGCTATAATTCTTATTACCAATATTTTCTGTTTTAAAAGCTCTTTTCAACTCACCATAAAATTGCAATAGAGAATTATTCACGCTACTGAACTTCAGTTTAAATACTATAGGCCTAATTCGTCTAGTCTCATAGACTACTGCGATTTGATATAATGAATCAGGATTTCCAAGCTGGGCTTGATACGACAAAATAACATCTGATGTTAGCTGAAAATTGAGGCGTCCTCTAGCCGAGCTAATTTTTGTAAATCCAGAATCGTCCAATTTCTCATAATCTGTTGTTCGATTAAGAACACTTACCTGAGAATACCCAAAAAAACAGAAACTAAATAAAATAATGATCAGAAAAAATAGTTTACACATTAGAATATATTATTTGAATTAAAAATATTATAATTAATTGATAAGCTAATTGAATTAAAATTCTGAGAAAAATTTAGCAGACTTTGATCTGATGATCTTGCAAATATATATTTACCAAATAATCTTACTCTTGGAACAGGATTAATTCCTAGAATTATAAATTGATTAAACACAATTTGTTGTGTACTATTCACATATGTTAGATACTGATTTGAATATAAAGTAAATCCAAAACCACCGCCCAAAAAAATTGGCTTAAATTTAAAAACAAGCCCATCTAGTTGTTGAAACGAGGTAAATTTTTTATGTATAGTACTATTAACAAAAGTTTCATTGGCGCTAAATTGATTCACAGATGTCAGCATCACAATATCTAACTTATCACTGATATTGGATAGTTCCCAAAACATATTCAACTCGATTCCTTTGCCATATCGTGCAAAATTTTTAAAATCATTTAATGGACTAGTATATCCTACTCCACCGGTTATAATAAATTGGCCATTCCCATACTGCCCGTAGCATTTTCCTTGACTCAAAATTGTTGAAGAAATTAACGTTAGTAAAAAGTAAATAAATACTAGCCAAATTTTATATAGTTTTTTAAAATTGAATAGGTCTGAAATTTTCATAAGAAGTTTTTTAGTTATTATAAACTTTAAAAATTAATTTCCCCATACCAATACTCCGCCAGCATACTCACCATCTCCGCCCTGCCCTTACCAATATACTTCAAAAATGATGATTCTGATTTATGTCCGGTGGCGGCCATGATGATTGGGGTAGGAATTTTTCCAAAGTGATTGGTAGCAAAAGAACGACGTCCAATATGAGAGTTTACAAGTTCCCACTTAGCAAATACTCCATGTTTCTTTCGAGTTACATTCACCATGTGGTCTCCTCGCTTTACCCGAATCACTTCAGCCATAGTTCCTTGCACTTCATCTTCGATTCCGGCAAGCTTACAGACCTTCTTTATATAGTCATTGTATTTATCATTTGAGATAGCTCTGGGAAACTCTCCCCCACTCTCCTTGATCACCCTCATGAAGGAGGGGTGCAAGGGTAGACTGACTGGTGCCCCGGTCGTTTTTGGATAAAGCCCATACGGTAACCCCTTCTCATAACGGTTTGCGGCTTGGCGAAGGTGGCAATTTTCACCGCAAATGTGTCAGCCTTGCACTGAACCGTCAATTTTGCCAAACCGCTGTTACCGGATGCCCTTCTGTATTCATGCAAGATGCGTGTGGTTGTGTTTTCTTGCTACGCTTATTGTTGATAAATATTTTGTCATTTATTTTTTGTCGTACATTTTTTGACTATATTTGTCCTTTAAATACTATCGTCGTGAAACAAGTAGGTGAAATTATTCGTGAGAAAAGGGAAGAAAAAGGAATGTTACTTCGGCATTTAGCTGCTGAACTTGATATTGACCAAGCATTATTAAGCAAAATTGAAAGGGGTGAAAGAAAGGCAACTAAAGAACAAATTGTAAAGTTTGAAACTGTTTTTGCTATTAAAAAGGGTGAACTAATGTTGCAATATTTAAGTGAAAATATTGCTTTTGATATCATTGAAGAAAAAAATGCTAAAGATGTTCTGCATGTAGCTGAAGATAAAGTTGAATATCTCCGAAAACAAAATAAACGTAAGTGAAAATGGAACTAGATATAATATTTAATAAGAGTTGCGAAAACATGAGTGAATTGCCAGATAAGTCAGTGAATTTAATGGTTACATCGCCCCCATATAACATCGGAATAGATTACGGTAACAAACATGTTAACGGAAAAATAGTTGGCAGTAAGGGAGTTAAGTATTCAGATAGTTTACCTGAAGAAGACTACAGAAAAATGTTAAAAAAGGTAATTGATGAAACAAGAAGAGTTTTAACTGACAATGGACAAATTTGGTTCAATATTAAAAATCGTTACGATGGTAAACAAGTTATTCCTCCGTTTTGGGTAATGGATTTATTCGAAGGGATGTATTTAAAGAATCTTATTGTTTGGAATTACGATTGGGGCGGTTCAACTAATAAAAGATTTGCCCCTCGTTATGAGTATGTTTTTTTCTATACTAAACATAAAGACGAATATACGTTCAATTTAGATGAAGTGAAAATTCCTGCTCTTAATTATAGACCTGACCGCTATAAATCTCAGTTAAAAAATCCTAGTGATGTATGGAGAATGGCCTTAGTTAGCGGAAATGAGATTGAACGTACAAATCATCCTGCACAGTATCCTGAAGAATTGATTGAGAGAATTATTTTAACAGGGACCAATGAAGGAGAAATTGTTTTAGATCCTTTTATGGGAAGTGGAACTACAGCAGTAGTAGCGAAACAATTGAATCGTCATTATGTCGGATATGAAATTATGAATGATTACATAGAAATGGCAAATAAAAGAATTGAAAAGAATTCCAATTGTAAAATATTAAATTTATTTGGTCATGAAGCATAAAATATCAGATAAAATTCAAATTGAATTTGGTGACTGTCGAAAACTAATCAGAAGATTAAAAGATGAGAGTGTAGCATTAACTATTACCTCACCGCCTTACAATTTGCAAAAGAATTATGGCACTTATAAAGATGATGTGAGTTTAGAGAAATGGGAAGAATTGATATCTGATATCGGAAAAGAGATTTATCGTGTTTTGAAACCGAATGGAAGTTTCTTTTTAAATGTGTCTCCAATCCCAGATAAGAAAACCAAAGAAATAATTCCTCTTGATTCAATTGCATATTACTTAATGAAAAAACAGGGTTTTTTTCTGAGAAATAAAATTATATGGCATTTTAATAATATGCAAAATTGTGTGAATCGTTTAAGTGGTCGATGGGAAGCCGTGCTTTGGTTTGTTAAGGATATTGATAATTATGTTTTTAACTTAGAAGACATCCGTGTGCCTTATATAACAAAAAATGACAAACGATTGGAGGGTGGTACAGGAAGAAATCCGACTGATGTTTGGAACTTCGATGATCCTGAATCGGACTTTTGGTATTTTAATCGTGTAAACAACATGACGAAAAACAAAATGGGTTTGACAGAACACCCCTGCATTTACCCTTTGCCAATGATTGAAAGGATAATAAAAATGTCATCGAATGTTGGAGACACCGTATTAGACCCATTCTTAGGAAGTGGAACTACTATTGTTGCAGCACAAAAACTTGATAGAAAAGGAATTGGGTATGAACTGGACACTAAGTTTGATGAAATAATTCAAAAACGTTTGAAGCAAGAAAGTCAATCTCAATTATTCGTTTAAAAATTTCTCAAATCGAATTCTTTCTAAAAACATCATTGTTGTGTATCACCAATTTTGCTCTATCATCATAAGTTGAAGGACCTGGATTATTATTCTGATGATTTAAAATTCCATTTAGAATTGTTGTCATTTCAGCCAATGTAAAATGTGCATTCGCATATTGACTATGCAGCAACAAAATATTTTGAATTGAAGCAGGACTTATTCTATTCAATGAGTAGTTAGAGTAATCAAAATATCCTGATTGACTTGTTCCTTGTGTGTTACCATCAATTGCTCTATTGTAAGGTGTTGAATTGTCAACTGAAATATGAGCAAGATTAAAGCCTGCTGCTTTTATCAAATCGACATTATCAATTCCACCGCAGCCTAAAAAATGAACTCTGCTAAGAGCGCTAAAATTATATATGGAATCAATGGTTTGTAAAGCTGTTGTGAAATCACTTGAGTTTGCCCGAGTCAATGCTCCAACTGCAATTTTATCTGGAGAGTAGTTCAACAAACTGTTGAAACGATTTATTTCTGCTGCTGTCCATTTACCACTAATAGTTGTAAGCATCTTTTGTTGACTATTGCCAAGCAAGGCATAAATCTGATTACAATAGCTTGCAGATTCAGCAATAAGTCGTGCACTGCTTGCACCTGAAAAAACATTTGTCCTCGTATTTGTTGATTGCGTTCTAACTTTAAATGGATTGGGAAGGTCAAAGGTAACCGCCTCGTTAATATTAGATGTTCTTATAATGTTTACATATTTTTGAAGAATCCCTTGTGTAGAAACTAATCGCAAGAACTCATTTATAATTTGTGTTTCGGAAAAATTTGGATTTAGTGTTACAATGTAATTTACAATTTTAGATGTTCCTGAATCCAATAAAATATTTGAAGTGTTTTGAACAAAGGAATCATTGACTGCGGATGAAATCCACTGCCTCATATTGGTCACTTGATTCCACACTCTTGGTTTTACAAGAGGTGTGCTTGCTTTCTTTGGAGAATGATTAAAAAAGACATCACCGAATTTCAATAGAATATTGCTTTTCAACATTACTGGCATTGAACTATTCCAAACTCTTTTTACTCCGTTCCAATCTCCTGCACCGCCACCTGCACTATAAATGAAAAAATATCTCATGCTTATTTATTGTCGTTTATTGTTTTGATAAGTTCTTCAAAGCTACCCATCTCCGTTAGTGAAGGATAAATTTTTTCTCCGTAACCAACCTTCTTTATTGCACCATCCTTTTTTTCTATAAAATCGCCTTCTCTTGTTTTGCGGTAATACTCATCTGAACCATTTAAAAGGATATCATGAAGTTGTTCTGATGTTTGATAGAAAATTCCTTTCATACATGGAAAGTCAACCCAATGCACATAGAAAACTGGGCGGTCTAATTCACTAAAAATTATTTTCAGTTGTTTTGTGACTTTTTCTTTGTCTAACGTTAACGAACCTTCATAACATTCTCTTCCAGGTCTCATTTTCCATGTCAATAGAAATGGCGCTGCATGATACTTAAGTTCTATGTAACCAATTATTTCTTTACTGCTATCAAGAATTAACAAGTCAGGATACCGCCTATCTTTTAAGTCTGCTCGAACAATGTTAATGCTTTGTGTTTTAATAAAGCCAATAAATACTTCTTCTAAAAGTTTCCCCAGTTGAACATCCAAACCTTTTACAGATTTGTTTCTTGGTTTCATAAAATGCTTGTAGCATTTTTTGCATTCTGTTTCCAAATCAGGAATCTTTTCAAAGAAGTCTTGCCTTGCAGGATATTTTTCTCCAGCTTCAAGTGTTTGATACATTTCTTTAAAGCAGTCACGATTTAAGTTATCATATTTGAATTGGCTTTCGAAAAGTGATACATTCTTGAAGTATTCTGTTAATCGGTCTTTTCCGAAACCGATTAGTCCTTTATAAAGTTCTTCGCTTTTATTCATATTGTTCAAATGTATGTATTTTATTTTGGCACTTCTTTAAGGCGTTACAATTGGTGTTTAAAGTCAGTTCGCTTCTGTTTCAAAAATGTTTGTCTTATGTCAGGCTGTTTAATGTTAGTTGGGTCGTCCTACCATTACTGCTAACTTACCTATACCCGCTACTTTATATCGCCAATAACACCGTTTTTGGGTGTATTGCCGCTACTATGTGGAGTATAATTTTCAAACTTACCCAACAAACCCTGCTTTTACAAATGTTAAATAAACAGGAGTTTCCAGCACCATCACAACCCAAACGATTGCTTTAATTGTGCAAACAAACTATCTGCAGAAACTACAAGCAGGCCTAAAAAGAATGCTTTTAAGATGCTCTTTAATACGCCCGCTCTTTGCGGCCTTCCATGTAGTACATGAACGAACGGTTGGCAACTTTGGTACCGCCGGGAGTGGGATAATTGCCAGTAAAATACCAGTCTCCTTCATGCTTGGGCGTAGCCTGATGCAGGTTAGCCACACTTTGGTACACAATCTCCAAATCTGCATTCAGATCCGCAGGGCTCACCATTTCAGCTACTTTCAGACTGATTTCGGCATCGCTCATGCCGGCATACAAATCCTGAATGATATTTCGCTGCTCTTCTGCCGGCTTTTCCATTTCGGCCTTGGTTTTCAGGTATAATTCATCCAGCAAACTTTCCCTGCCCTGATCTTTGAGGATATGTACAGCAGCCTGAAACGCAGCAAAATCGACCAATCTGCTCATATCAATACCATAACAATCGGGGTAGCGTATTTGTGGTGAAGACGAAACCAGAATAATCTTTTTGGGTTTTAAACGATCCAGAATGCGCAGGATGCTGGTTCTGAGCGTAGTGCCACGCACAATGCTGTCATCCATAATCACCAGCGTATCGGTTCCGGGTTTGATGGTGCCGTAGGTAACATCGTAAGCACCGCCCACCATTACTTCGCGGTCATTGTCGTTGGTGATAAAGGTGCGCATTTTGGCATCCTTGATCAATATTTTCTCGCGGCGGGGTTTCCAGTCCAGGATGCGCTTCAAAGCAGCACTGTCGCCGGCCACACCGGGCGCTGCAATGGCTTCTGCCTGTTTCTTTCGTATAATGTCATGCACACCGTCAATCAGCCCGTAAAAGGCTGTAGCAGCGGTGTTGGGCACATACGAGAAAACGGTGTTTTCAAAATCATATCCGATGCGTTCGCAAATATTGCGGCTGAGCAACCTGCCCAGCTCACGGCGTTCGGCATAGATATCGGCATCGTTGCCACGGGCAAAGTAAATACGCTCAAAAGAGCAACTGCGTTTGGCTACGGGATCAATGATGTTTACTTCGGAAAATTCGCCGCTCTTCCTTACCATGAGGGCGTTTCCGGGGCCAAGCTCTTTTATGTCTTCAATTGCAGTGTTAAACACCGTTTGAATAGCACTGCGCTCTGAAGCGGCAACTACCACTTCATCGTTCGCGTACCAGAAACTGGGGCGAATTCCCGCAGGGTCGCGCATCACAAAAGCATCTCCGTGGCCCAGCAAACCTACCATATTGAAACCGCCATCCACGTTCTTGAACGAACGTTTCAGGATGCTTACCAGGTTTATCTCGGTTTTAATCTTTTCGGTTATCTCGCGGTTATCGAAACCCTGGCTTTTGAAGATGCTGAACAAGCGCTGGTTCTCTTCGTCAATAAAATGTCCGATTTTTTCCAGCATCAGCACATTGTCGCTTTTCTCTTTGGGCTGCTGTCCCAGGTCAATCAAAGTCTGGAAAAGCTCGTCAACATTGGTAACGTTATAGTTGCCCGCCAGCATCAGGTTTCGGGCCATCCAGTTGTTCTGGCGCAGAAAAGGATGAATGTTTTCCAGGCTGTTGCCGCCGTAGGTTCCGTAGCGGAGATGCCCTAATAACAGCTCACCGGCATAGGCGTAATTATTTTTGAGTAAATCAACATCGTTTCTTACCTCGACACCCAGTTGTGCATATTGAACGGCAACCTCATCAAAAATATCGGTAATGGCGGTTTTGCTGGCACTGCGTTTACGCGCCAAATACCTTGCACCGTAGTCCGGATCCAGCTTCACCACGCCAATCCCGGCACCATCCTGTCCCCGGTTGAGTTGTTTGGTCATTAAAAACTGAAGTTGTCTGAGGCCGTAAAGGGGTGTTCCGTATTTTTCCCGGTAATAGCTGAGGGGTTTTAGCAACCGAATGAAGGCTACACCGCATTCGTGCTTAATGGGATCGCTCATGCCCTGATTTTGTTAGTGCAAAGATATGGCGAATGCCGCTAATCCTGACAGAAAATAAAACGCCCTTTGCCAGCATTGGCAAAGGGCGTTTATCCTCATTTTCTATTATCGCTGAATAATCAGATTCATGACTGTGACAATGCTTCCTGAATGCACCGCTACCTTATACAGACCGGGTGCAAATGCACGTGTATCTATTTCCAGGTTGTGTTCAGCAGGCTTGGTTTGCCAGATAATTTTGCCATCAGTACCAATTATGGTAACCTTGTCGGGAATAAGACCGTCAACTTCCAGTTTTACTTTGTCCATAGCCGGATTGGGGTATAGTTTTACGGCTTTATTCAATGTGGTTTTATCAATGCCTGTGCTCACTTTCACGGTAAACGTTGATGTGGCAACACAGAGATTTGCGTCCGTAACAGTAGCGGTGTAATTACCGGGAAGCAGCTCATTGATATCTTCCGATGTTGCGTTGTTTGACCACAAGAGCCGATAAGGAAGCACACCGCCGGTTACCGTAATATCTACCCTGTCCAGCGTACCGTTTCCATCGGTAACCACACCATTAATAACAATGGGCTGTGCAGGCTGATTCAGGGTGCAGCTGCGGCTTTCACGGCATCCGTAATCATCGGTAATGGTAACACTGTAGGTTCCAGCCCGGCGAGACCAACCGGCGTGAGATCTCTCCTTTTGCACTATTTCGGTAACCTCTGTGTTTATTCAGACAGAATAATTACATATCATACATAAAATATTCTACACTTATTGTTTTACCTATCTTTGCATTGCTTAATCCCGCTGTGAAGCGGCGTAATTATTTGACATCATGGCACCCAAAAAAGAAAACAGCCGCGGAAAAAAATTCCAGGATCGGCAACCGGGCGAGAAACGCCCCCGTAAAACCGGTGAAGCTCCGGTAAAACCCAAAAAATCATTCGGCGACAAACCCTTTCGTTCAGAAGAAAAAAGGCCTTTCCGCAGCAGCAGGCCCGGAACCCGCGATTTTAGCGATTCCAGAACCCCGCGCGGTGACAAGCCCTTCCGCCCCAAAAGGGAAGATGGCGGATTTAACCCCGAAGAACGCAGAACCTCACGCCCGCCTTACAAAAAACCTTTTGACAGCGAGGGCAGAAAACCTTTTAACCGCGAAGGTTCAGGCGATGGCCGATTCAAATCAGACGACAGAAAAAACAGCCGCGCGCCGTTTAAAAAAGATAACGATCTTGGCGGCGGATACAAAAAAGAAGGTAACAACACCCGCATAGGCAGCGGCAGAACCGTTCGCAGGGACGATAAGCCTGAACGTTCAGGCCCACGCAAACCCTTTGAGCGTGATGAAAAACCCGGCTATGGCATGCGCAGTGTGTATGGTGGCGACAAGCCCGAAAGGCGCAAGCCGGCAGAACGTGAAGAAAGGCCTGTGCATGGTAAACGCCCTGCATTTGGTGACGAAAGGCCTCCTGCCAGAACCATCCGCAAACCCTTTGAGCGTGATGAAAAGCCGACACGCGGTAAACGTCCTGCTTTCGGTGAGGATAAACCCGCCACACGCAAGCCCGGCAAATTCAGCAAGAGCAGACCTTCTGCCCATGTTAAAAGCACCCGTAAAGGCGCTGAAAAAAACTATAAAGGCAGCCGCCGTACCCACGAAAGCACAGGCCGTGACCTAGAAAATGCAAACCTGCTAACCGGCGAAGAAGTACGCCTGAACCGCTACGTCGCCAACAGTGGCATCTGCAGCCGCCGCGAAGCAGACGTAATGATAAAGCAGGGCTTGGTGCAGTTGAATGGTAAGGTGGTTAGCGAACTCGGACAAAAAGTAAAGCCCGGCGATGAAGTGAAAGTAGATGGCCGCCGCATTACCCCTGAAAAACCGGTCTATATACTTCTCAATAAGCCCAAAGGCTACATCACAAGCACCCACGACCCCGATGGCCGTGCAACGGTGCTGGATTTGATTGACCTGCCCGGCAAAGAACGCATATACCCGATAGGGCGTCTCGACAGAAATACCACCGGTGTGCTGATGCTTACCAACGATGGCGAACTGGCACAGAAACTCATGCACCCCAGTTTCGAAATCAAAAAAGTGTACCGCGCCACGCTTGACAATAAACCCAGCAAAGACCACATGCTGGCCTGGGTGAGCGGTATAGAACTGGAAGATGGCTTCATGGCATTCGAACAGTGTGGTTTCGTGGAAAAGGAAGATGAAAACACCCTGGGCGTGGAAATTCATAGCGGCCGAAACCGTATTGTGCGCCGCATGTTTGAGCACTTTGGCTACGAGGTAAAAAACCTGGACCGTGTGCTGCTTGGCGAATTCGACCACCTGAAACTAGGCCGTGGCAAATGGCGTTTCCTAAATGAAAAAGAGCAGCGCTACGTAGAGCGGATCAAACGCAGCAACGCGCCCAAACGCAAGAAATAAGGTTATACGGGGCAACCACCCCCGATGGGGTCTAATAAACGGGCA
>Ga0194116_10006348_pt1 | contig 12634 bp, 6 predicted proteins | sample TA2MahsurfametaG_4_FD_148617 | JGI IMG/M metagenome (GOLD analysis project Ga0194116, IMG submission 148617) | Freshwater microbial communities from Lake Tanganyika, Tanzania - TA2015008 Mahale S9 surface | ecosystem: Environmental > Aquatic > Freshwater > Lake | place: Tanzania: Lake Tanganyika... | reverse complement strand
TTTAAGGATAATAAAAAAACTCAATTAACTAAAAAATTTTGCGATTTGATAGAAATAGAAAATTTTTCACATTTTGAAATGACAAGCTATGAAGATAATTTAATGTCTGCAACTAATAGACCTCAAATAGAAAAAATTAAAAGTTTTTTCTCACAAAATTATAATAATAAAGACTATGATAAAAATAGCATAATTGGAAATCATATTGATGATTCAAACAAATTTCCAAATCCATCTATCCAAAAAAAGAGAATCATTAAAAATTTTAAAGAAGATAAAGGAGAAAAAAATTTTATTTTAAAAAAATCAAAATCTATAGAAGTTACAATTAAAACACAAAGAGAATATTTTAAAAATATGAATAATTTTAATAATGTTAAAAATTATAATAAAACTTTAATAATTAATAATAAAGCTTTGCTCAATAGGATTAAAGATAAATATTCACTAACAATTTATAGAGAAAATTCAAAAGTAAATTGGCAGACAACCCGGAATTCTAATTTAAATACTCTGAATAATAATTGTAAAGATTTAAATGGATTCAGAAATTATTATAAATATTTAAGTAAATTTTCGAATAATAGCTATAGAAAAGATGATTTAAATTCTTGCAAAGATAATGAAACATTTTTTGAATATAATTTTCACAGTCCAAAACAAAATGTAATTAATTCTGATTCCTCTATGGGAGAATCGATTAATAACATGCAGCAAATGGTTTCTAAAAATAACTCTAAAAGGAATTTTCCCTTAAGTAATTCTAATAACGAAATGAACAATTTAAATGCAAATTCCAATAAACAAATTGAGAACATAAATAGGCAATTTCGAAATACATTAGCTCTAAAAGGTAAAAGTCTTCAAGATATGTCTAGTTCTTGCATTACTGTTGATTTTGAAAAAGAATATAATTTTAACTACAATGCAATTATATCTGCAAATCCCAAAATATTTCCAACTATAAATAATTCCAAAAAAGATTCAAAATCCGACGATATCTGTTTGAATAAATCAAATTTAAATCAAAAGGATATTAAGAGTCAAACTGATCTTTCACTTAGTAATCGAGATGAAAATCAAATTAAAAAAATACTTAATGAAATTGATTCAAGTGTTATTAATTCCAATATACAAGCAAATATAAATTGTTTAAATTTAAAAGGAATTAAAAATAAAGAAAATAAAAATATGATAAATTACTTTATATACGATAAAGAGATTGCTATTAGTAAAAATAATTTTCAAGAATATTTTACTAGAAGAATGACTAATATAATTAGAATTTTAGTTGTTGATGATGAAAAGCTTATTAGACAAAGCAATATTAATTTAATAAATAAATTTTTTAAAAATAAAAATATTTATTATCAAATATATGAATGTGAAGATGGATTCAATTGTTTGAACTATATTTACCAAGCCAAATTGGTAGGAAAAGATTTTAATTTTATTATAACCGATCAAACAATGAATTATATAACAGGAACATTACTTTCAAGCATTATAGGATTATTGGTTGAGCAAAGAGTAATAAATGAAATTAAGATGTTTTTAGTAACAAGCTATTCTGCCAATTTATTTGATAAACAAAAAAACAGGTTTATAAAAGTGTTTTCTAAGCCTCTTAGAATGGAACATTTAGAGTTTATATTTAATGATTTATTTAGTAAATGAACATAAATTTGTTGAAATTTATTTTTAATTTATATAAAAAATTGGCTTTATTAAATTTTATTAAAGAATTTTAACCAAAGACTTTCTAAATTTTAGGTAATTCAATTAATAAAATTCCGATTTCATTTAGATAAAGTTATTTTATTTTAAACTTTCTTTAATAATTCATAACTTCCCAAAATAATATAAGTTTAATATAATTATAATTTCATTTATTAATATCTATATACATTAAAATTTTTTTAGTTTATCTAGCATTACATTATTGATTAAATTTATGCTTATTGGAAGCTAGATTCGGTTAAAAATAGTTTTAAACAATTCTTTGGTATTCAACATTTTATTATTTATATGAATTAAAAAATAATAAATATAACTTTAGTATGTAGAAAAACACAATCTTTTTAATTTTTATTGGAAATTGAATATAGTTAGGAATAATAATGATATATAGAAAATTCAATTGAAATTTTTATAAAATAAATTAAGTTTGTCCCTTCTATTGAAATAAATTGTTAATAATAAAAAAAGGTAAAATAATTCATTTAATTTAGTTATTATTAAATTCATAATATATTAAAAAGTTAAAATTATTTTAGTTGCAATCAATTAATATAATTTTATAAATATTGATAGGAAATTAAATTAAATTTATATATAAGAAGATTATTGAAAATTTTATTAAAAATATTAATTAATGGAAAACGATATCTTTAACAATTCAATTTTCTTAAAATTTAAAGAAAAGAAAATTGAAAAGAAATTTAGTAAGCACATTTTTTCAGAAAAAAGAATGCTTTTAGTAATAATTATTGTACTTGCTTCATGTTTTACTAATACAATAATAGTGTCAAATTTTAATTCTGCTATCACCAATCAAATTCTTTTTAATAAAAATAAAAAAGAGAACATTAACTCCTCATTTCCAAATTTAACTTTGTGGAAAAATGAAACCTCTTTGAATTCTTATGATGAATTCTTATTACTTTCAAATTCAGAACAAGTGATAAGCCAAATAAAAAATTTTAACTATTTTGCTTTCCTTTATCTTTGTTTTTTATTACTTTTTAGAATAATAATAATATTTTTACCTTTTAATAAAAATAAAAATAATTTAAAAAATAAAAAACATTCAAAAAAGCATCTTGAATTCAAATCACAAAACTATGATAACATTTTTTTAAAAAATGTAGATGATGAAAATATTATAATTGAAAATAAAAATAATTTTATCAAGAAAGAAAATAATGAATTAAACTTAAACTATTCTAATACAAACTTCGTTGAAAGAAAAGATGAAAAAAGTTTAAATTTGAAAAAGTTCAAATTTTTTTTGAATCTAAATTTACATATTTTATTATCTTTTATGTGTGTATATCAATTCGATGTTTTCAAATTTATTTGTGTTTTTTATTTTGAAGAATTTAAATTTTATTATTTTCTCTGTTCCTTTGAAATTATACTTTATGTTTACTTAATAAATTTTGTGTACTCAGATCACATATTGATTAGCCTGGGACTTTTAATAGCAAAATTATTAAAATTTCTGTATTTAAAAAAAATTCTAAATTCAAAAAATAACAATTTCTGGGATACTGATTTAAATATTTATAATATTGTTTTTGTTATTATTTATTTGATAACAAACAGTCATATTGCTTATAAAGTTAATTTAAATAATAAACTATATTTCTATTTTAGATATGTAAGTAAGCTAGATTTAGAAAAGACAACTGATATTCTGGAAAATTTGAATTCAGGATTCATTTCATTTGGTCAGAATATGCAATTTAATTATAATAAAAAATTTTCTCAAATTTTTACTAATTTAGTAAATGATATTTTCTCAACTGAAAAGAAAAATGAAAATACTATTTCTCTTTTAAAAACATTGAAATTAGAAGAACATTTAGATGAAGGGATTAAAAGTAAAAATACAGCAAAATTTTTTGAAAACGAACAAAATGAAAAACTTAGGAAATCTAAAACAAAAAAAAGTTCGATGCTTAATATGAATAAAACATATCAATATGAGAGTTCCAAAGATGTTGCAAATTATAATCATTTGCCCATAGATCAAACAAAAAATTCCAAAGAATTAAGAGTTTTTAGTAAATCAAAAAAGGGAAAAAGCCATGATTCTTCAGAAAATAATTTTTCATGTGATATTATATTACTCCTGCTTTTTTTTGATAAAGAAAATATACACATTAATCAAAATTTGGATCCTGAAATAATAAAATTTATTGAAGAGAAAATATATATAAATTTAAACTCAGATGAAGTAATTACAGAAATAATTAATTTTGATTTTCTTAGCAATATTCAAAAAATAAACAAAATATCAAAACCTGTGAATCAACATTTAGAAAAAACATTTGAGATTAATAAAATTTTACATCCAAATTTTTCGATAAAACAATTATACAAATCTTTAGCAGATTGTAATAAAACAAATAAATCCCGAAAAATGAAAAGCAACCAATCGCAAAATCCTTTTATTTTAAACGGTTTTAATTATTACAATCATGAAATAAATAATTTGCCTGAGCTTCATCTTAAAAATATTCATGATATTACCTTAAACAATTCTTATAGCAATTTCTTAAATAATTTCAGTTTCAATAATCCCATTTTAGAGAATAAATTTAAACAGAGGTTAAGTACACAAAGTATTAATAACTTCAACAAACAAGAATTTAACAACATTAATCTTAACTTTTTCTATGGCTCAAATATTAACATTAATAACGATTTTAATAAAGATAACAATTTCATAAATCACAAATCTAATGAAAAAAGCGGCTCTGACATTAATTATTCAGATAATATTAATTGTGAATTCAATTTAAATAAGGCTTTTTTTAACTATTTGAATATAAAAAAAGCTAATTTCTCTCAATTGATTAATTTAATAAAGGATAAATATTACCAACAAAATGAATTTTTTACATTTTTCACATTCAAGAAAAAATATGAAGATGAAGAAGGAGAATCAGAAAGCATGCATATTAAAGTTTATTTAAGATACAACAACCTCTCTGATAAAATAGAACTATTATTTAATGATTTAAGCTACGTTCTAAAAATTGCTAATTTCAAAGCTCAGAATAAAATCAAGAAGAAATTCCTCAAAAAATTTTCACATGAATTTCGCAATCCGTTATTGAATATTGTTCAATTGATAAAAAATATAAAGGATGAAAAATATGAAAAATTACTTTCCAAAAATTCTTGTTTTCAAACAATTAACCCTGTTTATCCAAATAATTTTTCAAGTTCAATCATTAATAATTCATTTAATATAAATGAAGTCCCAAAAGAAATAAGTACAAAAGAAGAAATAAATTTACATAATGAACATCAAGGCTCAGACCGTGAGAAAACTATCAGAGTCAGTAAAATAGATTTTGAAACAGTTGCAGCAACAGCCAAAAGTTTGTTAGAAAAAGAAAACTTATATTATGTTAAAAATAAAAATTATTCATTGAGTTCTTCAAATTCTAATTTTACAAATAGAGAAAAAAATGATGGTTTGATCAGGTCAAAGAAGATTTTAGAAAAAATAAATGCTAAGATACTTTTGGATACAACAGAAGATAAATTTTTGTCTTGTTCACCAACAAATAATATAGATATAATTAAAAAGAATCAAATACAAAAATCAACGATCAAAGATAATAAATGTATCTTAAAAAAATCTTTAATCAAAGAAAATCAAACTTTTATCAGGAGTCCAAAAAATATTAATAGGAAAAATAGTAATAATTCGATTAACCCAAGTAATAATAATAACAACAATAAAATACAAAATATTTTGTATGTTTATTCTGATTCTTTAAAATATAAAAATTCAGATCTTTCCAAAAAATATCAAAATTCTTTAGAATTAAAGATGACTAATTTTAATCATATAAAATTTACCTGCTATTACCTAAATTACTTAATAAGTGATTTTGACTTCATAACAAATCATGATCTTAATGACAATAATAATAAAATATCAAGCAATAAAAAAAATAAAATAATCAAAATGGATTCATTTATAATGCTTGAAAAAAATAAATATGAAAAGAATGAAGAAGTTTATAAGCAAATATGCACAGATATAAACATTCATAAACTTTTTAGAAAAATGGTCAATATTTTTAAATCTAAATTATTGTTAAGTGATAAGAAAATTGATATAAATTTAGAAATTGACGATTCTGTTCCTACTCTTATAAAATCTTCTTTGGAAAAAATTACGCAAATATTATTTAACTTACTTTCAAATTCAATGAAATTCACTAAATTCGGATGTATAAATTTAAAAGTAATCTATGAAAACTCAAAAGCAAAATTGATCTTTAATATTTTTGATACTGGGATAGGAATCAAGGAAAAATTAATAAAAAATATTTTTAAGCCTTTTTTTAAATGCAAAGATGATAAAAATAATATTTATGGAATGGGTTTAGGTTTATATATTGTAAAGCTTCATGTTGAAAGTTTGAATGGAGAAATTATTGTAGAAAGTAAAGAGAGCAAATACACAAATGTAAATTTTTATATAATCACTGAAAAGAATGAAGTAATATTGAAAAAGAATTTACAAGGATCGTATGAGGACCAAAATCTGAATGATGAAGAATTAATTAATTTTAAGAAAAACAATAAAAATAATAACACTAGAAAAGTCTATGATTTAATAGAACATGAAAATTATAAATTTTCAAATGATAATTCAAACCAAAAATACAAATCAATTACAGTTGACGAAAAAAATAGATGCTTTAAGAATACGAGATTTAGTAAACTTGAAAATACACCCCAAAAGGAAACGGAAAGTCAGCGAATTTATCACAATGTTAAAAATATATATCCAGAAATTTATATAAATAATAATACATTTAATTTACAAAGATGTAAAACTTATTTAAAAGAAACAATGATTTCTAAAAGCTTCCTTGAAAAGGATAATGAAATTTATGAAAATATAAATAATTCTAATAATCTATTTAGAGGCTCAAGCGAAATTTCAAGATTTAAAAATTTTAAATCTTTGTTTTATAATAATCAAGAAAAATTTTTTGAATGTTTAAATCCGAATAATTTATATCATAATAAAGGAGAAAAAAATTGTAATATTTATCACACTATAATTAGTGAAAAATTCAAAACAGATAATATAAATATAAGTCCCAAATATGACATAACTAGCTTCAACTCTCAATCTGATCTTTCCATAAATTCATTTAGAAGAAATAAAACAATTAATTTCAAAGGTAATTTATTCCTAAAAAAAAATTTTACACTTGATGTACCTAAAAAAAATTTAAACAATATTAAAATTGATGATAAGTTGAAAAGCAAAACAGGCGATATTCAAAATCGAATTCATGATGCTAAAGAAAGCCAAAATTCATTTAGAAATAAAAGTATTATCTCTTCTCCCAAAAATTTTAAAAAAACCAGGATTTCAAGAAATTATACAGACAATATTAAAAATCAATTGTTTTCTAAAGAGACTGTAGATTTTGAAAGTGATCTTCATATAAATTACAATCTTTTGAAAACTTTGAATGAAAATAATAAAAATATTTATAGTAATATTATTAATGATGGGAATTCCGAATCGAACTATTCATATATGATTGGTACTCCCGAAATAAATAAAAGAATTTTAGAAAGACATTCAAATTCACTAAATAAATCAAATATAAATGCAATGAAAAACTCCGATCCAAAATTAAAGCAATTGAATAAAAAAGAAAATATACTAACAAGGCTTTATAATCCCGAAATTAATAAAACAGATAATTTGCCAATGGGTAATGAATCTAATATAAACTGTAAAAATAACAACAAAAGTGAAATATTTTTCAATGAATCTGAAATTACCATTATTGTTGTCGATGATGAGAAATTAATTAGACAGAGCAACATAAATTTGATAAAAAAATACTTTAAAAATAAATCCACAACCTTTCAAGTTTTTGAATGTGAAGATGGCTTCAGCTGTTTGGATTATATTTACAAAGCAAAATTGGTTGGTAAAGAAATAGATTATATTATCACAGATCAAACCATGAATCATATTACTGGAACATTACTTTCAGAAATTATCGGATTGTTAATTGAACATAAAGTTATCAATGATATTAGAATGTTTTTACTTACGAGTTATTCTGCTAATATATTTAACAAGCAGGAAAATAGATTTATTAAAGTGTTTTCTAAGCCTTTTAGATTGGAACATTTAGAATTTATCTTCAAAGATTATTAATCATAAAAAGCAAATGATCTAAAAAAAAAGTTAAAAAAACTCAGATATTTATGTCTTAATCATATGATTTGTAAATAATTTATATAAATCTATTCGAAACTAGTTAAGAATTTTAAAGATAAAAGAATACTAATAAAAATCTATTATGATAATAATATTAATATAATTATTATCAAATTTTTAAATTTTAACTCAAAAAGAAAGAGTTTTTAAATTTAAAAAATCGAATTCAAATAGCTTTTGAAAGGGCAGTTATCCAAATCAAACTTAAATTAATTTCAAACATATTTTTATAAATTTATTATCCAAAGTATAATATTTTATTTATTAAAAATTTTTATATAAAAAATTTGCATTTAATGTTTTATATAAAACAGATGATAATAAAAAATTACTATAAATCTTTTCTCCGATAAACTTTTATCCATCATTAAAGAAGTTTTTAAATCCATTCAGTAATATAACTACAATGTTTTAACCTATATCAAAATTTAATAATTATTATGCGAAAATAGTTTTCTAAATTTTTTTGATTGTATTTATTTAATTACAAATGAGAGAAAAATATTTTAATTGTTATTTAATTCAATTGCGAAAAATAAAAATTTATATATAAAAAATTTATAAATGCAAGAAAAAAGAAAGCTTTCCCATGCAGATTATGAATTAATAGATTGTCTTAATGTTCAGGAGCAAAAATTTGAAAAGCTCAAAGAAAAAAGATATAGAAACAGAAATCGAGATTCAATTTTAACTTATGAAATGATGGTAACAGAATTAGAATCTAATTTAGAAGGAGGAACTTCATGGGTTTTAACTAAAAAAAAATCCGAAGATGACATTAACCTCGCAACAAATAAAAAAAATATTATTCCAGAAACTAAGAGAGAAAATAAATCTGAAGAAAAAGATAACAAAAATATAGATTTGAAAATAAGAAGATCAATTTTAACAGATTTGAACACTAAAATTAAAAACTATGAAAATATATATAAAAACTTAGAAAATGTTAATGTTGATGAATACAAATGTAGCGAAGATGTAGAAAGTTTAAATTATTTATATTTTAATATATTTATATTTTTTATTTTATTGAGATTAAAAATCAACTTTAGCCTTTGACAAATTTTGAACAAATATTAAAAAAAGTGGAATGCCTATTAATTGTCGATGATTTTTATTATAAAGGATTTTTAATCTGGTCTAATTATAGAATTTTCTTTGATTTTCAGAAAAAAGAAAGCATAAAACTTTTACCTTTTAAGGAAAAATACTATTCTTTCGCGAGATATTGTGTTCTAAAGTAATTTTTAAAATCAAACTTAAATTGATAAATTTATACATCATTCATCTATTTTAAATTAAATATAATAAAAGAATAGAGAAGAAGATAAATAAAAAAACAAATCGATCAATGATCGAGATTTTCACAAAAGATAATAGGAATTTTAAATTTTCATTATTAAATTCAAATGATAATATAACTTTTAATATTCTATACTCCCATTGTTTTCCTGAAGATCAATTTTCTTATGGAGACTTTGCAAGAGAATATAAAAAGAAGATTGGCAAGAATTTATTATTTAGAGAAGGTTGGAATTTGTATGATCCTAAAAAGGAATTCAAGAGACAAAATATCGATTTTTTAAATGAGGTAAAATTATAATTTATAAATAAATAATAAAATATAAAAAAGATTAAAGATTTCTTTCATTTTTAAAATATGTAAAATAGAAATCTCAATATATTCTATCTGACTTGAATAAAGAGTTCTCAATTTGTTCTACTTATCCAACTCACTTTTTAATACCACGATTTATCAAGGAAAAATATGTTATTGAGTGTAGTTATTATAGAACAAAAAATAGGCTCCCAGGTAAAATACAATTTATATAAAGTTCTTTGTTGGAAATTTCCTGAATCTAATTCTTGCATATGGAGAAGTTCTCAATGTAAACCAGGTATCACTCAGCAAAGATCTTATGGTGATGAATTCTTTTTGGAAAAAATATCTGATTTTACCAATAAAATATACATATATGATGCTAGGCCTTATTTAAACGCTTTCGCAAATAAAGTAATAATAAAAAATAATATTGTTTAAATAATTATCTTAAAATCAAATTTTATTAGTTTAAAGGAGCTGGATATGAAAATACACAACATTATAAAAACTGTGAGCTTGTTTTTTGCGGAATTGAGAATATACATAAAGTGAGAGCCAGCTTGGATAAAATGTTTGCAATATGTGAAACAAATAACATGTAAATAAATAAAAATTAATTTTTTAAACTTATTTTTTTTTAGACAAGAAAATAAAAAATACTATTCGCTCTTAGAACAAGCAGGCTGGATGGATTTTATCCAAAATATAATCAAATCTTCCTTGAGTGTAGTCAATTCTTTAAAAGTAATAATAATAAATAAAAATTTTCATCAACGCTTATAGCAAATTAATAATAAAATTTAAATAGAAAAAATTTTTTTTTACATTGAATCATTATTAAAAAAAATTTTAAAACTTGATGAAAATAGAAATAAAATTTTTTTGTTAAAATAAATAAATCTTAAATAAAATAATAAGGAAGGAAACACAGTTTTAATACACTGTTCAGACGGATGGGATAGAACTTCTCAGTTATCATCACTTGCTCAGCTTTTTCTGGATCCATATTACAGAACAATCGAAGGCTTTATAGTTTTGATTGAAAAAGAATGGATTAGCTTTGGTCACCAATTTGCTTTGCGAAATGGGATAAATTGTTGTACCTCTTTTAATGATGAATTTTCTCCAATTTTTCTTCAATGGCTGGATTGCATTCATCAAGCAATCTATCAATTTCCTTCCGCTTTTGAGTTTAATGTTGATTTGCTTGTTTATCTAGCTGATAATCTATATTCCTGTGTTTATGGGTCCTTTATGTTTAATAATGAAAAGGTAAATTTTTTATTTTTAATTGAAATTTTTTAATTTAATTTTAGGAAAGATGTGATGCTCAAGCAAAATCAAAAACTTTATCAATTTGGAGTGATATGGATTTTGAAAAATTTAAAAATCCATTTTATGAAATTAAAACTTCCAGAAAGCATATAAGGGAAATAACATTGAATTATAGTTTTCATAAATTACGTGTTTGGGATGAATATTTTTTTAGATGGTTTAAAAATAATGATAGTCATTTTAAATTATCAGGGATTTCTCCAAAACAATCAAACAATGATACTTATAATAAATTTGATTTTATTAAAAAAGATTCTAATGAAATATCGAACAGATATGAGAAAATGGAAAATGAATTTTCTGAATCACTTATAATTCAACCTAATGAATTTGCTTTTGAATCTAATAATATGTAAATATTTGTTAAAATTTTATTTATTTTTTTCAAAATTATATAAAGAAACTATAATCATAAATAAATTTTTATAATTTTATAAAAATGATTAAAAATTAAAAAATCTGTTTTTGGATTGATGAATAAAATTTGTGGAATAAATATATTAAAGAAAGTCAAATTCTAAATAAAAATAAAATAAACATTAAGAAAATTTAATTTTTATAAGTATTTAATTTAAAAGGAAGTTCTATGAAAATATCCGCAAAATGGATTTAGAGATTATAGACACTAATAGAAGGAATATTGATTCTATAACAAGAATAGCAAAAGAAATAGGTTACAATTTACCTACTAATAATGATGAAAATGAGAAAGAAGATTTTACAGTGATAAAATATGGATTCAATGGAACTAAGTATGCTAAACAAAATGAAGTGAAAGTAATAAATATCGAGGAAATTAATAATAAAAATAAAATAAATGAGAGATTTATGACACAGAATATATATCCAAATCCTAAAGAATCTATTTATGTAGTTGATGAAAGAAATCAAAGAAATTTTAATAATAAAAGTTTGGAAATTCTGGAAAATTATATTCCTTAAAAAATATCTGTATTTAAGTTAAATTGATTATTAATATAAAACATTTTAATCAAAAGAGGTTTTATTCACAATTCGTTGTTTTTAAAAAAAGATATTTTCAAAAAGTTTGATTTTTATATATTTAGAATTTTTTCTAATCGTAAAAGATAAAAATCTTCCAAAATTAAATAATATTGATATTTTATAAGTCTTGAAACATTTTATTTTATTATTAAAGAATGAATTAACATTTATAAACAAAAATATTTTTTATGTAAATATATAGTACATATAATTTAAAAATAGCCAAGTAATTTCATTATTAAATTTTTCAATTAGAAATTAGAACGTAATAACATTAATAATAAGACTATTCATAATCAAGCTTTTAAAAATGACCTATTTCATTTCTTTAAAATCAAATTAAAATTATAAGAAATAACAGAAGTAACTTTATTAATATAAAAACAAATATGATTTAAAAATTGAACATTTCATGGGAATAAAATCCTTTTAGGCTTTTATTTATAAATTTTATAAAAGTTAAATATTTAAATTTGATAGTTGTAAAATATTTTAAATCTTGAGATTAAAATTTTAAGAAAAAAGGACATATACTTTAATACAAATAACTTTTACTTCATAAAAATTAATTTTTTAATATGATTTTTAAACGAAATATAAAAAATTAATAATGAAAAGTTTTCCCGAAAAAGTGCCTATTTTAGACTATTAGCTAACAATGGGGATTGGGGATTGGGGATTGG
>Ga0194116_10006344_pt1 | contig 12638 bp, 10 predicted proteins | sample TA2MahsurfametaG_4_FD_148617 | JGI IMG/M metagenome (GOLD analysis project Ga0194116, IMG submission 148617) | Freshwater microbial communities from Lake Tanganyika, Tanzania - TA2015008 Mahale S9 surface | ecosystem: Environmental > Aquatic > Freshwater > Lake | place: Tanzania: Lake... | reverse complement strand
TCGCCGCGAGCACCGACGACCACCCGATCGCCGGCCAGATCATGGGGACCACGCCGCAGGAGATGGCCGAAGGTGCCGACATCCTGGTGCGCATGGGCTACGACGTGATCGACGTGAACATGGCGTGTCCGGTCAAGAAGATCAAGAGTGCTTCCCGTGGTGGGCACTTCCTGCACCATGCAGACGAAGCCATTCCGGTACTGCGTGCCGTGATCGATGCGGTGGATGGGCGTGTGCCCTGCACCGTGAAGCTGCGTAGGGGCTGGGATGACTCGCCCGATTCGGAACGGCGGTTCTGGACGGTCTTCGATGCCGCGTACGAGCTGGGCTATGCCTGGACGACGGTGCACTGCCGGACGGTGCAGCAACGCTACGAGGGGCCGGGTCGATGGGAATTCCTTGAGGACCTGGTGCGCCGGCGGTCGGAGTGCGTGATCTTCGGCAGTGGCGACATCTGGACCGTGGACGACATCTTCGCGATGCTCGATCAGTGCGGCGTCGCTGGGGTGAGTGTGGCCCGGGGCTGCATCGGCAATCCATGGATCTTCAGGCAGGCGCGCGACATGATGGCGGGCCGCGAGCCCACGGCGCCCACGGTGGCCGAGCAACGCGAGGTGCTGCTTGAGCACTACCGGCTGGCCAGCATCATCCATGGCGATCGGACCACAAGCCGCCACATGCGGAAGTTCGGCATCAAGTTCGCCGCCCACCACCCTGATGCGCGATCAGTCAAGGATGCCTTCATCGCGTGCGAGAGCGCCGAAAGCTGGCGCGAGGTCATCGAGCGGCTGTACCCAGTCCAGTGAGAGCACAAGGCACGAACCGGGCGTGACGGGCTGTTCCGGATCGCCGGTTCGCGCCGCTGCTGCCCATGGGCCCGAGATGGCCACGCTCGCACCGATCCCTTCGCCCTCGGTCGGGTCTGGAGCAACGATGCGTTGCATGGTTCGCCATCGATGACCGTGCCCATTGCCGCCCGGGCAGCTCAATGTTCGCTTGAGGAGGTAGGCGGCGCCTTGGCTCGGTTCCCGATCGGCGGCGGTCGGAGCACCTGCAATGATCCAGCCATTCGACGCTGACACCGACAGCCCGACATGTTCTTCGGGATGGGTGAACCCCCACATCCGTTGTTCACCCATGAGCAGTCCGCTGGATGTGAGCCCGGCCGTGACGATACAACCGCGCCGACGCCCGATCGTTGATGGACTGATCGCACCGCCATCGGCACGCGGCGCACCCACGACAACCTCATGGTCCATCAGCGCAATCGACCAACCGAGCCACTCGTTGGCAGCGCGCGCACCAAGGCGATCCGTGATCATGGGAGTTGACTCACCATCTGCAGCGGCCATGCCGATGTGAACGGCACCCCCACGAATGGACGGGTTCGTGCCTGGCTCCCATGGCGCACCCATGGCGATGAAGGAGTCGTTGATCGCCACCGAGAAGCCAAAGCGGCCACCTTGAACCGGCGTGGGGGAGCGAAGCGCAGCACGATGCTCGATGCCGGCATCGGTGATGGCATAGAGATCCGCGCGTCCCTCGTCGAAGCTGGCAGAACCATGGTCCCACCGCGGACTGCCCACGATCAGGTGCTGTCCTTGGAGCGCAATCGCTGCACCGAACTCGGCACCGCCCTGAAGGATTGGGGCATGAAGTGTGCCGATGTGTCGCCAACCCTGGCCGTGATGACGGAAGACATGGACGGCACCAGCAGCATGCAAGCCTTGGATGGATTCGCGCGGGGCACCAATGGCGAGCAGGTCACCATGAATGGCGATCGCTCGGCCGAAGTCAGCATACGGATCAAGGGTGGGATGTTCGATCGGCGCGTCGCAAGACCAACGTTGATGGTTCAGTCGAGATGCTTGGACGACCGGCGGCGTGACACCAAGATCCTGATCATGCCACGAGCCGACGAGGAGCCACTGCCCATGCATGGCCACGGTACGACCCAGCGGGGGCGCATCAGGGCATGGCACAAGCTCATGATGCACGCGCCAGGTGGTTGGGGCGGGCGGGGCCGTGGCCAGTGGAGTAAGCAGCCCCAGGGCGGTCCCTCCATGCGCCATGCCCATGTGGCTTGAGAGCGCGACGAGGAGTGCAAGAATGACGACCGCGGCGCAAGCCCGTGGCCCAGACATGGAGTCATGACGCATGGAAGGTCCCCGGATGGAAGAAAGCCGCGGCCATCATCGCACGCTTGGCCCCGCACTCCAGGAAAGTCACCTGAACTTCGGTGCGAGTTTGTGCAATCGTGAGGCAGGAGATGAGTTCTCTTCAAGAACCCCCCAAGGGATCGCTCGCTCGGAGCGACTGAGCGGTCCCTAGCCGCGCGTTCGCGCGGCAAGGACCCGAGGGAGCGCAAGGACGAGCGACACCCGGCAGCCGCGCGCTACCTTCTCGCCCATGCGCACCAGCGAGATCACCTACCACGATGGCAGCACCGAACTCCGAGGCTTCATGGCGGCACCGGATGTCGGCACCACGTTGCCCGTCGTCCTGGTCTTTCACGCCTGGCGCGGCCATGACGAGTTCGTGCGCGATGAGGCGCGCAAGCTTGCAGGCATGGGCTTCATCGGCTTCGCGGTCGACATGTACGGCACCGGCAAGCTCGGGATGACCAACGAGGAGTGCTCCGCGCTCATGACGCCATTCATGCAGGATCGCGCCTTGCTGAGGCGACGACTCGACGCGGCGTTCGCGGCTGCTCGCGCGATCGATGGCGTCGATGCCACGCGCATGGGGGCCATGGGATTCTGCTTCGGAGGGTTGTGCGTCCTCGATGCCGCTCGGCACGCTGCTGCGGGCCTGCGCGGCGTCGCCGCGTTCCACGCGCTCTTCACGCCGCCGCCAGCTGCGCCGAGCGCGCCGATCACGGCCAAGGTCCTCGCGCTCCACGGATACGACGACCCGATGGCCACACCCGATCAACTCGCGGCATTCGCTGCCGAGATGACTGCACGCAAGGCCGACTGGGAAGTCTGTGCGTACGGCGGTACGGTCCACGCCTTCACGAATCCGGAGGCCAACAACGCGGCATTCGGCACGGTCTACCAGCGGCGTGCCGACCAACGCTCACGCGAGCGGGCGCGCGACTTCTGGCGCGAGTGCTTTGCGTGATTGATCAGCGGCTCCCGGGAATCGGCGGGTCCAGCACCGGGCTGCGTCGGCGACTCGGCCTCACGCAGTCCGCGCTCAGAATCGGTGCGTCCAAAGCCAGACCGCTGCAGCGAACTCAATCTCGCTCAGTCCACCGTCCCAGTTCATGAGTGTCTTGGCAGTCCCCGCTCCTTCATAGAGCCGGCGATCGCGGCTCGTATAGAGCGTTTTCGCGGTGCCCGCGCCCTCGTACACGCGACCGTCCTTGATGGTGTAGAGCGTCTTGGCCGTGCCGGCCCCTTCGTATACACGACCATCGCGCACGGTGAGCAGGGTCTTCGCCGTTCCTGCGCCTTCGTAGACGCGGTCGCCACTGATGGTGAGCAGCGTCTTGCTGCTTCCGGCGCCGTCGTAGAAGCGCTTGGACGAAAGATTGAAGAGCGTTTCAGCAGATCCAGCACCCTTTCGGAAGTGGATGGTCGACATCATGGGGCTACCAGCAAGGATCTGGCTGCACGGGAGAAGCAGAAGCAGCGCGATGAGCAGAGCGAACGAGATCCGGGATCGCATGCCCATACGGTACCCGCGGTGCCGGGCAGATCCACTGCTGAAGTCCGGTCCGAGGGCGTGCGGTGCATTCGAGGGCTCTGAAGAGCACCCACCGCGCGCCACCCGCCGGCTCACCAGCTCTTCTTTCCTCGGCGACCTTGCTTGAAGCCCTTCTTGTGGCCCTTGACCTTCTTCTTGCCGCCGCGGCCGCTGGTGAAGTCGCGGAAGCCGTCGCCACGCATGCTGGGCATGGCGCTTGCAGCGCTCTGCAGCGTGCTCGTGACCATGAGCTCCATGCGCCGTGCCGCAGTATCGATCGACATGATGCGTACGGTCACGCGGTCACCCACGCCGATGTGCGCGCCTGAGCGCTGTGACCGCAGACGACCGCTGGAGTCGTCGATCTCCCAGCGCTCGGCACGACCGCTGTTGGCCGAGAGCTCTGCGCTCTTGGCGAAGCCATCGACGAAGTACTTCTCGAGCGTGATGAAGAGGCCGTTGCCGCCCGGTGACAGTCCAGTCACGGCCGCTGGCAGTTCGTCGCCCATATGGTGCTGCTCAAGGAACTGCAGCACCAGGAAGGTGCGCAGATCACGCTCGGCGCCCTCGGACTGCACTTCGGTCGAGCTGCAGTGCTGGCCAAACTCGATGAGCTTCTCCTCGGCGAGCACGCCTGGGTCACCCATGAGCCGCGCTGCGAGATCTCGCTTGCTGCGACCGCCAGGTGGATGCGCACCGTTGTCGGTCTCGGCGAGGTAGGCATCCATTGCACGGTGCACGAGCAGGTCGGGGTAGCGCCGGATCGGGCTCGTGAAGTGCGTGTAGTGCTCGCTGGCCAAGGCAAAGTGCCCGATCATCGCCGGGCTGTAGATCGCCTTGCTCATGCTGCGCAGCACGGCGTAGTGCACGCTGCGCTCGGCAGGGGTGCCGCGCGTCTGATCGAGGATCGACTGAAGATCCTGCCGCGTCGGCTCATCCGGCAGGCGGCGACCCACCGTGCGGGCAGCGAGCCTCAGCGCCGTGAATTCCGTCGTTGCCGGCTCGGGGTGCACGCGCCTGATGAGCGGCACCGTGATGTCAGCGAAGGTGCGCGCGAGGGCTTCGTTTGCCTCGACCATGAACATCTCGATCAGCGTGTGCGTGAAGGCGCCGTCTTCCGGGACGACATCGGCCACGCGTCCATCCTCGTCGAAGACCAAATCACTCTCCGGAAGGTTGAGCGTGACCATGCCAGCATCGAACCGGCGCTTGCGCAGCACCTTGGCCAGGCGATCGGATTGCTGCAGCGCCGCAATGAGCTCGGGTGGCCACACGGGCTCGGTCTTTGCATGGCGCGCCGCTTCGTCGAGGTCGCCGTCGATCACCGCCTGCGCCTCGAGGTAGGTCATGCGCTTGCGGCTGCGGATCACGCTGGCGGCAAGACGCGTTCCCGTGATGCGCCCCTTGGTATCCAGGTTCACGATGGCACTGCGCGTGAGTCGGGCCACGCCCTCCTGCAACGAGCAGACGCCGTTGGAGAGCGCCTCCGGCAGCATGGGCAGCACCCGCCGAGGCAGGTAGGTGCTGTTGCCACGGGCGGCTGCTTCCTTGTCAAGAGGCGATCCTGCATGCACGAAGTGCGCGACATCGGCGATGTGCACGCCGAGCGTCCACTCCTGCCGCTCCTCGTCCCAGGCGATCGAGATCGCGTCGTCGTAGTCGCGAGCGTCCGGCGGGTCGATCGTGAAGGTCAGCTCGTTCGTGAGGTCGAGACGGTCGGGCCAAGAGCCTGCTTCCTGCTCGGCGGCGAACTCGCGAGCGAGCCGCGCCGCCTGCTCGCTCACCTCATCGGGGAACGCCTCGCGCAGGCCGTACGACATGATGACGCTGCGCGTCTCGGCATCCGGCTGGCCGGCCTCGCCGAGCACCTCGACGATCGCGCCCTCGGCCCAGCGGTGCTCGGTGGGAAACCGGATCAGGTCGAAGACGACCTTCACGCCCGGCTTGCCGCCCTTGCTGTCGGCATCGCGCACGATGACCGGGCCATCGAGCTTGCGGCCATCGGGCCGCACGATCCACTGGCGCCCGTCCTTCTCGAGCGTGCCCGCAAAGCGCGTCTGCGCGCGCTCGAGTACCTCGACCACGCGGCCGCTCGGCCGGTCGGACTGCGACGGTCGGTCATAGTGATCCGTCTTCCGCGAGACGCGCACGCGCACGCGGTCGCCGCTGATGGCATCCATGGTGGCGCCGCCGGGCACGAAGAGATCACCCTCACGCGTGGGGCGCTCAGGGGTGACGAAGCCGTCGCCGCGCATGGTGATGCGGATGCGGCCGGTGATCTCTTCGCCCATGCGGGGCAGACGGACGGTGTCATCACCGGCGATCTCGATGGCGCCTTCGTCCTGCAAGCCGAGCATGGACTCGCGGAACGAAGTCGACTCCGCATCGGGCACGCGGATCATGCGCTCGAGTTCGCGCAGCCGGGTCGGGCGGTAGGCGGCGTGCGCCAGGTGTTCAAGGATGCGCGCGCGCCAATTGAAGGCCATGAGGTGAGGCTACCTGAAGCAGGATCGAAGGCCGGCCGATGCTCAGCGGCCCTTGCTCTTGCGCTTGCCTGTGGAGGGGCGCGTTGATGCGGATGCGGACTTCCTGGCTGCCGCCTTGGCTGCCTTGGATCGTCCGAGCTGCAGCACATTGCCGACGCCACGGCCCTCGCGCGCATGATTCTTGCCACGATTCGAGGAACCCTTGCGCTCCGATGCGTCGCGAGCTTCGGAGGGAACCGTTGATTCGCCGCCCGTGCGCTCGCTTGCATCGGCCTTGGTGCGCTGAGTGGTCTCGGTTGATCCGGAGGTGGGTGCAGCCTTGGCTCCGGCAGGCGAGTCCTTGGTTCCTGCTGCATCAGCGGCGCCCTTGCCGTCGGCGGCATCCTTGCTGGTCGCCGAGCCAGTCGTTGCAGCGGCTGCGGGCGCCCCATCGGCCTTCTTCGCCTGTTCGTAGTCGGCGCTGCGGTAGTCGGTCTCGTAGAAGCCGCCGCCGCGGAAGATCACAGCGCCGCCGATGCCGATCTTGCGTGCGACCTTGCGCTTGCCGCAACGCGGGCACAGGCGGATGGGATCGGCCTTGATCGACTGGAACGCCTCGAACTCGTGCCCACAGGCACTGCAGACATACTCATAGGTCGGCATGCGTCATTCCGAGGGGCTCACCACGACCTTCGCGCTGCGCAGGATGTGGTCGCCGAGGCGGTAGCCCGCCTGGAAGCACTGGACGACGCTTCCGGGAGCGATGCCATCCGCAGGTTGCTGCATCACCGCCTGGTGGCAGTGGGGGTCGAAGGCATCGCCGCGTGCAGGATCGATTCGCACGATGCCGTGCTTCTCGATCGCCTTGAGCAGTTCGGTGCGCAGCATCGTCACGGCAGCGGCCAGCTTGGCCGGCTCCATCGAGGCCAGGTCCTGCACCAGCGCGAGGTCCATGTTCTCGAGCACCGGCACGAGCGAGTTGGCAACCTGCACGATGCCTGAGTGGCGCGCGCGGGCTTCGTTCTCGATCGAGCGGCGCTGGATGTTCTGCGACTCAGCGAGCGCGCGCAGGTACGCATCATGCTTGCGCACAAGCTCATCCTGCAGCGACTCGATGGTCGGCTCGATCGGTTCGTCGGGGGCGGTGTCAGGCTTGGGTTCGGCGGTGTCCATGCTCATGATCCCGTGAAGGTGTCCTTGATCTTGGCCCAGACGCTGCGCGAACCCTCATGCACGGGATCGCCCTCGATCGAGGCGAGTTCGGTGTAGAGCTCGCGTTGTCGCGCCGTGAGTTCGTCCGGCACACGGATGGTGAAGCCGACCACCAGGTCACCGCGCCGCGACGAGCGAAGCGACGGCAGACCTCGTTCCGGAACACGCACCAGCTCGCCGTGCTGCGTGCCCGCGGGCACCTCGACTTCGACGGGGCCGTCGAGCGACTGAATCTCAAGGGTGGCACCGAGCGCCGCCTGCGCGGGCGAGAGTTCGCGTGCCATGATGAGTTCGTTTGCATGGCGCGTGAAGACTTCGTGCTCGTTGACCCGGACGACCACATGCAGGTCGCCGCGTTCGCCCTGGCCCATGGGGCTCGCCTCCGGCGGCGGCGGTTCGCCCTCGCCGGTCACGCGGATGACCTGGCCATCGTCGATGCCTGCGGGAATCTTCACGCGGAGGCTTCGTCGCTTGCTGATGCGGCCTTGCCCCCGGCAGTCATCGCATCGGTCGGTGATGACCGTGCCGCGGCCGCGGCAGACTGGGCAGGTGTTCACCATGCGGAACAGCCCGCCGAGACCGATCTGTTCGACCTGGCCGCGTCCGCCGCAGTTGGTGCACTGCTTGGGCTTGGTGCCGGGCTTGGCACCACTGCCGCCACAGGTGGCGCAGACATCAAGCCGGGAGAAGGCGACTTCCACATCCTTGCCCGTGAGCACATCAGCCAGTTCGATCTCGACCTGCTCTTCAAGGTCGTACCCGCGTGCAGGTCCACGGCGTGCGCGTTGACGACCGCCGCCAAAGAGCTCGGCGAACATGTCCATGATGTCGTCCGGCCGCATCCGGTTGAAGTCGTGGCCCGGCGTGCCGCGGAGCCCCGCGTGGCCGTGCTGGTCGTAGCGGGCGCGTCGCTCGGGATCGCCGAGGACTTCGTACGCCTCGGCGCAGGCCTTGAACTCGACCTCCGCCTGGGCGTCGCCTGGATTCCGATCGGGGTGCCACTTCATGGCGAGCCGCCGGTACGAACGCTTGATTTCGTCGCCGTTGGCGGTGCGTTCGACGCCGAGGACCTCGTAGTAGCAGCGTTCGACGGCCATGGTGGCTCCGCTTCAGCCGCCCTCGGCGGCGGCGATGGAACTGAAACGGGGGGCCGGGGCCACGTGGACCCAGGCCCCCCGAGACGCACACGTCATCAGTTGATGCCACCTTCGACTGGGGTGGCTTCGTCCTTGAGCTCCGTGATCAGCACATCGGTCGTCAGCATGAGGCCGGCCACGCTTGCTGCGTTGAGCAGCGCCGTGGTGGCGACCAGCGACGGATCGATGATGCCGTTCTTCACGAGATCGGTGAACTCGCCCGTCCCGGCGTTGTAGCCGTAGCCACCCTGGCCGGTGAGCACCTTCTCGATGGTGACATCGCCGTCCTGGCCGGCGTTGGTCGCGATCTGCCAGCTCGGCGCGCGCAGCGCTTCGGCCACGATGTCGAAGCCGAAGGCCTCGTCACCATCGGCCTTCTTGCGGGCTGCCTTCACGGCGGTGATCGCGCGCAGGAACGCCACGCCGCCACCGGGTACATAGCCCTCCTTGGCGGCTGCACGGGTCGCGTGCAGGGCGTCGTCGACGCGGTCCTTCTTCTCCTTCATGGCGATCTCGGTGGGAGCGCCGACGGAGATGATGGCCACGCCGCCGGTGAGCTTGGCCTTGCGTTCCTGCAACTTCTCGCGGTCGTAGTCGCTGGTGCTCGCCTCGAGGAGCGCATCAATCTGCGCCACGCGGGCCTCGAGTTCCTTCTTCTTGCCGGCGCCCTCGACGACGGTGGTGTCATCCTTGGTCACCACGATGCGGCGCGCCTTGCCGAGTTCGGACAGCGTGATGTCGGCCAGGTTGCGGCCGAGGTCCTCGCTGATGAACTGGCCGCCGGTCAGCACGGCGATGTCACCGAGCATGGCCTTGCGGCGGTCACCGAAGCCGGGAGCCTTGACCGCACAGACCTGGAGCACGCCGCGCAGGCGGTTGACGACGAGTGCGGCCAGGGCCTCGTTCTCGACCTCCTCAGCGATGATCAGCAGGGGCTTGCCATCGGTGGCGATCTTGTTGAGAAGCGGCAGAAGGTCGGGCAGGTTCGAGATCTTCTTCTCGTAGACCAGCACATGGGCGTTCTCAAGCACGCACTCGGCCTTCTTCGGATCGGTCATGAAGTAGGGCGAGAGGTAGCCCTTGTCGAATGCCATGCCTTCGACGTAGTCGAGCGTGGTGCTGGCTGACTTGCCTTCCTCGACCTCGACGACGCCTTCGGCGCCGACCTTGTCGATCGCCTCCGCAATCAGATTGCCGATTTCGGTGTCGTGGTTGGCGCTCACGGTGGCGACCTTCTGCAGGTCAGCCTTGCCGCGCACCTTCTGGGCGGAGCCGGTGATGGCATCGGCAGCGGCGCGGGCAGCCGAGTTGATGCCACGCTGCACGGCCACGGCGTTGGCGCCGCTGGCGATGAACTTGAGGCCGCCGTTGAAGATGGCAGCCGTCAGCACGGTGGCGGCAGTCGTGCCGTCACCCGCGACATCGGCGGTCTTCTTGGCTACCTGCTGCACGAGCTTGGCACCCATGTTCTGGAAGGGGCCGGGCAGGTCGACTTCCTTGGCCACGCTCACGCCGTCCTTGGTGACGTGCGGGTTGCCGAAGGACTTCTGGATGACGACATTGCGGCCGGTCGGGCCCATGGTGACGGCGACGGCCTGCGCGATCGCATCGACGCCCTGCTTGAGCTCGGCGTGCGCTGCGGAGGAGAACTTCATCTGCTTCTGTGCCATGTCTTGGTTCCTTTGGGTTGCGGCTGGTTCAGCCTTCGATCACGCCGAGCAGTTCGCTCTCGCGGATGATCAGGTGCTTGACGTTCTTGATCTCGACCTCGGTGCCGGCATACTTGCCGAACAGGACGGTGTCGCCCTTCTTCACGCCGGGCTGCATGCGCTCGCCCGAGTCGAGCAGCTTGCCCGGGCCGATCGAGACGACCTTGCCCTGCATGGGGCGCTCCTTGGCGCTTTCAGGAAGGAAGAGGCCGCTGGCGGTCTTGGTTTCGGCATCGAGGGGCTTGACGACGAGTCGATCTTCGAGCGGACGGACGATGGACATGATGGTGTGCTCCTTGCGGTGGTGTCGTGAGGTGTTCTGGTGATGGATGATGACGGTGCCCGGGCTCAGAAGCCCATGCCGCCGCCGTGGTCGTGGTCATGGCCGTGGTCGTGGCCGCCGCCCTCGTCCTTGGGCTTGGGGGCCTCGACGATGATGCAGTCGGTGACCAGGAGCAGGCTGGCGACGCTCGCTGCGTTCTGCAGCGCGGTGCGATCGACCTTGGCGGGCGTGAGCACGCCGTCCTTGAGCAGGCAGCCGTAGGTGCGGGTCAGGGCGTTGAAGCCCTCGGTGCCCTTCATCTCGGTGACCTTGGCGACGACGACGGAGCCCTTCTCGCCGGCGTTGTCGGCGATGGTGCGCAGCGGCACCACGAGCGCTTCGCGCACGGCATCGACGCCGAACGCCTCGTCGCCTTCGAGTGAGTCACGCAGCTTCTTCAGGGTGGGGACGGCACGCACGAAGCTCGTGCCGCCGCCAGCCACGACGCCCTCGGCCACTGCGGCGCGTGTGGCGTGCAGTGCATCCTCGATGCGGCTCTTCTTCTCCTTGAGCTCGGTCTCGCTGTGCGCGCCGACCTTGATCTGCGCAACGCCGCCAGCGAGCTTGGCCAGGCGCTCCTGGAGCTTCTCGCGGTCGTAGTCGCTGTCGGTGCGCTCGATCTCGGCGCGGATCTGCGCGCAGCGGCCTTCGATCGCCTTGGTGCTGCCTGCGCCTTCGACGATGGTCGTGTTCTCGCTGGTGATCTCGAGCTTCTTGGCCTGGCCGAGCTGCTTGATCTCGATCTTGTCGAGCTCGATGCCGAGGTCCTTCATGATGGCGGTGCCGCCGGTGAGGATCGCGATGTCCTCGAGCATGGCCTTGCGGCGATCGCCGTAGCCGGGCGCCTTGACGGCGCAGACATTCAGGACGCCACGCATCTTGTTGATCACCAGGGCGCTAAGGGCTTCGCCGGTGACATCCTCAGCGATGATGAGCAGGGGTCGCTTGGCGGAGACGACCTTCTCGAGGAACGGAACGAGCTTGGTGATCGAGTCGATCTTGTCCTCGTAGACCAGCACGAGGGCCTTGTCGAGCGTGGCGGTCATCTTCTCGACGTTGGTGACGAAGTTCGGGCTCAGGTAGCCGCGGTCGAACTGCATGCCTTCGACGACATCGACATAGGTTTCCAGTCCCTTGCCTTCCTCGACGGTGATCACGCCATCCTTGCCGACCTTCTCGAAGGCATCGGCCATGATGGTGCCGACCTCTTCATCGTTGTTTGCGCTGATGGCGGCGACCGCTGCGATGCCGCCCTTGATCGAGCTGACCGGCTTGGCCATGTCGCGGATCGTCTCCGTGACGCTGGCGACGGCCTTGCGCATGCCGCGTGCGACGGAGTTGGCATCGGCCCCGGAGGCCACGTAGCGCAGCCCGCTGCGGAAGAGTGCCTCGGCCAGGACGGTGGCGGTGGTGGTGCCGTCGCCCGCATCGTCACTGGTCTTGCTGGCGGCTTCCTTCACGAGCTTGGCGCCCATGTTCTCGACCTTGCAGCGGAGCTCGATTTCCTCGGCCACGCTCACGCCATCCTTGGTGACGGTGGGTCCGCCCCAGCTCTTGTCGAGGACCGCGTTGCGGCCGCGGGGGCCAAGGGTGCTCTTGACGGCCGAGGCGAGTTTCTCGACGCCGGCGAGAAGGCTCTTGCGGGCGTCGACGTCAAAGGTCAGTTCTTTCGCTGCCATGATGCAAAGTCTCCAGTTGGGTGGTCTGTGCGCGGGATGCCCCGCGTCCACGCCGTCGAGCAATCTGCGTGCCAATTGGCACGAATTCAGACCGGCTCATGCCACCAAGCCGACTGAATCGGCTTCTCAGAGCCGTTATTATTGTCCGCCTTGAACAAAGATCCCTCGCCGCGGTCCCGCTGCCAAGTCGGCAGCGGTCACTTGGACCGCGGATCGTCAGTCAGGACTTCGTACAGAGGCAACTGAATCGCCATCAAGCTGCGGGCCACCCAAATCGAATTGGCGGCTAGGTACAGCATGCCCAAGGTCAGCAGTCCGCCGACCACCAGCATCATCACCCGCACCATGTCCACCCAGTCGAAGAGCTGTCGGTGAACGAAGACCGCCTCGGCGGTGGCCAAGGCCAGAAGCACCAGGCCCGCCAA
>Ga0194116_10006342_pt1 | contig 12642 bp, 13 predicted proteins | sample TA2MahsurfametaG_4_FD_148617 | JGI IMG/M metagenome (GOLD analysis project Ga0194116, IMG submission 148617) | Freshwater microbial communities from Lake Tanganyika, Tanzania - TA2015008 Mahale S9 surface | ecosystem: Environmental > Aquatic > Freshwater > Lake | place: Tanzania: Lake... | reverse complement strand
TTAATTAATTACTCCATCAAAATAATATAAAAAGGAAAAAATAATTATAAATTTTTTATATAAACTATTTCAATTTTCAAATAGATTTAATTTTTTGTTTCAAAGTTATAAATAATTGAATATTCGGATTAAATTTTTCAATGATTTTTAAAAATTTTTTAAAATAATAAATTTTTATTGATTAACCATTAAATAAATTTCATTTGGATGATTTAGCAAAAAATTATCATTTTAAAGTAATTCTGTAAACTTGGGAAATTTCCGAAATCGTGGGATCTTTTTTGTAGACTACAGATATATTATTTAGATGTGCTATCGGCGTTCCTATAATTATATATACAACGTCCCTAAACCACCAACATTATTATAAAAAAATAAGAGAAATATTCTTTATAACAAAATCTATTCATATATATAAAAAATCCAGCTTCCTTTTAAAAGAAATTTGAAGAAATTGATTTTTTTGTTATCAAAGCTGAAAAATATTCTTTAAGTAAGAAAAATAATATATAATTTTACTTTAAAATTTAATTTTTTATGAAAGAACGAAATTATTTATAATTTTCTTAAAAATTTACGAATTATTGTTTTTAGAATAGCTTTTATATGTATTAAAGAATTAACTTATTAAGAAAAAATGCAAAAATAAATTTCCTTCTCTGACAAATTTACTAAATTATTCTTTAAATGGTTAAAATTATAAAATCCGTCTTTGAAAATTAATTATATCAAATAGTCTAAAGTTTTTTATGATGAAATAATCCTATTTCTGCATTTATTAGAATTTTTATCAATTAATATTTGATATTCAGGTTTAAGCCAATCATATTTACATTGACTTTTTAAGCATCCATCTGAAGTAACGCAACTTAAAGAATGATTAATTACTAAAATGCATAAACCAAATATCAACGATGAACATATCAAACATAAAAAAATCTTTGCAAATTCTATATTAGAAAAAAATTTCATTTTATTTTAATAAATTTTTTTTATTTTATTCTTACTTGAAATTTCTTGATTTTCTTAATATTTAAGTCATTGATAAATACTTTTGATTTTTAAAATAAATTAATATTTGATTAATATTAAAAACTGATTTCGCTTCTATTTTAAATAAAATATATCAATATATTTAAACAAATCAATAACCCAAAATGAATTAACAATAAAAATCTATATTTCGATTGAGACTCAGATGGATAAATCATTAATAATTAAATATTATTATAAATAATTGTAAAAAAATTGCTATTAAAATTTAAAAAAACTTAAAAAGTTTTATCTCATATTTCTATAAAAAATGGGAAACAGTGATTCAATAGTAGAAAAAAAAAATTATGGATTCAGAATTTATAAACTATTAGAAAACGGACCTTTATCTAATGCAGGATTAAAAGAATTAGAAGATTTCATAATTCCACCGCCAGAATTCAGTCATAATGAGTATGAGTTAAGAGAATATTTGAATCAAAGCTTAGAAAAAGAAATTGATTTGAAAATTTATAATTTAACAAAAAGAGATTTTTATTATGTAAAAGTCACACCAAGTTTAAATTGGAAAAATTCAGATAAGGGATGTTTAGGAGCTCAAATATGCTTTGAAAATTTTTTAAATGCTCAATTTAATTTATTAAGAGTAATAAAGGTCATTTCAGGTAGTTTATCTGAAAAAATTGGCTTGATTCCTAATGAAGATTACATTGTAGGAGTTAAGCCAAAAAATGATAGAATTTTCACTCTTAATTCCTCTGAAGGGACTGATCCTATAGTCTTGTTTACAAATGTCCTTAGAAGTAATATGAAAAAAGATATTGATTTGTACGTTTATAATTCTATAAAAGGAGCGAAAAATATAAAAGTAAATGTAACTCTTAAAAACAATGAAGTTTTTGGTTGCGACATAATATATGGGGATGGACATGAATTCCCATCAAATAAAGATAAAACAACTGAATTTCCTTCTGAAATGGATTTAAGTAAATCGATTGCATATTCAAAAAATTTAATTTATAATAAATCTAATGATAGTATTAATAATAACAATTCTTATGACTTTTACAGTAATAGATATGCAGAAAGTAAACAGATTTCAAGTAAATACGAAAACAGTTATGCTTCTTCTATAAATTTATCAAGATCAGGAGTAAATTCAAATGAAAAAATAAATAACAAAACAATATCTCCATTATCAATGAGTAAACTTTCAAATAATGAAAATGAGAATGAAAAGGGATCTGTATCCCCATTATCATTGAGTAAACTATCAAGTAATGAAAATGAAAGTGAAAATCTTGTAATTATAAACTATAAAGATTACGATAAAAATATTTAAAATGTAATTAAATATAAAAGATCTATTATTAAATCTATAATCAATTTACAATTCATTGATACATACTATTATTATAATCATCAAAATTAGTTCAAACACTTTAATAAAAGTTTTATAGAGTTTTATAATATTATAATTTTTTTAAAAATTTTTTACTCATTAAAATTTAGGTAAATTAAAAAATCATATTATTAATAATGAATGATAATTTTTCATTCTATTTAAATAATTTTCAAAATTTAGAAAAATCTTTTAGAAATAAATTGAAGGAAAAATTTGAAGATGGAAAGGTTAATGAAATGATTTTAAGAGTACACTCAATAAATATATATTTTAACTTATTTATAGTCAGAAGAGATAATTTCCTTAAACAATAAGCTAACAGAAGCTATTAAAAAATTAGAAGAATTCAAAGACCATTTGGGGAATAATCTTGGTAACAATAATGAAATATCTCGGAAAATTTCGATTATTGAAGATAACATCTCCAATTATTGTATATTGCAAGAATATTTTAATATAAAAATTCAAAAAGTAAATCAATTAACAAGAATTTTTTATTTTCAAATCCAAATTATTAAATAATATTTTTAATAGGAAAACTTTGTTGATGATTTACTGGAGAAAAATTCCTTAAAAGAATTATCTAAATTGATATCTCCTACAAGGAGGATTATTCAAACTCCAAAAGATAGCATCAATAAAATAAATAATAAAATAAATTCGAAAGATAATTCTAATGAATTGACTAATCTATTGAAAAAAGAATTGAATAGACAAGATGATCTGATTAGTGATTTCAATGAAATTTCAAAGAATATTAAAAAGACTAATCTAGAAGTACAAAACGAACTAGTCAAGCAAAATCTTTTGTTGAAAAAATTTGAAAAAGATGTAAATGTTTAAATATTTAATTAATTTGATTTTTTTCATTATTACATTAAATTTTGTATAAAGGTATCGAAGACTACTTCAAAGGTTGAGAAATCAGAATCTAAATTTGATGAAATTTTAATTAAAACTTCTCGATGGAAATTAAGCCTTTTTATTTTTTTCGAAATTTTAATAGTTGTACTTATTATTTTATACTTATAAATATTAAATTTAAAAGCATTTGATTTTATTACAGATTTAAAATAGGAAAATTATTCTGATAAAAATTTTAATTTTAATTATTTATTTAAAATATTAAGAATTTTTTGGAATTTCTATATTTTTTTCTATTAATATTTTATAAAATTCATATTAATTTTAACACTTATTAATAAATATTTTGAAAATAGATTATAAAATAATTATAATATTATATTTAAAAATTCTATAAGTTTGAACTCTTGATTTTTTTATATTTCAGTTTCACTAAAGGGCTTTGGAGTAAATTTTAATGGATAATTTTCCATCATTTTATTAGAAAAAGTACTCCTCATAGATGATAATACTTTACTATATCTATCAACGTTTGGGGATACAATTGAATCCGGAATGTTTGATTTCATTAATGAAAGAGATTTATTCAGATCATATCTCTTTTCGTATAAAGTTTTTTGCAATCTAGATTTCATTGACAAATTGCCGATAGATATTTTATTTTCTGTGCAATTATTAATAGGACTAAAGATATTTTGATTAATCTTCTCGAATATCATGTTTTGAGAATCTTTAATTATAAAAATAAATTAAAAAAATTTCAAATTTTTTATACCTTTATTTAAAAAATTTGATGGTTTAATAGATTCTTTAATATCAAAGAAAAGTTCTCTACAATCCATTAAATTGTTTAATATTTGGCAAAAATGTTTTTTTTTTTTTTTTAATATATTTTTATATATTTTTTTTTTATTTTGATTTTTTTTTTTAATGTTTTTTTTTTTTTTTAATTTATTAGAATGTGATCTTCTAAAAGTCTCATATAAGTATTCATTCCCTTTATTTATTAAGAATGAATCCTGATCTAAATAAATCTTATTTCTATCTAAATAATTTGTTTTATCTGCCTTTGATATTTTATTTTTTTTATCTATAGAAATCCATTGATTTTCATAATCAGAAAGTTCATTTAAAATTGGATGATCTAAATTTTTATTTTTATTATCTATAGCATTAAAAGCATTATTTTCTTTTTCTATATTTTCATTTAAAAGCTCATCTCTGAAAGAGAACAAACAATAATCATCAATATCTAGAGAATCTTCTTCATCATTTGATTTTAAAGATTTATTATCAACGAAAATAAGATGATCTTTATTTTTTAGGGTATTATCATTAAATTTTAAATCTAAATAATCATTCTGATTTTGTTCATAATTAATATTAATAGATTTTTTTCCATCAATCCTATTCTTATTATCAAAATTTTGGAAGTTATTATTTTTATTATTTGAAGTTTTGACTATTTTTCCGGAATTTTCATATAAAACTGATTGAAACTTTTTTGTTTCAGGTGTTGAATATTTAACTAAAGTGATATGATCATATAAATTATATTGTGATAATGATTTTCTATAATTTAAATCATTTAAATTTTCAAAATTTTCTGTATTATTATTTTTATCTTTCAATGTAAAGTTACTATTAATTAAATTGACTTTCATTAAGTTTGATTGGGTTTTAGAAGAACTTTTTAAATTTTTACAAATTTGTTTATTCATCTCAAAACTCAAATTCTTATTATGATTTTCATAAATATTATCATTAAAGCTAAAATCTCTGTTTTTTAATATTTGTTTGTCATTAAAAAAATAATCATCGATTATATCGAATTTTTCAGCAGTTGTAAAAATAAGAAAATTAATTAAATTCAATTTAAAAAATTTATCGTAAATGCAAAGTGGCCAATTTAGATTACATTTTTCATTTACACCAAGACAACTATTCCTAGTTAAATCACCTTCAAGAAGCTTTTTGCATTTCAAATCTTGCTCAAATTTTATTTGTTGATCTAAAAGACTATTATATGAATAATAATTCATTTCTTTCATTATTTTCTTCTCATGTGATTTTCTTAATTTATTTATCAAAGAATTGTCAAATTCAAATCTTCTTAAAAGTAAAAAATAAACAATTTCAGAGATATCATGAAAGGAAAATTCCCTTTTTTCTAAATAATCATTTAATTCTTCAATTGAATAAATTTCCATTAAATCATTTTTAAGAATTTTTAAAATTCCAAGAGCTGCTTTGAACAAAATAATTGTCCCTTCTAAAAACAATATATCCCAAATAATCAATGACAACTAACTTAAATAAAATTTATTTAATACTTCATAAGGAATATTCTGAATAAATAAAGAAAGAAACCATTTATAAATTAAGTTATTCAAATGTAATTCAAACCCAACATCAAGCAAATGTTTATGAAGATCTGGTAAATAACTTTCCATAAATGAGATAACAATTGATGCATCAGTTAATAATCCTACCATTTCTGAAAAATAATTTATAGGTAATAAATTTTCGATAATCTGACAGAAGATCCAAAAAATCTCTTCCTATTTTATTTTTTTAAACAATAAACCTTCATGATTTTTATAAAACTGGTAAATTATATCAGCATTTTACTATATTTAAAAATTACCTCATTTTCTACTACTTTCATTATTCTCCCAACGATAAAATTAAAACCTTGGCAATACCCTAATGTAATATTCCTTCGAGAGTAAGCTAAAAGAATATTTTTCAATTTCGCCAAATTTCTTTCCTCTATAAAAAAGTCATCTGTTGGAAATGTTCTATGTAGATCTAGTTTGATTATTTCTTCAAATGGAGAAACTATTTCCACAGGAAATTGTTTTGTTAAATATTTGTAATAATCTGGATTTCCTTTATGTTCTTTTTTTGCTAAAGTCGATACTAGCCAAAGCTAATTATGTTTAAAATAATGATTAAAAAAGGTTAAAAAAATTATTATAAAAAAATTCTACTTCTCTTCTGTATTCCCTACTATCATTTGTAAGAAGAAGATATTTTATTATTCGTTTTTGTTGTTTTGTTAAAACTCCAGATGTTTCAAATAAAATCTTTTAAATTTAAATTAAATTTTTGATATATACCTTTTTACCTTCATTTTCCCATGTATATTTTTTATCTTTAAGAGATTTAATTAATGAATTTGCATAAATTAGCCTTTTTGGAATTATATAATCATCTAAAATTGATTCAGTCATTCTGGAACTTTTTTTAGTTATAATGTTTGATTCGTCAGCACTATTTTCATTTATTTCAGCCATAGTTTAAATTTACAAAATATATTTAATATTTTAATTTCGTCGACAAAAGTAATTGTAAAAATATTTTAAATTATGAAAAAATTTTCAAAATTTATTTTAAAATAATATAATTAATTGTCTTAAAATAACAGTATAAATATTTCAATAAAAAATCTCAACTAAGATAAATCATCATTCTTGAAACTATGAACTATGATTTACATTTTTAATATTGATTTATTTTTGAAAAAAATTATTTATGATTGATATAAACAATTATCATTGAAATTTAAAGAATAAAACTTTATCAATTTCTGAAAGATATTCAATAATTCATTAAATTTAAAATATAAAAACTTAATTATCCAAATTAGATTAGGACCTTATTTGAAACTGCATATTTTTTATTTTTTAAATTAAACGAAGTTTGTTAAATTAAGAATTTGGATAATGTCTCAAAATCATCCATATATAATATTTTCTAAAATAATGATTATTAATATTATTAAAATAAAAAACATTTTTTGAGATAGTTTTTCATTAAATAAAAAATAATTATATTAAAATTGAAGAATTATGAATGATTCATACAAAAAAGAATTGAGTCAAGTAAATTTAAGTTAATTTTATAGTTGAATGATGATTCTTATGAATTACTGAAGAATAAATTAATGGTAAATCCTTGTTTTATTTAAAAATAGAAAAATTCATTTGGAGTTTCTAAGGAAGAAGAGAATAATTTAAAAAGTTCAGAGAAAATTGGACATTCTATGAGAAATAAAAATATTTTTAATAGTAATAATATTTTAGAAGCTAATTTATTTGAAAAAGATTATTTTTAAAAGAAATTTATTTATTATTCTCTCATTTTTAGGTAAAAAGTCGAGTAATAATTCATCTTTTATAAGAAATTCCTTTGAGAGTATACAATTTAAAGAAAATCCGAAAATAAATTCAAGTAGATTTTTTGAAAGAAGTTATGATAGAGATCAAAGCTCTTTTAGAATTCAGCAAAGCAATTATGCTATAAATGAAAATAATAATCTATATAGTAGTCAACCTCAAATTGATAGAATTAATGAATTTTCAAATTTAACAAATAATCCAAATAATACTAAACATTCTGATTCAATTGATAATTTATTAATAAATGATAATCCCTTTAAAAAATCGGATAAATGCTCATTGCGTTCCTTAAACAATGATAATGTGGAAAATCATAGTACTTTTGTGGTGTCCGAAATGATAAATCAAATTTCAAGATTTCAGAATTATGTAAATGAAGAACAAGATAATGAAAAATTTAGAGATAAATCAGAAGAATTCTATCGAAATATGAAATCTAACAGTAACAATTTATTAAATAGCAATTTAAATAATAATAACGTTCCAAATTTTATTAACCTGAAAATCTCCCATGTGGAAAAAAAAAGTATGCAAATAAGAGTTTTTTGGAACAAAGAAAAAATGGAGGACATGAGGAAAAAGTTTCGAATGGCAAAAGAAAAAATAAAAATAAAAACAGAAATATTTTTAAAGAAAATACAAGATGCGATAAAAAAAGGAGATAGAGAAAAAATATTGTAATTATGCATCATTTATATATAATTTTAAATTTAAATTCTTTTATAAAATTGTAATGCTAATAGAAAGAGATTTTTCAAGGATAAATATAAATTATTTTATTTTCTTGAATTGAAAAAAACAAATTTGTTAGAAGATCTTTTACTAAAAGGTTATCCAGATATTCTAGAAGAAATTCTTCAAGATGACTTTTATACATTTAATAAAAATTTCGTGTTTGAGTTTATACAAAAATTAATTAATGACAAATCATTTTTAAAAACTACTACAAAGGAAAATATTGAGTAATTCAAATTTTTAATAATAGAAATGTTTTATTTAATATTGTATCATATAACCTCTATGATGAAGACCAAGTGGAGATACTAGGATGGTTTATTGCAGAATTTGGATTTTTGAATATTTATAAGTAAATAAAATATTTTTAGACTAATAATCAAAAGAATTCTTGTTTCTCAAAATCAAAAAATATTTCCCAATTTTGAAAATTTGCAACACTTAGAAAATTTTTCAAAAGACGAGAGAAACCTTTCTTATATAATAATGCTAGCTTTAGAGTTTAATATGGAAGAAATAGCAATGTAAATAAAGAAAATAAATATATGTATTCATTAATTTTTAAATATAGCATTATAATGTCTTCAAATTATGAGCTAAATGATAAAGATAAAATAGTAGAATTAGCCACTGGAAAAAATTCTTTGAAATTTTTAAATCATTTATGGAATGTTCAAAATAGTTATTGTTCAGCATATAAAAAAAATCAAAAAGCTTCAATTCCATTTAAAGAAAACCATACCAAATCTTCGATTAAAAAATTATCTTTATTATTCTCAGATGGAGAAGTATATAATCCCAGTTTATCAAAAAATGGATTGAAACTAATAGACATTATCAAATTATTAAATAAATTGAGAGAACATCGATTTTACAATTCAATCAGGTAAAAATTTACAAATATATTTTAATATTTAAATAACAAATAAATTTATTAGAGAAATCATTAATAATTGGGATTATTTAGAAAATGAAAAAGAATTGCTTAATTGCTTATTTCAACTTGAAAGATTTGAAGAGATTGCGTTGCTTATTCATAAGTATAAACAAGATACTTGGCATTTTTCAAATGATCAGTTTATAAAAGTCATTAAAAAAAATGAATTAGAATTGATTTTATTTTTTCTAAAAATTCGGGAATGTAGAAATGTTTTAGATGAATATGATATTCAATTAATTATTGTCAAAGAATATATCTTGTAACTTTAAATTTTATTTTTCTTTTTAAAACATTCATATTATTAATTAATTAAATATTTATAGATTAGGTTCAAAAGTATATTACGGAGCTGAGATGCTATATTATATAATGAAAAATTATTGGCGAGAAAGTCTAACAAAGTACATATTTATATTTAAATTTTATTGATAAATGATTAATAATTATTTCCAAAAGAGAAATTTATTTTGACAGAACCTAATTTTTTTAGAGAATTATGTAAGAATATTCAAAAATCAATAAAATCAAGAGATATTTTAAATTGCCATTCGCCAATTCTTACTTGTATGCTACTATGCGAGTTTTTTAAACAGATAGGAGAATTATCAGTAAAAAATAATCCACTTTGTAAAAAATTAATAGAAGAATTATGCTCTTTTTGCAAAAGCATACAAAAATCAAATCCAAACGAAAAATATATTAGATATTTAATGACACAAAAAGATTTAAGAAGAAGAACAGCTTTTCAAATTGCAGCTGAAAATAACTTTTATCAAGTTTTAGAAACTCCTGAAATAGGAGTAATTGTTAATAAAATGTGGAATGGAAGACTTACAAGTGATGGAATTTTTGCTTCATCTTCATTTTTTAAATATTTAGAAGAATCACCGACAAAACTTAATAATCCTTTTGAACGTTTTGAAGAAATGGATTATTCAAAATGCTATTTTTATCAATTATGTTTGTGGACAGAATCATGTTCTATGAGATATTGGCCTGAATCAATATCTACTATTCTTCTAATTCTTTTATATAATTTATATTTATATTTTTTAGTTAATTCTGGCAATGTAATGACAAATTTTCAAGATCTTAACCTTTATTTAAAAAATATTTTGATTTGCTACATTTTATGGACAGTTTGTATAAATATCAATTTAATTATTCAATATATATTTTGCATTTTTGTTAAAAGAAAATTTTATTTTGATTTATGGGGAATAATAGAGATATTTATGATGATATTTGCTTTCTTCTTATTACTTGATACTAATAAAATTTTCGGAACAACAAATGAAAACGGAATATTATTACCATCTACAGAAACATCCGATTTGGCATTTATAGTAAGAGCATTGCTTTTGGCAATTAATGATATATGTGTTTGGATGCGAGTTACTGGAATTCTACTTACTTTTAAAAATTTAGGCCCTTTATTAAGAATGATCTCTCTTTTGAGTTTACAAACAGCAAAATTGATAATTGTATTTAGTGTTTATATTACTTGTTTTGCAGGAATTTTTACAGCTATTTTTTATAGGGATTCTGATAATTTTTCTTCTTTTTCAGTTACATTTACAACTCTATTTGGTGGATTTATTAATAATTTCGATAATTTTAGTTTTAGAACTTATACTGTTTTTGGGCCTATTATGCTTACATGTTATGTAACCTTTTCAGGAATAATGCTAACTAACTTATTGATTGCTCTTCTAAGTAATGTTTATAGATCTCTGAGCTTAGTGGTAGATGCATCCCATAGAAGTGTATTGATTACATATTATAGAAGATACAAATGGGATTCTCAATATGGTTTTATGATTTTATTGACAACTCCTTTGAATGTCATTAATATTATTATTATTCCAGTATTTGTGTTTCTCTCAAAAAAAATATCTGTTCAGGTTTTGAATAATAAAATTTGCAAAATATATTTTATAATATTTTATTTTCCTATTATGTTGTTAATTTCAATAATTAAAAATTTGATATTGCTGCCATTTTGCTATCTAAAAGGAGTTATTGAAACATTAATAAATGAATTTTATTCTTTAAACTCATTACCAGCTAAAATCTGTAATATCATTAAATGGAATCTACTAGGGCCTTTATTTTTATTCATGATATTTATAAGAGATTATGTTTATATTATTTTTAATATATTTACAAAAATTGATATACCTTCCACTGAAAAAAATAGAATTAAAAATTTAATAACAAATGAAGATGTCATTTTATTATTACAATTTATACATAATAGAAGTAAAGAAGATCAGAATGATTTACATACATTATTTATAAATTTTCTGTATTTTGAACAAGAGAAAAAAGCAGAAAAAGACAATATTATTAAAGAAAAATCCTATTATATTGATAAAATCAATTCAATCGCTCTTAAAAATAAAAGATATTTGAAAAAAAGCAGTTCATATTTTGCTATATCAAAAGCCAGAAAAATGATGCATAGAGATATTATAAATCATTCAAAAAAGTTAATTAATTCCGATATAAATTCAATAAATAATAATAAACTTAATAAAGATATTGATAATTCAAATAATTATGTTAAACGTAACATTATTGTTATAGAAATCTTAGAAAATTTCTTAATTGATGATGGTTCGGATAATTACATTGTTGATATTCAAAAATTTAAAATGTTGTTGCCAAAAACTTGGCATATCGATGATAGATATATAAAAAGACTCGTTTTTACCGAAATAACTTCATTGAATAGAGCTGTCAATAATTTAAAATCTACTAAGAAAAAAAATGTTTTTCTACAATACAAATTATTAAATAAAATCACTAATTCAATGAATAAATTAGATAAATATATCGATGATGCAAATGATAAAATTACTGTAATAAAAGAAAATGAAGATTATAAAGAAAAAGAATTCTATTATGAAATTACAGATTTATTAGTAAAAGTCAGCAGCGATCTTAGCGACTTTATTAACAACTCAAATAAAAAAGATTTTAATAAAAAGACTTCATTTAAAACAACTTTAAAAGAAAGATTTAGTGAATAGTGAAACATGAAAAATTTGAAATATATTATTTAATTATATTATGTAAATATATTAGTTTATTCTATTTATGATTTTTGAGAAGCCAATTATAATGTTTTGATAGTATTCTAAATTTAATTCTTAATTAAGACATTTTTGAAAAAAAATTTTTCCAAACATATTTAAATTGATTTAAGATTTTCACAGAAGAAAAAACTTTTATTAATTTTTTAAAACTAATTCCATTTAATTAATTATTAAAATTATTTAGCATATGAATAAGCATCAAAGCAATCAATTATGAAGTTTATAAAATAAAATATTTTAATTTTTAATAAATTTTAAAATATTTTCAAATAAGAACAATACTTACAGAAATATGAATTTATTTTATTGGTCTCGAACCTTAAAGTATAATCTTATAATTGGGGATTGGGGATTGGGGATTGGGGATTGGGGATTGGGGATTGGGCCCAATCCCCAATCACCAATCCCCAATCCCCAATA
>Ga0194116_10006341_pt1 | contig 12643 bp, 14 predicted proteins | sample TA2MahsurfametaG_4_FD_148617 | JGI IMG/M metagenome (GOLD analysis project Ga0194116, IMG submission 148617) | Freshwater microbial communities from Lake Tanganyika, Tanzania - TA2015008 Mahale S9 surface | ecosystem: Environmental > Aquatic > Freshwater > Lake | place: Tanzania: Lake... | reverse complement strand
CAAAGGTGTAAAACCAACGTATAATTTAAGTGAAATATTTACTTTAACAAATAAATTAAATATTTATTAATGAGTTTAAATATTTCTTTACTATTAATTTAGGTTATTATGAATTTTTCTTCATTTAAAAATGAATTTAGCTTTCAAGATAGATTAACAGAAGCAAAAAGAGTTTTATTTAAATATCCTGATAGAATTCCCATTATATGTGAACGTTCTTTAACGGCGAGTAAAGATTGTCCTATTGTTGATAAGAAAAAATATCTTGTTCCAATAACTTATAAAGTAGGTGAATTTTTATTTGTTATCAGAAAAAGACTAAAACTTCCTCCTGAAAAAGCTATTTTTTTATTTGTTAATGGTACAATTCCACCCACAAGCAGTTTAATAGGAGATATTTATCAAAAACATAAAGATGCTGATTGTTATTTATATATGACTTATTCTCAAGAAAATACATTTGGTCAGCATTCAATATATTATTAAATTTATTTGATTTAAACCCAAAATCTATATGAGCAAAGTATTACTATAGGAGCTATTATAAATGCCCAAAGTAAAATTAGACATATATATACAACTCTATCTCTAATAAATTTATCATCAATATCTTTATGATTATTCCTTAAAATTCCTCGTAAAGGTGTTTCTAATAATTTCTCATTAGGTTCATTTTTCTTTTCATCCATTGCAATATCAGTTGTCATTTATTTATATTCATATAATATCTCTTCAATATTCGGTTCTTTATTCAAATCAATTTTTTTAATTTCATTATTACCTGTATTTTCATTATTCCCTATATTATTTTTATGAATTAAAAAATAACGCTTATATTTTTTAACACCTTCTAATGTATATCCATCTGCTTTTCTAATTGGTTGCATATTATATCCATATACATGTAAAATTTGCCTAATAAGATTGAGTAGGGGCCATTTTTGTGACTTCTCTGCATGCTTCTGCAAACTGGTCATAAAAGAAGAACTAAATTTTTTCTTAAGGTCGGGTATAATATATTTTGTTTCATCGTATTTTGCATCAGATAAGAGTATATCTCTCGAAATAGTTAGTCCATTCAATTCATGAAAATCATTAATTTCTAAACCAATAGTCTTGAATAGTATTTTAATTTCATCATCCATTTATAAAAAAAATGAAAATAATTTCTGAAATAAAACAGAAATTATAAATAATCTATAAAACAAGTTTATTTTAATTTTTATTTTAATTTTAATTTTTAATTAGATATTCAGCTCAGGAATGCTGTAATTTTCACTATTCTTTACATACTTTGCAATGATTTTTGGATTGACACGATTCATTACTATATCTGCTGTATCATAGACATTACTAAATTTATCAATATAATAAACAATACCTTGGATATCCTGTGCCCATACTTCTACTTTATGAGTATTTAACTTTGTATCATCTGCATTCTCAACAACTATACCATGAGGTGTACCCTTCATATGTGTACCACAAAACTCGCTACCTTCTTTTCTACGTCTAGTACATTGTTCGTCGCTTGCTCTTTTAGCACAACATCTGTCATAAATAGGAACAAAGTTTTTTACTCTTTTTCTCTTTTGAAAATCTTCTTTATTAAATGATAATCTATCATAATCAATAATATATTGTAAAAGCTGTGTTGATTTTAAATCATTATTTAAACCTAATTCAGTAGCTTTCTCTCGAATGCCATCTTTGAATGTAGTAATATACGTTTCTACTTTTTTGTTGAGACGTCTTTCCATTTTTCTTTATATTGTTTATAATATATTGTTTTATCTTTAGTTCAATTTTTTTATATATTAAAAAAACAACTTAAAGACAGAATAAACATTATTTCTTTTTCTTATTATAAGTTCGTTTCTTTTTAATTGGTTCTTCATTAGCAACTGTTTCAACTTGTTCTACAGGAACTGTTTGTACCTGTTCATTAACTAATTCTTCTAAAACAACTGTTTCAACCTCTTCATTAGTGAGTGTTTCTACAGCAAATTCTTCAACAGCAAGTTCTTCATTTGCAACTTGTTCTACCTCTTCATTATCAAGTTGTTCATTTATAACTTGTTCTACATTTTCATTAACAATTGTTTCATCTAGCGTTTTTGTTTCTTCAATTGATAAATTATCTATCATAATATCAGTTTGTTGTTCATTATTTTTCTCTCCATTTTCTATGTTCAACTCTTTATTTTCATTATAACTAATTGATATAATATCATCTTTTATATTAATATCTTCCTTATCAAATGAATGAATATGTAATGATATATTGTCTTTTTCCAAATTTAAATTATTTTCATTATTTTCGTTATTTTCATTATTTTCGTTATTTTCATTATTTTCATTATTTTCATTATTTTCATTAATTATTGAATCACATGTTTGTTCAATACCATTAAACATGTCTTGTATTTCTTTATCTGTCGCCTTAGCGTTAACTATTACCTCTTGTTTAGGTTTACATAATTGTAGCAAATTTGTTACTTTATGAACGTTTCGCTGAAATATGGTTTTATAATCTTTTTTTTCTTTAACAGGTGGCAATTGTTCTATATTAGATGTATTTATTTGACCTAATGAGTTTAATTTATTATTTGTATTTACAGGAGATGGAAATGCTATAGGGGAAAGATCTAATCCTTGTTGACTATTTGAACTACTTCTAGAACCATCATAACTTATTTCACTGTTTGTTTCAGAACCAATAGATGTTTTTAGATCCTTTAATAAGTTTTTATCCATATTACCAGTAACAAATTCATCTATTAATTCTTTTTTCTTATTTTTACTCATTTCAATGGAATCGTCAAATTTAATATCATTACTAATATGTGTATACATCAACTGAATTTTATTACTAAAACGCTTCAAATATTTTGAATGCATCTTGTGGAAAAATTCGATATATGTTATAAACATCATAATTTTCTCTCTCATCACATTTATATTAAAATTAAAAGAAGTTATAAAGTTGTCTATATTTAGTCCAAGGCTCTGTTTTCTTTTATGAATAGATAATTCGTTTTCTTTGTTTAAAAGTGTTGACATTAACATGCCTAATAGATTTAAAATATTCTCATGAATATCGAGAATAGTCTCAAATTTATATTCTTTAAAAGGTTCTAAATCTTTATAAATTGGAAAATTATTTATTTTAACTAAATCTGACACCTTTTTGTCAAATACATTTTTCGAAATATAGTCAACTATAATTTTATGTAACTTAAAATATTCGCAGTACATTCTATTATTTATAGCCAAAAATAACCGTCTCATATCATCATATTCAATATCAATTAATTTACTTTGAAAATGAAATGAATCTAATCCAAATACAAACATTTCGCTTTTATTTGTTTTAATAAATTCTGAATACATTTGATGAAGTCTGTCAATTCTAACTTGCAATATATCAAATACGTTTTTAACAGTATTTCGTATGTTAATTATATCATTAAAATCACTTTTCAATTTTACTAGCTTAGTTTCCATATAAAAATGAAAATATTTTAATTTACTTTATTTTACTTTATTTTACTTTAGTTTGGTTAACCAATATATTAAATTTAACCAATATTTTAATTAAATTTAATATTCTTCAATTATATTAAATGGATAATGAATCTCAAGAAAGCGATGAGTTAATTGTTGAAAATAATAATATTGTTGAATGGAGTCCTGAACATGAAGAAATATTGATTGAATGGGCGGATAAGGCCATGTGTTATAGATGGCTTCATGCAAAATCAAATGCTATGTATAGCACATTAAATGCTTGGTATACAATTCCTGTAATTGTTATATCAACATTAACAGGAACAGCTAATTTTGCACAGGAAAGAGTTCCGTTAGAGTATCAAAATTGGTTTGTTATGGTAGTAGGTGGGTTTAATATTATGGCGGGTATTATTACAACCATACAACAGTTTCTTAAAATAACACAATTAAATGAGTCACATAGAGTAAGTAGTATTGCCTGGGACAAATTTTATCGCAATGTTAAAATTGAACTTGCTAAACACCCTTCCGAGAGAATAGATCCACGACAAATGTTGAAAATGAGTAAAGAAGAATTTGATAGATTGATTGAAACCAGTCCAAATATACCTGAAAAAATAGTTCAACAGTTTAAAGCAAATTTTTTTAAACAAGAGTCATTCAATAAAATTGTTAAACCTGAAATTTGTGATATATTAATACCAACAGCTGAATATAGAAATCCTTGGTATAACGAAGATAATCAAGCAAAAACGCTCAATGAAACACTTAAAAGTCAGATTATTAAACAAAATAAAATCAAAAAACAACATGAAATGAATAAAAAAACTGTAAATGATTTCATTAAAGTATTCCATAATCTAAATAATCGTGAGCCAATGGATACTGAAATAATAGATAATTTAAAGGAAAAAATGGATATTAATACTATAAAAAAAATTATGGAACAAAATAGAAGTATTACAGTTAAAATGGCTTCTGAACAATCTGCATACGATTTAAATATAGTTTAAACCTTTGGGTAATCATTGGGTAAAATTAAAATACATAGAATAATAAAAATATAAAATAAAAGATATATACCATATACATGTTCGTGTATACCATAATACTCAAATATCTTAACCAAAATATAGAAAAATATAATTGATAATCCTATTAGTGTTACTGAATACATTTATAATATTATTTTAGATATTATTATTCTAAACTATTCTATAACTATAATCATTGGGATTGAATTTTTCATGTAATTTACTTTTATCTATGTAATGATAACTTAATGGGACTTGTTGGTTATATTCTTTAACAGCTAATATATGGGAGTCTTGTAGAAGACTACCGTCATCTAATTCAATATTACATAAGTATGCACTGTCATATGAATTTGACCATAGTCCATCGTGATCTGAAATTCGCAGTGTTAATATTTCATATGCTGTATTCAAATTCGTGTCTTGTATTCTGGTTTTTTTAATTTCAGATTCGTCGATTGGATCATTTGACATATTTTCAATATATTTTGTTTTTCCTGCGAATAATGCAAATCTAACTATGCCTCCTTTTAAATATCTGCCATTTTCATTATCAGTTATTAATTTGTCAAACATTTTTTCTGGCTTATAATCCTTTGACCATCCACCTTGTCTTATTGCATGATAAAAATCAGTAAAATAATAATATGGCCCTAAAATAGATGATTTATTTTTTGCACTCTCTCCAAATGTATAAACAAAGCTTGTTTTTTCAGGAGTAGGTTTACCAATATATCCTACAATAGGTATTTCATAAGCTTCATATTTATCATTATAAATATAGTTAACCGAGTTGTTTTTAATAAAAAACATACTAGTATCATCACTAATCTTCATATTACATATGTCTCGATGATTTACAATTTCATCAGTCAAAGCAAACCTAACTGGACTATAAGAATAAGTATCATCGATATTTATTTCTAATTTTGAAATGTCAAAAAATAAATAAATATTATCTGAATATTCATAAAACCCGTCAAATTCTATTTTGGCTGAAAAATCTTGAAAATTAACTACTTGTAATATGCCAGATAAAAACACTTTTGAATATGATATTAAATTATCATTATTAAATGAATTATATATTGGTAAAACAGGTAAAGCAAACAAATTATACCCATTATTTGATAAAAGATATTGAAGAAATGGGTATTTACCTGAGGTATTCATTTTATAAACACATAAAATGATTTGAAAATAATTATTTATATTGGTTAACATATCGAAATCTTTTATAAGAATATTTTTAAGTGGATAATTATAATTAGCCTGGACCATTTCATTATTTTCCATAATATTATAATTATACTAATGTTATTTGTTTAATTTATTTTATTATTTATCTATTTTATTATTTATCTATTTTCCTAATTTCTATTTTCCTATTTTCCTATTTTTCTTTTAATTGTTTCTTTAATTTGTTCCTCACGATTGTCCATAACATGTTTTGTTATTTCTTCTGCAAGATTTGCATTGTCTTTATAATAATTTTGTAATGCTGCCAATAAGGTTTTACCGCTAATAGGTTTTTTTACTTTATTTTTCTTATAAACTAAAGCACCTCCCGTAATATCAAAACAATCAATATTATTTGTCTTCATTACTGTAACTAAATTCTCTGTTAAACTATTCTTTTTGGCATTTTTCTCCTTAATTTCGGCTTTTAATTTTACTATTTCATTGTCAATTTTAATCCATTCCTTAATATTATTTATTAATTGTTCCTTAGTTTCCATTACTAATTATATATTATAGTTACAGCTTTAATATTTAACATTTAAGATTTATTATTTTAGATATTAAATTTTTATATTAAATTTTTATATTAAATTTTTATATTAAATTTTCATTTTTTGGTAAATGACGTTTACACATATTGTCTGTGAATATTTTACATCCACAAGGTTTACCTTTATTAAGTCCTGTTTTCAAAATTTGAACACATCCCGACTGGTTTGAAGGACCCAATACAATATTTTCTGACATAGCCATATTATTTAATAGCTTAGATGCATCTTTTATTTGTTGTAAATAAAATTTCTTTTGATTTTGAAATTCTTTCGCTTGTTTCTTCTCTAAAATTTTCTTTTGTTTTTCCAATTCTTTCGCTTGTTTCTTCTCTAAAATTTTCTTTTGTTTTTCCAATTCTTTGGCTTGTTTCTTTTCTATTTTTTCTTTTTCTTTTTCTTGATATTTATAATATTTTATCATCATTTTTTTATGATTATAACAATAACACTTTGTATCACCATAATTAATTGGTTGTGATGGATTTTGTGAATTATATACTACAATTTGAAACCCAGAAAAATGACATTTTAGATTATTTAAATATGGCGTATTTGTCTCTGTTTCTGGTTTAGTTGGATCATAATTATCATTTGGGTATTGATATTCGCATTTATTATATACGCTTATCTTACTATATGGATCATAAAAATTTACTCCATTAACTTTTCTTAAACCTAACTCCTCATAATATGGAAGTAAACCCTGTTGTTTTTTTCGACAATATGGACACCTTATCTCATTTGTATTTAATTTTCTAGATGAACATTCCATATAATTAAATTTTTGCTTATGATTAACTAAATCATTGTATATAGGTATGTAATTAAATTTATGCCCACAACTTAAAGACACATATTTATCGATTAAAGGCTGTTTTGTTATTAAACAAATGTTATTATAATCGTATATAATTTCTTCATTATCATCAACTTCTAAATATTTATTTAATTCGGCAAAAAAATCAATACCGCCTTCTATATTATATTTATTCATATATAAATATTTATGTAATATCTTTATATTTTTTATGTTTAATTCATATATAATGTCGCCGCCAGAAGTTTGGGGTCCTGCTGTATGGACATTATTTCATACACTTATAGAGAAAATGAATCCAGATGCTTACCCTTATGTTATTCAAAGTACTTTTGGAATGATTATTCGAATTTGTAGAGTATTACCATGTCCCGAATGTTCGAGGGATGCCAGTAATTTTTTAGCAAAAATAAATTTAAAGGATTATAAAACAAAGACTGAATTTAAAAATATGTTATATTTATTTCATAACTGGGTAAATGCTAAAAAACGCAAACCATTATTTAATTATGCTAACATGAATAAATATGCAAATTTATATTTACCATTTGTAATAAATAATTTTATAGCAAATTACAATACAAAAGGAAATATGAAACTTCTAGCTGAATCATTCCAAAGCAGTATTCTTGTAAAAGAGTTTATTTCTTGGTTTAAAAGTAATTCTCGTGTATTTATTACACTACCTATTGTGAGTGTCCCACAAAAAATTTCTGAACCATTAGAAAGTATTCAAGAAGTAAATACTTTTGTAGAAGAAGTAAATACTTTTGTAGAAGAAGTAAATACTGTAGAAGAACAAAATACTGTCGTAGAAGAAGTAAATACTGTTGTAGAAGAAGTAAATACTTTTGTAGAAGAATTGAATGTTATTAGTAAAGAAACAACTAATTACGAACAATGTATTATAAATGAAGACCAATTTTTAAATGAAAATATTGTAATAGATGAGACACATTCTGATTAAAAAAAATAATCCGAAAGAAGTGGTTGAAAAAGAAGAAATAAGTATTAAAGACACATATCCAAAAGGAAGAAAAGCAAATAAAAAAAATAAGCATAAATTTATAGTTCACTTATTAATTTTCCGTCTTTATACATTAAACATTTGAAATTTTGCTTACTAGGTTGATAACACATTTCTTTATTACTTGATATTTCATTAAAAAATAAATGTTTACCAGATCCACCAGCATAAATTGATATAACAAATAAAGCAGCTGATGCAGCACCAAGTAATATATTTAAACATAAATCACCAATACTACTTATACAATTTTTATACATCTTAATAAAAATATCCGATAAAAAATATGCAATCAATATGGTTAATACCCAATAATTTACAGATCCATTTTTGAACATTGGTATAGATAAATAAGCAATTGTGAACGCAAACACAAATGCACTAAATGTTGGGTTTCCATATTTAGTATACTGAATTGAAGTACATATAGTTTTATCATCTATTACTGGTGATGCACCAGACATCATATAAACAAAACCTCTAATTATACAAGATGCAAGCAAAAATCCTAAATAAATTAAACCTTTAAAATTTTGAAATATGAATGACATTCCTGTTACACTTGTTGCAAGTATAATAGGGCTAAAAAATGTTAAAAATACAGTGATGTTCATTGGTTGAAAAAATTTTAAAGGAGAATTAGAATCCCCTTCCATTTGTAATGTTGTATCTTGACTACTCATATAATAATTGTGAATAATTTAATTTCAATTATTATATTTTATTTTTCGTGTAGTTTTTTGTTTATTATTTACTCGTCGGTTTGTTTTGCGTTTGTGTGATGTAAATTTAGTTAATCTTGTACTTATACCCTTAGTTAATCTCCCACCTATAATATTTGTATCATCAAATAGCGGTGAATCACTCCAAGGAACTTCTTTTATAAATCCTTGTTGAATTAATTCATTTATATTAATATGACTTCTGTACTGTGTTCCGCCACCAGGGAAACCAAAAGCAGGTCCTATTTTACATGATTTTACATATAATGGTTTAATAACTTTATATAAATGATAATCATGTTCTGGATTATTTGTATTCAGTTCCGAATAAAATTGATAAAACTTTTTTTTAATGTTATTATTATTTACAATATCATTTTCAATATAATTGCCAAACCAAGGTAAACTTCTATAAATATATGGTTCTCCAGCAATACCCAAGAAAAACCCATTCTCATTTCCAAATCTATCTATATATTGTCCTTTATGAAGAGTAACATGAATTTCTTTTCCACAACAACCATAATTAGATGGCCAATCACAAGAACTGATTATTACTTTTGGTTTTTTATACATATATATAACAAATATTTTTTCAATCTTCAAATACTAATTCAAATACTTCTTGTATTTTACTAACAGGATGAAATTTAATACCATCTAATAATGGAGTGTCTTTATATTTTTCTAAAAAATTGTTGTAATCTTTCAGATTTTCAAATGGGAATAGAATTTCTTTAACACCTGCTTTAATGGCACCTAAAATCTTTAAGTCTAATCCACCTATTTCTGTAACATTTCCATTTAAACAAATCTCTCCAGTAATTGCTATATTAAATTTAATCTTCTTATTGTTCAACATACTATAAATTGCTGTTGTAATAGCTGTTCCTGCGCTTGGACCATCCTTAGGTGTAGAACCTTCTGGACAATGAATATGAACACCATTTATATTTTTATCGGATGAATTTTCCTCGCGAATTTCTTTTTTTGTCGAATAAGATGTCAAATCCCAAGCCAACGTTAGTGCGACATTCATTGATTCTTTCATTACATCACCTTGCATACCTGTTAAGTTCATTGAAAGAAATTGTTGACTTGGACGCCATCCTACTTGAATAGGAATAACACCGCCTCTACCTAAAGAATTTGCCCATAACCCATTAATCACACCTACTTTACTTTCAGAATGAATTTTCTTATGTTTTATTTCATGTTTATCCTTAAAATATTTTGATTTAATTTCATCAATAGTAATTCGAATAGGTAATTCATATTCTTTATCCGCATATTTAAGTACATCCAAATTTATCTCTCCAACTATTTCAAACAAAATCTCTTTTAATTTACGAACTCCTGATTCAGCAGTATATTCATCTATGACAAATTTCAAAACATCATCTGAAAAATAAATCATATCTTCAAGTCCCATTTTTTTATAAACTTCTGGTAAAATATGAGTATTACATATTATCAATTTATCTTCTAGAGAGAGACTATTAAATTTAATTCTGTGCACACGATCCAATAAAATCTTATCGATTGCATCAACATCATTATAGGATAATATAAATAATGCTTTTGACAAATCTAAATCTATACCTGTAAAATATTTATCTTGGAAACAATCATTTTGTGCAGGGTCTAATAAATGTGTAAGTATTCCTACAATTTCCTTACCATGTTCCGTGCGACTGATTTTGTCTACTTCATCGATAAATATAATTGGGTTCATACATTTTTTGTCAATCAAAATTTGAACAATTGATCCCCATGTGCTGCCTACATATGTGTAGTTATGACCATGTAAAGTGCTACCATTACTATCTCCGCCCATTTGTATCATTGCAAATGGTCTTGAATTACCCTTATCATCTTTCAAACAATCAGATAGACCCCGTTTAGCCAAACTAGTTTTACCCAGACCCGGAGGTCCTTCAAATCCAAAACAATATCCATTTTGTTCACCGTTTATCCATTGTCCAATTATTCTCTCTATTTGTTTTTTAGCCTTATCGTGTCCATGAACAGCTTTGTCGAGAGTTGTCTTCACTTCTGTAATATAATCATTTATAAGCTTCATATCACCATTAATTTTTTCGATATCATGTTTAATTTGAATATTATTTAACATTGGATTTATATTTGCATAAACGTCAAATTCCTCTATAATCTCGTCGATTATTTTTTTATCATATTCTCCTTCCTCTTCAATATGTGTATTAATAATATTAATTATTTGTTCACTTATTTCGTCTTTATTAAGATGTGAGTATTTTGATACTTTTTTATTATATTTTTTTAAAATATTGTCCAAACTTTTAATACTTGCGGTCAATTTTTTCTTGTCCCCGGTCGTTAGATATTCTTTTATTTTTTCCAATTTGTCATTTTTATTCGTTAAAATACTATTTCCTTGAATTTTACGCAAATATTTTACTACTTCGACACTGGTATACTTTTCCTTTTGTTTTATTTCTGGAAAAACCTTATCAATATTATACTTTTTATGCAATTCCTTAAAACTATTTCGTACCAATTCCATGATATTGAGTATAGGTTCCCTCTTATAAACTCCAAATGGTATTTTTAATAGTCCATCCAGGTACTGACGTGCTTTCGAACCGGAGTCCTCGGACTTCGCCTTCACCTCTTTCAATTTCATCATGGCTTTTTCTTTAACTGAATCCGATGCTTTTAACAAACAAATTTGTTGTTCAAGTGGTATTTTATTAATATCAAAATTCGAAAGCTCATTTGTGTATTGAATTGTCTTTTTCATTGCCTGTTTAAATAACTGCTTAATTGACCAAGGAAAACTATCAAACAATATAATTTGCTCTTGTGAATCTACATTTCCATTTGCATCATTAGAGAGAAGATCATACAATAAATAAGCCAAATATTGGTTTTCATAATGATATGAACGCACTAAAAGATTTAATAGTGTGCTTCTTTTACTATATGTATCATCTGTTATGAACTCTTTTACGGCTTGAGAAATTTGCTTTTGTTTAATTAAATTATTTTGCGTATTTGTACCAACAAATTTGTTGTATATATCTTTTTCATTTTCACATATTAAATAATCCTTAAGCATTAGAGCTGATAAAAAATTCTTAAATATTTCACTTTTAAATTCTGGATCATTTGGAATATTATCATTTATATTATTAATTTTGTTTGTAATGAATTTATTGTTTAAAAAATCTATCACAACATCATCAACTATCCCATAGATTAGAAGGTTCTTTTTTAGAGGAATAGAGTAAATATGTACTTTAATACCGTATACTTTCATATGAAATTGCTTATAAACAGAGACAACATCTGAACAAGACAAATTACCCGTTTTATCATCCATATCGTCTTTCTTTTTTGCATCTTCTTTTTTAGTAATAACTTTATAGCTAGTTGGATGGAAATACTTTTTCAACAAATCAAATTTATAATTCTCTGTATCATCTGTTGTTATTTTATTGTTATTTCCAAAGCATATAAGCAATAAGTCTTCTAAACTTTCTGTTCCGTAATTTTTTAATAGACTAGACAATTCATTATTTATTAATTGTAAACTATTAATAATACTATCGGTAGCGGTTATTTGTGCATTTTGAATTTCTGATATTTTTTTACTCAATTCCCCTAATTTTTCTATGCAAGTACTGACATCGCTAATTCCTAAAATATCTAAAATTTTATTCTTTTGAACATGGATAATTGTTTTTTGAATGACA
>Ga0194116_10006339_pt1 | contig 12644 bp, 8 predicted proteins | sample TA2MahsurfametaG_4_FD_148617 | JGI IMG/M metagenome (GOLD analysis project Ga0194116, IMG submission 148617) | Freshwater microbial communities from Lake Tanganyika, Tanzania - TA2015008 Mahale S9 surface | ecosystem: Environmental > Aquatic > Freshwater > Lake | place: Tanzania: Lake Tanganyika... | reverse complement strand
TCCCCATTATCTAAATTAAAAATGGATTCCACTTTTTAATATAATGTAAAATATAAAAAAATTAAATCAAGAAAAATAATTTAAAAAATAAAAAATATTGTATAAAACTATAATGATAATAATAATATTTAATCAAAAATTATTAAATATTTTAAAATATCATGAAAAAATATGACATTTATGGTAATAGATTCCAACTTCACTTTTCAGGAGATTATACAATTAGCACTAAATTTGGTGGTTTTTTAAGCATTATTACAATAATTTTAATGATAATTTATATCTTTTTTGATGGCTGCGATATTTTTTTACGTAAAGACCCAAGAACATACCAAGAAAACCAAACTTTAAATGTTTCACATGCCTTAAATTTTACTAATTCCGAATTTCGTTTTTATTTTAATCTTTTTTATGGTTCGAATAGATCTTCTTTTGATGACCCAAGTTACTTGAAAGTTAAATTAATTTCAAAATTACGCAAAAATAACAATATTTTGCAAAAAGACTTCAATTTAAAAAAATGCACTAACAAAAATTTTCAAAATGTTAAACCAACTGATAATTTACTTATCTTTAGGAGACTTGTAGAAAATAATTATTATTGCCCTGATTTTAATAATTTTACCTTAAGTGGGAGTTGGGTAGAAGATTTAATTGAATCAGCACAAATCCAAATTTATCCTTGCAACAATAAAACTGACAAAATTAATTGCAAATCTTTTGATCAAATAAATGATTTTGTCCTGAAAAATAAAATTTACTTAAGCCTTTACTATCCTCTATCCGTTGTTAAATTAGATGATTATCAAAATCCTATAAGTTATAATTTAAAGGAAGATTATTTTTATATTAGAGATTTCACAAAATATAGTTTTTATTATTATGATTTTGACAAGATTTTGCTTACAACAGATTCTGGAATACTGTATACCTCAGAAAGTGATATGGAAGGTGTTAGCATGAAATTGATTACAAACGATGAGAGAATTCTTAATTCTGATGATCCATATATTTTTTCTATCGATTTTTATAGTTCATTCAACCTAATTAAATATAAGCGTTCTTATGTAAAAATTCTTGATATTTTTGCTGATTTTGGTGGGATGATGCAAATAGTAACAATTTTTTTTCAAATGATTGTTTCAGTTTTTCACACTTTACATAGAATTCAGTTTATGACGGATAAGCTTTTTATTTTTGAAGATCCATTTAAAATTAAAAATAAACATGATGAAGATTTTATTTTGAAAAAATTAATTTATCACCAAGAAAAAATTAGAGAATCTCAAGCGATTGGTATTTCAAATGGAGAAAGAAATAAAAGCCAATCAAATATCAAAATACCAGAAATAGAACAGAGTAATATTAATACAACACTAGATCATAAAAAACAAATGTTGACTTACATAAGAAATCACTTTGCAAGTAAAGGTAAATTGATGAATAAGAGACTTTTTAAAAACATGGTTCAAGAAATAAATGACGGAAACTTAAATAAAGAACCCGATACCATCTTAAATAAAAGCAAGCAAGAAATTCAAATGAATGATTTAAAAATTTCAACTACTTTAGCGAATAATAACAATACAAAAACTGAAATTCACAAAAATTTGCTTAATAATGAAGAAAAAACAGAATATGAAAATCCAGAACTCAATTTAAACCAACCCATAAATTTGAATAAAACAAATTTAGATTATACTTATATTTCAAAAAATAAATTTATTAAAACTGAATTCGATAATAGTTATGATATAAAAGTTGCTGATACTATTAACATTCAAAATAATAATTCTCAAATTAATTTAAATTTATTTAGAGAATCTGATAGACAGAATCTTAAAATTAATAATCCCATTGAAAAAAATCCCAAAAAATTGAATCAATATTATACAGAAAATATGAATTTAAATTTAGATCTCAAAAATAACCCAAATAATAATAAAAATGAAGACACCATCAATTATAATCTGACCAACACAAGAATTCAGCTTAACTCTGATAATAATCAATTTATCGATTTTGGAGAAGAAGCCCGAAAAAAAGTCTTTTTTATTAAAAAATTACTCAAAAAGAAAAAAAGTGATACTTTAATTTTGAATTTTTCTCAAATGTTTACCTATATTTTTAAGTCATTTATGAACTTAAAAAGTATAAAAAATAACAAAGAAATAAAATTCTTATTGCTGATGGATCAAATAGATAAAAAAATTGAAAGCTATTTTGATATTTTAAAAATTATCAAAATTGTAGAAGAGACTAATTTACTAAAACACATTCTAATGACAAATCAACATAAATTGCTTATTGAACTAATAAGGAAAGACTATATATCTATCAACGATATAGATCATAGTGAAACCTCAAGATTAAAAAACTCTGAAGAAAAAAAGTCTATTATTCAATTTAATGATCATCATATTATTGAGGCTGTTATTAATTTATTCTATTCCGATGAAAACAATATTTGTAATAAAACATCTGACACTTTGAAAATAAATAAGCATTTTATTGAAATTTTAGAAGAAAAAATTTTACTATGAATTTTGATTAGAAATTTATAAAGTTAGATTTAAATTTGATTTTTATCAGAATTTATTAGAATATCGAATAAAATTAGTAATTTGATTTAAAAAATTCCAAAAACTATTCAAATTTAAATTCCAATTTTGTTGAAATAAATAAAAGATAAATTAGACTTTTTAAATTTATAAGAGATAAATTTAGTTAAAAACATTCGAATAACTCTCTAAAATTCAAATTTTTAAAGAATAAAATCTTGAACAAATTCTTTTCTAAATATTAAAAAAGAATATAAAAACAAGGGAAAAACTTTTTATTGACTCAAAATTAAATTTATGATTCATATTTAACCCATCAAATAAATCATTACTAATAAATTTTATTTATATATTCAATAAAATTTATCAGTATCATTGAATTTTTTATTTGAAAAAATAAAAAATAAAAAATTTATTAATGAAAATTTTAATTTAATCATTCATAAAATAATCATAACTTAAAATATTTTAACAATAAAAATATCAATTTATAATAATATGTAATATAAAGCCAAATTGTTTGTGTTTTTAATCAATTAAAATTAAAACAAATATGCTTTATATAAACTCAGAAAATTTTAACAAATTCATTGAAAAACTTGGAGAATTCTCAACAAATGAAAATATTGATTTTCAAAGATTTACTCTAAAATGCAAAAATGTCAAATACTTAGATGGATCACCAAATACAACTGAAATAAAAGAAGATTCTTATTCAAATATAAATAATGGTACTCCTTTTAAAAAAGAAGATTTTGACTCTTACATTCAAATAATGAATAAAAATTTTAGTGATTTTTCACAAGAAATTAAAAAATTAAACTGCTCTTTAAAATTCAAGCCCACTTGTAGCATAGGGAAACCCTACTTTCCTGTAAAAGCAAAAAGATTAGAAAATGATGAAGAAAAAGTTTTAATGCTTGAAAATGTTGTGACTGTAATTGATTTTTGGGCAGAATGGTGCGGACCTTGTGTTAGAGGCATGAATCACAATTTAGAAATGATTGAAAAAAATTTTGAAAAATGGAATGGAAAAGTTAAATTTTTCACCTCAACAGATACAACTGTCGAAAAAAAAAAAAAAATAGTAGAATTTATTTAAAAGAAAAATTGGAATAGGTTTCCTGAAATTATTGAGCATCTATATATGGAAGAAGGGTCTCTTGCCACTGAAGTATATGAAATTGAATATATCCCATTTATAATTGTTGTTGATCAAAAAGGAATTATCAGACTACTAGGTTATCCAGGTAAAAATTTAGAAAATATAATAAATGATTGCCTTGAAGGAAAAGAACTTGTTTCTAATGAGAATTCTGAAAATGAAAAATGTGAAACTAACACTGATCCACTATTTTATCAAAAATTTAAAAATTTTGAGATTGAAGTTCTTGGAACCTATAAAAACTTAAAAGTAGTAGAGCCTTATGATATGAAATTTAATATGCAGATTACAGAAAATTTTATTTATAATTTAGCAACAAAGAACATTAACAGACAAAAAGAAACATATGTATTTAAAATATCTTGTAAAGAAGGAGAAAAAGGAATTTTTGAAGGCTTGTTGCAAAAACATTTTACAAAAGAGGAAATTGAAAAAAATAAATTTGAGATTAAATTTATTAAAACTTTCAAAAATGATGAAGAAAAAGTCCTTGATTGTCTTGAAATTTTTAAAGCAGAGGCTTCAAAAAATGATATAGATATTTCAAAATATCAATTAGAAGCAGAATTCAGTAAATCCACCTACAGCAATATACATAAAGATAATAAATTAGGTAACCAAACTAGAACAGATATTAGAAACAAAACCCCATTTAATCATGAGGATCAAAAAAACTCTTCTAAAATAAAAGATATCATAGAAGAATTTGATGAAAAATACTGGGAAGTATATAATTGCAATCTAGATTTATCAACTAAATTGAACAAAGGAGACTCTTATGTTGATGTTTTAGCAAAAGCTTTCAAAGATGATATAGAAGCAAAATGTCTATTAGGAGATGGGGTAACAGTTATAGATTTTTGGGCTCAATGGTGTGGTCCATGCATAACAGCAATGAAACATAATTTCGAAATGATTGAAAAAAATTTTGATCAATGGAAAAATAAAGTCAAATTTTACACAGTTACAAATGTCGAATCTGAAGAAGATATAATTGAATCAAAAAAATTCATTGAAAATAAAAACTGGAATAGATTCCCTGAAATAATTGAACATTACTACAAAAATAGAGACTCAATAAATGATATTTATTTAATACGTTTTATTCCTTTTATTGTGGTTGTTGTTGATAAAAATGGAGTTCTCAAACATGTTGGCAATTTAGGAGATTTGAAACTTGAAAAACTGATTAATAATTTATTAGATGAAAAGGTAGTAGAGGAATCAAATAACAGTGTTTCCAAAAATTCAATAAATGAAGAAAATTTCATAACTTTTGAAAAAGAGGTCAAAGAATGGTTTAAAACTTTAAAGCCTTCTTATAATATGGATCTGCAAATAAACAGAAAATAATATTTTACATTCAATTTAATCAACAAAAAATTCACTTTGGCTAATAAAAAATTTAGCTTTAGTATTCACTGTAAAAAAGAAGAATACGATTCCTTAAAGAAATTACTAGAAAAATATTTTTCTAAACAAGAAATTGAAGAAAACGATTTTAAAATAAATCTTATAGAAACATTTGATTTGAATATTCCTGAATCCATTGAATGCAATTTATGTAAACAAGCTATTGGAAAGGAAGATATCACTTATAGTTGCCAGGAATGCAAAATATTCTTCTGCCATAGTTGCGTAAAATCTAAAAAGAGTGGAAAAGGTTTTGAAGCGTTAGTACACAGAGAACATTATTTGATAGTATTTCAAAATCCTCCAGCGGAAAACGTCAAAAATCTTGATAAATACAAATTAGGAAAAAATTTGTATGCTTCTTATAAAGAAGAAGATTTAAACCAAAATCATCCATTCGGATGTAATGGATGTTCTTCTTCAGATCAATCTGAAAGATATGTTTGTCTTAATTGTAGACCAGGAAAAATTTGGGGAGGAGGTTGTTCAGATTTCTGCAAAAATTGCTTTGAACTTGAGTTCGAAAAAGGAGAAATACCTAAAAATGATCCTGCTCATAAAAAAGGTCATGTTTTGTTACAGATGATTTATACAGGAGAAAATTATTATACTTATTAAATTAATAAAGCTAATAATATATTTAAATTTCAATAAATTAAATTTTAAAAAAAAGGATAATAGTTAAAATATTTATTTTTACATTCTTCCTTTCATTTCGTATATTTTTCATAGAAAAATTAATGATAATATTTTCTCTCTAAAGATCTAAAAATTAAAATAGATGAGTTTTATTAAGTTTATTTTATTCAAAGAGGAGAATAAATTCCTAATCGATTAAAAATTTTTAATAACAATACTTTTCTTTTTATTTTAATCTGCTTAAAAAATATTTCTTATATAATCAATAATTAAATAATCAATTATGATGATATTTTTATTTCAATAATAATTATTTTTTAAAAGAAAAAATAAACAATTTAGAACAAATCATAATGTGTTAAAAAATTTAAAAATTATTAAATTAGTTTAAAATTTTTGTTTATTGATTATAATGTTTATTTGGGTTATACATTAATATTTATTTTATAGTTAAACCCTAATATGTGATAACAACTATTTTTTGAAGCTCCATAAATTATGAGATCTTCACATTCTTTATTTTTAAAAATAGCTTCTTCGCTTTGACTTATATAGGAATAATCGTAATAACATTGATTTGATCCAAATTTAAATAAAAATGTATAAATTTTATTTTTGGAAATTTTAATTTCATTCGTGGGAATGAAGAATCCTGAATCTATTGCTTCTTTAAAATCACTATTTTCTTCACAATTTTCAATTTTTATTTTTTTCTTCTCAAAAATCACTCTATAAGTAGTTTCTTTTTTTTTTTCCCAAATTGAATTAAGATTTTCATATTTAAAAGTTTCTCCTTCATTTCCATCAGAATTTTCAATTAATTTTTCTTTTTCCATAGGATTGATATCCATCTCATAAACTGTAAAATCATAATCAGGTTGTCTATTTCTACAACTATTTCCATAATTATACCATGAAACATAAAAATTCTTTAGAATAACATTTTTTGAAAAGATAAAAATATTTGAGACTTCTTCATTACTTTTATAATTATTTGATATGGAATCCGATGATGATTTAAAACTAAATATTCTAAGAGGTACTTCTGGTGGTATAATGCATAAATAGTTATCTTGAAAATTGAAATTTAAATCAATTAAAGTTTTTTCTGTTAATTTTCCAACAGGTTTTTTTATATTATTAATATCATATTTAGGATTATCCAATGTAGTTGAGACTTCAACATATTTTTCATTTTCAGATTTATTATCATTTTTATTTGAATTTATATTATCATCTTTCGCTTTGGATTCTTCTAAAATTCCTTCTTTTTTACGATTATTATTTTTAGTGTTATCTTCAGAATTTTCCAAATTCTCAGACAAAGACTGATCATCTAAGTCATAATCTTCATCGCTTATTTCGTCTTCTTCATCTCCAGCTGAATTTTCATTTATATTTTCTTCATCTTCGGAGACATCAGAACTATTTTCTAAGTTTGTCTTTTCTTCATTTTGACCTTCATTCATATTTCCCATAGTACCTTCGTTTATTTGTGCGAAAACCTTTTTATTAATAACTTTTCCTGAAATATCTTGATTTTTATAAACTAATCTGAAATCCTTTCCAATGTTCAAATCATTTGCTCTTTCTTCAATAATTTTATAAATGTTTTTAATTTTTTCGTTAACATCTATAATAATACTTTTTTGGAAGATGCTATCTTCAGGATGAATAATATTTAATCTTAGTTTAATCAAACTTGTCATTTTTTCTTTTATGCAATCAACAATCTTTTCTTCTAAGGTTTGATTGTTGATTAAAATTGCTTCGATTTTACTTTCTGCAGAATATTTTAATTCTTTGAATTTGTAAATTTTTGTTTTATCATTTCCCAAAAATAAATATTGGTCTTTTTTGAATTCATCAAAGCTGTGATGAAATATTTTCTGTTTATGAATTGTTTGTATTTTTTTAGTTTCTTCTTCAATTTTCATTTTTTCCAATTTGTTTTTTTTATCTTCAACTAATTCATAAATTCCATCTGATTCCACTGTTAGATTTGATGGTATTTTAATTTCGTATTTATTCTCTACTTTTTCATCTGCTTTATAAATAAAGACAACTTCAACAGTTTGTTGATCTTTTCTTTCAAATTTGTGTTGTTTTTCTGGTAAAATAGTTATTTTTTCTTCAGATTTATCTATCTTTAAATATATTTCATCAGTTGTTTTGTTAGATATAATAACTTCCATAATTTATAATTTATAATTTATATTAAAAATTTTAATCTAAAAATGAAAAAATTTTTTAATTTAAACTTAATTTATCATGAATAAAATACTAATAAAATTATTTTAGTAAATAAAAATTATGAAAAAATTTTAAGAAAGTTACTTATTCTGCTTATAAATTAAGAAATAAATAAATAAAATAATATTTATTAATTAAATTAAAATAAATTCTTTTTATTTTCATTAAAAATACAATTTTTCAATCTTTTTAAAAAAAGTTTTAAAAAAAATAAAATAAGAATTGAAGAATTAAATATGATTATAAAAATTATTATCTGAAATATTGTGAGAATTCAAGTAATTTAATTTATTTAAAAAATTTGGGTAAAATTATTTGATGAATTATTATTTATTTTTTTCATATAATTTATTTAATTGGTTTAAAACATATTTTAGAAAACTTTTATTTTTACTAAATTGTTAGATTAAAAGGTAATTTAATCTTTCGTCAATCGTTATATAGTAATTAAATAAACTATCTATGCATCTTGAATAAATTATTGTAAAAAAATTTTAATTTTACATCATTAAAAGATAATAAATATTGAGATACTTGATGGAAAATATTTTAAAATTTTATTAAAAATTATTCAAATATAAAATTTTATTGAACAGTTTTTTTGAACATATAATAGAATTTATTAATCAATATTAAAAAATTTTTAAATCTTATTTATAAATTATAATTTTTAACCTTAACTTTATAAGACAGCTTGGCCGAGCGGTTAAGGCGTGAGACTTGAAATCTCATAGGGAAACCTGCGCAGGTTCAAATCCTGCAGCTGTCGATTTATTTTTTAAATAATCTAAAATGATAAAATAATGTATAATAAACAATTTTTAAATATATACTTTAAAATTTTTAATTTAATTTTAAGAATTAATGTAATCAATAAAGTAGATCGAATAACTTAAAATGAATATTGTAAAATCAAGTAATTAATTACAAGTTTTTTATAATGATCCTGTATATTCCACGAATTAATTAAAAAGAATGTCTTTTAAATCTATGTTATTTTGTCCTTAATTTATTTTACATTATCTTTTATGTTGCATTAAAAATATAGCAAATGATTTGTGAAACTTCTTAAAAAGTTCAAATAAAAATTTAGAGTCAATTTTAAATATTTAAAAGTCATAAAATTGAAATCAAATCATTAATGTTTTTTTATAAAAGAAAAGGAAATATTGTAAAAATTATGATATTATGATCATTATTCATTAGGAAATATGTAATATAATAAATTAAAAAAGAAAATATGCTTAATTTAATAAACTGTTTTGATGATAATATTTCATAAACTTAAATCTAATATTTTAAATTATTTTATTATAAATAAAAACATTTTGTTAATTAGGAATATTAAACTTAACAAATAGTGTAGAAAAATCAGCAATTTAATTAAAGCTAAAAAATTGAGTTTCATAAATAAAATGTTGGTGTTACTTATAGTATATTATTAAAAAATTCTTAATTTAATTGTGATTTCTCAAAATTTAACGTTTAAGAGCACTAGCAAATGATATTTCTTTTCTTATGGCCAAATTTGATAATGTTTTATATTATATTGAATAATTTATGTTTTCTTAACCTAAAATTTTATATTTTTTTATTAAATGAAAAAGTTAAAATTCAAATCATGCAATTATAAAACAATAAAAGTTAAATAGTTCAAATCTTTTTTAAAATGCTCTAGTTCACAAATTTCAAATTATTATCATTTAATTTAATTTAGAGTTTTTAATTAATAAAATATTTTGTTATTTATAATAAATAATCTTAATTAATAAATAATAATAAATATCATAAACTTTTATACTGATGAGTGAAAGTAGTGAAAAACAAGAGATTTCCAAAGTCACTTACAATAATCAACAGCATCATGATAAATATTCTATATTCAATGAAGATAATTCTTTTCCTCTAAATAGTGACAAACTTCATAATCATAATCAATTTTTAAAAGAAAATAAACAAAAATGCGAAACTCTGACAACTAATGAAAAAGTAAAACATATTGGTTTGAAAAAAAATAAATATTAAAAAGTTTTTTTTATTATTTTAAGAATTAAAATTATTCTATTAATTGGCCATTTAATAATATTATTAATTAAAAAAAATATGCAGAGATTTTAATTAAATTCTTAAACCCTTATTTTAATAAATATTTAAAAAATTGACATTTTTAATTTATCAATGATTAATCAAAATTGAAAAATTTTTTTATTAATTAATTTATATTCTTATAAAAAATAGAAAAATGTTGATAATCAATTAAAAGAATTTAAGAATCTTTTTCAAAAAAATTTAAATAAGAAAAGTAATTCAAATCAAACAAACAGTAATGATTCAGATAATTATAAAAATAATCTAAATAAAGCCTCTACTACTTCTCAATTAATAACCTCCAGTAATTCACTCCATTTAAATAATTTTGAAAACTATACTAAATTAGCAAATAAATATTCGAATAATAATTCTTTTTATATTGCCAACAATGAAATAAATCTAGGATTAAAGTCTACAAACTTAAATAATGGACTTCAATCAGAAAACTTAAATAATAATCATACAATTAACTTCAGAAACTCTTTTCAAGAAGATATTTCGAAAAAATCACAAGAAAACATTCAAATTGATTATCAAATAAAAGTCGAATTTTTAAATAAAAAAAGAGAAAAAAATTATGTCTGTAATGAAAATGATTTTTCTCAAATGCAAAGCGATCTTTGCAGATTAAATAATTATCATGATTATAATATTGAAAAGCAAAACAATAAATTTTCTGATAACCATTTCTTAGAGATCAGAAGAAGTAAAAATAAGAAAAAGCTCAATAAAAATGAAATTGTAGATGATTTAAAACTTAATATTTTGAAAAACAATTTGGAGAAAAAGAAGAATGATGTTGATGATTCAAAAACCAATAAAAATATAGAAAATCTAATCTTAAAGGAAATTCTCTTTTATCAATTAATTAGACTCTACACTTCTAATGATAATAAATTAATCAAATCATTCATAATTACCAAAATTAATGAATTAATTATCAAAGATAATATGTTAGAAAATCTTATGCTTTTATCTAAAATCCAAATATTAAAAAATTCTAATGTCAATAAAAAAAAATTAAAGAAGAAGAAACTAAAGAAAATTCTTAAATTAATTTCGTCTCAAAAATTAACTCAATCAAATTCAGCTTTAAATGGTATAAATAAATTTTATATAATTAATCAAATAATATAATGAGTTTTTTTAATATAATAATTTAATTATAATAATATAATTTAGAAATTATTTCAGATACTTCGAGTAATGATGAAGACTCGAGTGATTACCCTAATCAGTATCCTGAAAGCATTAAACTCCAAATAGTTAGGGAATCTGTGAATAAATTTATGGATTTTTTAAAAAATAATGGTTTTCATATATCAAAAGAAACTCCAAACGATCTAAGTCCTTGTAATAGTCAGGTTGAAAACAAAAATAAATTTTTAAATGACTATTCAATAAAAAATAATGATGAATTAAAACCAATTGATAAAAGTATTCAATATTTTAGTTGCGAAAAGGAAAATCGGAATTCTAACAAAAACTCAATTGAAAACATAAATAAAAATAATTGCCATCATATAAGTTATAAAGAAATAGAAAATGAGAACCATTTAAATAATGGTCTTAATTTTGATTTCCTCTCTAATAATATTAATGATTTTAATTATTATAAAAACATTATGAATAATAAGGACATTATTTTAATGAATAATAATAATAATTTTGTAGATAAAACTTATAAAGAAGAATGTATGAATTCAAATATGCATTCTTTTAGGAAATATAATGATTTTAATTACGAGGTAAGAATAAAAAAAACTTAAATTTATTTATTTTTTAAAATTTAGCCTAACTCAAATAAAAGAATTGAATCTAATAACTCATATGATTCAATAAACACTAGTGTTGATAATTCTCAAGCAATCAGGAGCAAAATAGAATATTTAGAGAAAATATATGATAATAAAGAAAAAATAAGTGAATTCTCTGATGATAAAATCAATTTATCGCCAAAAGATTCAAACTTTATTAAAAAAAATAAAGTCTCTAAACCAAAAATGGCTTGGTTGTGTCCTCATGTAGATAAACTAAATTATGCGAGAGGAAAGTGTCAAAATTGCTATTCTAATTTCTATCATAAAAATCCTAACAATTGTAATATAATTACCAAACTTTAGATTTTTTTTGAACTAGTTTAACTAGGAATATTAATAAAGATATTATAAATAAGAGATCTTTATTTATTTAGTTTAAGATTAGATTAAACATATATCGATTAGTTAATAATAGAACATTGTAAATAATAGATTAAGTAGATGGAAACAATCATAATCTTATATTTTAAATAATTGTTTTGATAATTTAAAAAATAAATGTCTCTAAAACTAAATTTTTCTTTAAGAATTCTTTTATAAATGTAAAAAATATTATTAAAATTTGATTTTAAATTCTTTATTAAAATGTTTATTCTTAACAATAAATTTTAAATCAAATTTAAATTAATCAATCTAATTATTTTAAAACTCATTCGATTTAAACAAAATTTCATAATTATTGGGGATTGGGGATTGGGGATT
>Ga0194116_10006338_pt1 | contig 12647 bp, 9 predicted proteins | sample TA2MahsurfametaG_4_FD_148617 | JGI IMG/M metagenome (GOLD analysis project Ga0194116, IMG submission 148617) | Freshwater microbial communities from Lake Tanganyika, Tanzania - TA2015008 Mahale S9 surface | ecosystem: Environmental > Aquatic > Freshwater > Lake | place: Tanzania: Lake Tanganyika... | reverse complement strand
CACCTGCCGTCAGAATGCCTTCAAAAATCTCGACGTCAGCAATATCTGAAACTCGCACCCAGCTTCGGCCCGACTCAACCCTCACAACCAATTGCACTGGTGCACCAGGAATCGCCGCCGTCAACTCGCCGGTTGGGCTTTGTGCATCAGCATCTTCAGCTACCACAACTTCGGTTTGCTCTGCCACCGTCTCGTCTGCAATAACTACCTCAGAGCCACCACCGCCAACGACTAGTCGGCCAATCAAGGCGAGCCCACCAATAACCAACAAACCGGCAAAGACTGCTGCAAGCACCATCGACCAGTTCGTGCGTTCTTTTGGTGCTTTTCTTTCAAGTACTCGGACGGGGGCAGCGGGCAATACGTCCACTTCTTCTTTGGTGATCTTTACCTTTCGGTTGGTGTAAGAGTTAAGGGGTGACCCAGGTAGTAGCTCAGTTTGACTTTCTGGTGTCACCGCGACAATCGGGTTTTCGGAACGGTATTTAGCCACCATTGCTGCGGGGTCTAGACCTACTGCCTCGGCATAAGAGCGGATCCAGCCACTTACGTAAACGTCGGCACCTAACTTCTTAAAGTCGTCTTGGTCGATTCGCTTGATGTTGGCGGCGCGAATACGGGTGCGCTGCGCAACTTCATCCACGCTTAGGCCCAAAACGATTCGCGCTTGGGCAAGCTCTTGACCGACAGGCATCGCCGCTGCTCACTTACTGTGGGTGGTGTCTCACCCACCTTGGGGAATTACTGTGGCAAAAGGCTACGCCTGTGCTTATACGTGCACGACCTCGGGTCACGCCGCGAACTAACGCGGGGTTAACGAAGCCAATACCTCGGGTAAACCCTCTGGGGTAATCAACACTTCACGAGCTTTTGAACCCTCACTTGGGCCAACGATGCCTCGAGATTCGAGTAGATCCATCAATCGGCCAGCCTTGGCAAACCCGATACGAAGCTTGCGCTGCAGCATCGAAGTCGAACCGAGCTGGGTGCTTACAACCAGCTCGGCTGCAGCAAGCAGTGCTTCTAGGTCTTGGCCGATGTCATCGTCTGCTGTGTTCGCAGAAATGGTGACGCTCTCAACGTCTTTTCGATAGTTGGGTTTTCGCTGTGCAGTACAACGAGCAACAATTTGGCGAATTTCAACCTCGGCCACGAATGCACCTTGTAAGCGCACTGGTTTGGTAGCACCCATCGGCAAGAACAAGCCGTCACCTTGGCCCACAAGTTTCTCTGCGCCGTTTTGATCAAGAATCACTCGACTGTCAGCAAGGCTCGAAGTAGCAAACGCGAGCCGGCTTGGCATATTTGCCTTGATCAATCCTGTGACCACGTCAACACTCGGTCGCTGGGTCGCCACAACAAGGTGGATGCCGGCTGCACGTGCGAGTTGCGTGATACGAACAATCGCATCTTCGACGTCTCTAGGGGCGACCATCATCAAATCTGCTAGCTCATCAACCACCACGAGCAAATACGGGTGTGGCTTTGGCTCACGCTCGCCTTCGAGTGCATCTACTCGTCCAGCCCTTACAGCCGCATTGAAGTCATCAACGTGGCGATAGCCGTATTTGTGAAGGTCGTCGTATCGCAACTCCATCTCTTTGACCACCCATGCCAAAGACTCAGCCGCCTTCTTTGGGTTGGTCACGATGGGGGTAATGAGATGCGGCGCACCGGCGTATACCGAGAGTTCAACCCGTTTGGGGTCAATCAAGACCATCTTTACTTCATCAGGGGTGGCTCTCATCAAGATTGAAGTAACCATCGAGTTGATGCAGCTCGACTTACCAGCACCAGTAGAACCCGCAACCAACAGATGCGGCATCTTGGCCAAGTTCGCACACACGACATTTCCTTCGACGTCTTTGCCTAACCCGACTAAGAGCGGGTGTCTGTCTTCTTGGGCCAGCGGGCTTCTTAGCAAATCACCTAGCGCCACCAACTCACGGTCGGTGTTTGGGATCTCTATGCCGATAGCCGAGCGCCCAGGAATCGGCGAGAGAATTCGAACTTCAGAGCTAGCTACCGCATAAGAGATGTTCTTAGTAAGAGCGGTGATTCTTTCGACTTTTACCGCTGGCCCAAGTTCGACTTCATAACGTGTAACTGTTGGGCCCCGCATGAAGCCCTTGACTTCAGCGTCAACTTCAAATTGTGCAAAGACTTCACCTAAGGCTTGTACAACTCGCTCATTTGCCCTGGTTCTTACTTTTGGTGCTGCTCCGGCTTTTAGCAAATTAAGGGGCGGCAAAACGTAAGGCTCGTCGACTTCAAAAGGCAGTGGTTCTGCGACAAGTTTCGGTTTCGGGCGTGCAGCAAACGTGCCCTCAACACGATTAGGGGCAACCGATGCTGCAATCTCAATCGTCAACTCAGTCGTGAGTTCAAGATCTAGCGCTTGGTTATCAACCGTTACCAGGCCGAGAGCGTCAAAGGGCTTATCAGCAACTAACCCAGTAGTCACATCACCTGGCGTCGCACCATTTGCAAGTAATGCGCCTGCAGCACCTGTTGCAGTGCCCGACCCGGTGGCACTGGTTACACCCCCGACGAAGAGGGCGCTCTTAATCGAACTACCCCAGTTGCGCCAGCCTTTAGGCCTTGCCTCGACGACGGGTGCATTAGAAATTGGTGACGGGGTTTCGGGCACGAGCCATTGATCGAACACGTCTATAGCCGAAGTCGAATCGATATCTATTGGAATTTCTAACTCAGCTTGCGTTGCCACGCCAACGAGTGGCCCCAGCTCGTCGTCATCGTCATGGTCGTCGGCGAGACCTTCATTGGCTGTGTCGAGTGACGAGGAGTCATCTCGAGTGTCTAGATCTTTCGGGTGCAAGAACCCAGCGGTTCGCTTAGTGACTAACTTCAAATTGCCGGCAACCGCCGAGACTGGCGTGCGAGTTAACACCAGATAGCCGAAGAAACCAAGGAGCAAGAACAAAATCGCGGCCACCCACGCGTTAGTCAAAGTCACGGTCGGGGTTGTCACTACCCAGCCAAGCCAGCCTGAGCCAGCTCGCATTGCTAAAACGCCATCGCTTGGCACAGCCGTGCCGCGCAAGATGTGCCACAAACCACTAACCGCTATCACCAGTGCGATCACCGCTGTTATGACCCGTCCCAGCTGTTCGTTAGGTGCCGGGTTTCTAAAGATTCGCCACGCAGCAAAAAGACAAACCACCGGCAAAACCCAAACGAGCGCACCAAAAGCCCCCCTGAAAACCGTGTCTACGAATTGCGCCACCGGGCCTGTGAGCCCGAACCAAACCGTTGCGCCAATCAAGACTGCCAAAGCAACAAAGAGCAATCCCAAGCCATCTCTTCTTTGTTCGTTCTCGATTGCGTCGCTGCTCTTACCTATTGCTCTTGCAATCGAGCCGACCCCGCGTCCACAAAGAACCCACAAGAAAAGCAAGCCTCTACTCAAGCCGGTAACAAGGCGAACCAATGGCGGTTTGCCCTTACGACGAGCTGGGGCGCGATTGACTACAGGGCGATTTGCAAAATTTGTTTGGTGAGGGGGTCTGCGCACCGCACGAGGTGCGCCTGCTCTAACTGCCCGAGTGCGCGCTGCCGTACGCGGGGCACGGCTTCGCTGCGCGACCGGGGAACGAGTCGCCATAGCAAAAGGCTAAGACCGATTCATGGCAATACGGCGCCAATTTCACCGCGTGTCAGGCCTCTATTACCACCGGAACGATCATCGGACGCCGGCCGCGCTGTTTATTCACCCAAGTACCGGCTGTCTTGCGAACGATTCGCTGAAGCTCTGAAATATCGGTGACATCGCGTTGGAGTGCGCTTTCTAGCTCATCACCCACAAGTTTGGTCAATTCGGTAAAAACGGTCGGGTCTTCGCTAAAACCCCGAGCGTGCACCTCTGGGCCTGCGATGACACTTCTATCGATGAGGTCAACAACGGTGATAACCGAAAGAAAACCCTCTGCAGCAAGGACGCGTCTATCTTTTAAAGACACCTCTGCTGTCGAACCCACACTTGCCCCGTCCACATAAACCAAACCGCAAGGGACGGCCCCGACTATCTCGGCTTTGCCACCGACAACATCGACCACTACCCCGTCGTCTACCACCTTGATTGAGTTCATTGCCACGCCAGTGCTATGGGCTATACGAGCGTTTGCGTGTTGATGTCGTGGCTCACCATGAACGGGCATCACATTGGCAGGCTGAACCAAGTTGTAGATCTGCAACAACTCGTGTTTTGTTGCATGCCCTGATACGTGAACTCGGGCGCGAGACTCATCGATGACGCTGACCCCTTGCCGAGTCAAGTCGTTGATAACTCTATTGACCGCTTGTTCGTTGCCTGGCACCACCGAAGATGACAAGACGACGGTGTCACCTTCACGCACACGAAATCGGTGGTCTCTACTTGCCATTCGCGCTAACGCAGAGGCAGGCTCACCTTGCGAGCCGGTCGTTATCAGCACGACTTCGTCATCGGGGTAGCCCTCGACATCATCAATCGAAATGACCGTTCCTGGCGGGAACCTAAGAAACCCAAGATCACGTGCCACCGTCGAGTTTCGCAACATCGATCGCCCGACGAATGCCACCTTTCTCGAATTGCGCACTGCCACATTGATGATCTGCTGAATTCGATTTATGTGTGATGAAAACGCCGCGACTATCACCCGGTGTGGCGCGTCAGCAACGATCATGTCGAGCACCGGCTCGATTTCTCGCTCTGAAACTGCAGGCACTTCAACTTCGGCGTTGGTCGAATCGATCATCAGCAAATCAACACCCTCAGCGCCAAATCGCGCAAAGGCGGCCATGTCAGTGACACGCCCGTCTACTGGCAGCGGATCAATGTTGAAATCACTCGTATAGAGAACCTTCGTGTCGCCGGCCACGATGCGAAGAGCCAGGGCATCAGGTATCGAGTGGGTAATAGCGATGAAATCGACTGCGAACTCGCCGAGAGTTACGCGATCACCCTCTTTGACGATGTGCATCTTCGGTGAAAGTCGATGCTCAGCGCATTTTTCTCGAACGAAGGCACAGGTAAGCCTTGACCCGTAGATCTGAATGTCTGGGCGCTCTCGCAGCAAGAACGGCACACCGCCGATGTGGTCTTCGTGACCGTGAGTGAGAATCAAGGCCTTTACTTTGAAGAACCTGTCAGCGATGACAGAGAAGTCAGGCAAGATCAAATCGATACCTGTCTGTGACGCCTCTGGGAAAAGCACCCCGCAATCGACCAACAACATCGAATCTTGATATTCAAAGACAGTCATGTTGCGCCCGACGTCACCGCAACCGCCAAGTGGTAACACCCGCAGTACCCCGTCAGCTAACGGCGGTGGGTCACCTAAGTCTTGAAAAGGAAACTTCAACAATTCAAACCGGCTGCGCGCAACTCCTCGAGTAGGCGTTTCTTTTCTGATTCTGTGGCTGCAACCAACGGGAGTCGCAGCGGCCCAGCTGGTAGGCCCATCTGGTCTAGCACTGTCTTAATAGCGACTGCACCGGGCATGCGAGTCATTACTGCTCGAACCACCGGGATCAGTTGTTCGTTGAATTTTCTAGCCGCTTCGTAGTCATCGTTGGCTGCAGCAGAGACCATCTGCTGCATCAATGGCGCCACCAGATGTGCGACCACACTCACGACCCCAACTGCACCGACTGACATCATCGGCAGCGTTAAGCCGTCATCACCTGAGTACCAAGTTAGGCCTGTTTCATGAATCGCTTCACTAGCGGCCACCAAATCTGCTTTGGCATCTTTGTTAGCGACGATCTTTGGGTTCTTGCTTAAGGTCAAGAAACTCTCATGAGTAATCGGTATTCCTGAACGACCTGGAATGTCATAAGTCATTACCGGTAGTGGTGTCGCATTAGCGATCTCAGTGATGTGAGCGATCACGCCGGCTTGTTGAGGCTTGTTGTAGTAAGGCGTAACCACCATCAACGCGTCGGCCCCAGCAGCATGTGCCTCTTTAGCTAGGTGAACGCTGTGCGCGGTGTCATTACTGCCGACCCCTGCCACTATGCACGCTCTACCACCGACAGCTTCAACTACGCCAGCTACTACCGCGGTTTTCTCATCGTCTTGCACCGTAGATGACTCACCAGTCGTGCCGTTTAGAACCAGACCGTCGTTACCTTGCTCTACCAGGTAAGAGGCGAGCTTTGCTACACCCACTTTGTCGAGCGACATGTCAGCGTTAAACGGGGTGATCATCGCAGTCAACACTCGACCGAAAATGGGCTTGCCCGATGAGGCCTCAAACTTCAAGGTGAAACTCGTCCGTTATCTACGAAAGACCTGTAGGTAATTGGCATCAACTCAGCGAATATGGATTCATACTTCTCAGCCACCATCTCGATCTCACGCTGGGGGTAGGACGGGAACTTCGCACCCTCTGATTTGAGTCTAAGTGAAAGAAAGTTCATCAACCCGCGCGAATTCATGGTGACGTAAGCACTCGAATAAATAGTGACCGGCAGAACGCCGCGAGCGACCTCTCGCGCTATGCCGGCATCGAGCATGCGCTGATACGCGTGATACGACTGCGTGCAGGCTTCTTCGTACTCTTTGCGCGCTATTTGATACTGCTCATTCGTGCCTGCCTCGAAGACATAAGCCCCGGGTTTGCCCACTTGAACGAGCTTTCGATCTTCTGCCGGCACGTAGAACACAGGTTCTAAAACTCGGTATCGACCCGATTCTTCGTTGTATGAAGCGGTGCGGTGTCGCATGTGTTCTCGCCAGACGAAAATCGGAGCCTTCACATAGAACGTCATCACCGAGTGTTCAAAAGGGGTGCCATGTCTTTCTCGCATCAAGAAGTTGATCAAGCCGCTAGCAGCTTTGGCATCTTGATTAATTGACTCTTGTGATCTCTCACCAGCCGTCGAGACTCGCGCAGCCCAGATGACATCGGCATCAGAGGCTGATGACTTGACGAGACTGACTGTTACATCACTTTCGAACTGAATTTCTTGAGATGGGCTCGAGTCAACTTGTGTTTGAGATTGATTCATGTGTTTGAGGCGTAAGGATACGTGGGCCCAATAACCTCTGGTCGTGCCACGCTCACGAAAAGTGATAACCGACGGTGTCGTTATCGGTTTGACGACCGGTGTTTATGGGCTTTCGTTTGGGGCGCTCGGTGCGACCAGCGGGTTTAGTTGGCTCAACACTCAATTCTTAAGCCTCTTCCTTTTCTCGGGTGCGTCGCAATTTGCGTTGGTTGGGTTCATCGGCGCCGGTGGTGGCTTGGCGGCTGCATTACTCACGACTTGGATGCTGGCTGCCCGAAACGGCTTCTATGCCTTGCGCATGGCTGAGCTTTTGGATCTTCGCGGGCCGAAAAAATGGCTAGCAGCACAGTTGACTATCGATGAATCAACTGGCCTTGCCACAAGTTATGACGAGCCAGGTAACCGCTCGCTTGCACGACTGGGTTTCTGGGCAGCTGGAATTTCGGTCTATGTCTTTTGGAACTTAGCGACTGCTATCGGTTACTTCGCAGCTGGTTTCATAGATGACCCACTGGATTTCGGTGTAGATGCAGCAATTGCCGCGGCTTTCTTAGCCCTGCTCTGGCCTCGGTTGAAAGACCAGACAGCTCGATTGGTAGCAGGCGCATCGGTGGTTTTGGCAATTGCACTCGTGCCTGTCACACCGATTGGCGTGCCGGTTCTTGCGTGTTCATTCGTCGCGTTGGCTGCCGGCTTATGGGTTAGCCGAAAGAGGCGAGCATGATCTGGGCAGCGGTGATTCTTGGCTCATTGGGCGCCATGGCTTTTAAATTTGCGGGCTTCGCATTGCCTCGTCGGCTAATTGAGCGGCCTCGAGTTGTCGCAGTAGCGATGCTCTACCCCGTTGCATTGTTAGCCGCCCTGGTTGCGGTTCAGACTTTCTCGACCGCGGGCCGGCTATCTCTTGATTGGCGTGCTGTTGGGGTCGGGGCTGCTGTTATCGCGTTACTGCTTCGTGCACCGTTCATCGTGGTTGTCTTGCTTGCTGCAGTAGTAACAGCAGGGGCTAGATATCTTTTTGGCTAGCGGCGAGCTAAAGCAGAGGCTGCAAGCCCAAAGTTAAGCCCGGTCGGTTCATGATCGTGCGCACGGCCAGTAAAACCCCTGGCATAAACGACTCTCGATCGAACGAATCGTGGCGAATGGTGTATCTCTCGCCGTCTCTACTAAAGACCACCTCTTGATGGGCGACCATGCCTTCGCCCCTTACCGAATGAATTGTCACCCCTGCTACGGATTCACCGCGGGCTTTCGCCTCAGCAGAAGTTGGTAAGAAACCTGGTTTACCTGCCTTGCTTCGTGCCTGAGCAATGAATTCAGCAGTTGCCTTCGATGTGCCACTTGGTGAATCAAGCTTTTCTTTTCGGTGGTATTCGATGATCTCAACACTGTCAAAATGCGGAGCTGCCTCGGCTGCTGCCGACATCATCAATACCGCACCAATCGAAAAGTTAGGGGCAATCACCAGACCGACATTCGGGTTGGCTTCTATCAGCGAGCGAATTGTTGACATCTGGGAATCATCAAAGCCAGTAGTGCCCACCACGCATGCCAGCCCGGCAGGAAGAGCGAATTCGAGAGTCTTTACCGCGACTTCGGCGTTAGTGAAGTCGACGACTACTTGTGCCTTTGAGTCTGTTAGGGCTGAGAGCGAATCGCCAAGGTCTACTGCGGCTACCAGATTCATGTCTGGCGCGTCACCGACTGCTTGCAAAACGGCTTGACCCATGCGTCCGCGCGCGCCGACTACGCCCACTCGAATCGCCTCACTCATGCAGCTAGTGCCTCGCGCAGGGCCTCGTCACTCTCGAAAGGCCCAACCCCAGTTACCGACAACGGGTGGCTCAACATCGTCTCGCCCAGTTCGCCAATCTGGTCTTTGTCAACGGCAGCCACTTTTGAAAGCACTTCTGACACTGATAGGTGCTCACCGGTTGTCAGCTCTGTCTTGCCGAAACGTGTCATGCGAGCAGATGTTTCTTCAAGACCTAGCACCAAGCCGCCCTTCACCTGGCCCTTGCCACGATCAATTTCTTCTTGGCTTAAGCCTGACTTGGCTACCGCTTGAAGCTCATCGCGAACGACTTCTGCTAATTCAGCGGCACGTGAGGGCACGGTGCCTGCGTACACGCCAAACAACCCTGACCCTGAAAACTGCTGGGCGAACGAATAAACCGCGTACGCAAGACCACGCTTTTCTCTGACCTCTTGGAAGAGGCGACTCGACATTCCCCCGCCGAGGGCCGCGTTCATTACGCCTAAGGCGTAGCGACGCTCATCAAGGTGGTCTATGCCAGGGGCACCGAAAACTAAATGAGCCTGCTCTGTTGGTCGGTTGATCACATTGACCGCCCCGATGCTCGCACTTGCCGGGTCACTCACCCTTGGCTTGGTCGCAGGCTTCGGTTCACCAAGCCACCCCGCTGACTCGAACTGTTTTGCCACACTGGCCACCAACTCGTCGTGATCAACGTTGCCGGCGGCAACAACCACCGTGTTTTCAGGGCGGTACCACTTTGAATAAAAGCCACGAATGTCTTCTCTACTCATCGAGCCGACGGTTTCGCGAGTGCCTATGACGGGGCGCCCGAGTGAATCAGTGGCGAACATCTCGCGAAAGAAGCGCTCATGGGCGACTTCAGAGGGCTCGTCTTCATGCATCGATATCTCTTCGGTAATGACTTTTCGCTCTGACTCGACATCTTCTGCTCGAATTAGCGGGTCGCTCAAGATGTCAGTTAGCACGTCAACCGCAATATCTAGGTTCTCGTCGAGCACCCTTGCGTAGAAGCAGGTGTATTCCTTGCTGGTGAAGGCGTTTAGATCACCGCCTACTGAATCGAGTGCGGCCGAGATTTCCATAGCGGTTCGCTTCGAGGTGCCCTTAAAAAGCAGGTGCTCGAGAAAATGAGCAGCACCAGCTAGTTGCTCGGGTTCGTCCCGACTGCCAACACCGACCCATAAACCAAGTGAGACCGAACGAAAGTTCGAAACCGACTCGGTTATTACTCGAAGGCCACTGGGCAGAACCGTCTTGCGCGCCAAACCACCTTGTTCAGCGGTTTGCAAGACCGTGGTCACGACTGTTCGGCACCTTCTTCGAGCACTGGAACTAACGAGAGTTTGCCACGTTGATCTATCTCGGCAATCTCAACTTGAACCTTCTGGCCCACCTTTAGCACGTCTTCGACATTCTCGACACGCTTACCGCCAACGAGCTTGCGAACCTGAGAGATATGCAGCAAGCCGTCACGCCCTGGGGTCAGCGAGATGAACGCACCGAAGGCAGCCAGTTTCACGACGGTGCCTAAGTAGCGCTCACCAACCTCGGGTAGTTGCGGGTTGGCGATCGCGTTGATTTGCGATTTCGCCGCCTCGGCTGAGTCGCCGTCGCTCGCACCTATATATATGGTGCCGTCGTCTTCGATAGTTATCTGAGCACCGGTGTCTTCTTGGATCTGATTGATGATCTTGCCCTTGGGGCCGATCACTTCACCGATCTTGTCCACCGGAATTCGCACCGTGATGATTCTTGGCGCAAACGGTGACATGTCACCGGGTGCCGTGATTACAGCCTGCATTGCAGACAAAATCTCGCTTCGGGCGTCTTTCGCCTGTTTCAATGCGGACGCCAGCACGCTCGCGGGGATGCCATCTAGTTTGGTATCTAGCTGCAACGCGGTGATGAAGTCTTTAGTGCCTGCGACCTTGAAGTCCATGTCACCCAAAGCGTCTTCTGCACCCAAGATGTCGGTAAGGGCCACGTATTCGGTCTTGCCATCGACTTCACCTGAGATAAGACCCATAGCGATGCCCGCGACCATGCCCTTTAGTGGCACGCCAGCATCAAGCATTGACAAAGTGGACGCGCAAACCGAGGCCATCGAAGTCGAGCCGTTCGACGCAATCGCCTCACTGACCTGGCGAATCGCGTACGGGAACTCTTCGCGACCTGGCAGAACCGGCACTAACGCGCGTTCGGCTAGCGCACCGTGGCCGATCTCTCGACGCTTTGGTGTGCCGACGCGACCAGTTTCACCGGTCGAATAAGGCGGCATGTTGTAGTTGTGCATATAACGCTTGGTGGTCTCAGGGCCCAAAGTGTCGAGCCTTTGTTCCATCGAAAGCATGTTTAGCGTGGTCACACCGAGAACTTGCGTCTCACCGCGTTCGAACAATGCTGAGCCATGGGTTCTTGGCAGCACGTTGACGGCGACAGTCAAGTTTCTAATTTGGGTGACACCTCGTCCGTCCATACGGATCTTGTCGCGAAGAACTCGCTCACGCATGATCTTCTTGGTAAGTGACCCAACAGCGGCCTTGATTTCGCCACTTTTGTCTGGGAACTGTTCGGCCAGACCGGTAACTGCGGCTTCTCGAACCTTTGCTAAGGCCTCTTCGCGCTCAGTCTTTGAGGTACTCGCAAGTGCAGCGACGATGTCACCTTTGAATTTAGTTACCGCTTCACCGATTTCTGGTGCGTAGTCGGCAAACAGCGGAAATTCGGCCACTGGTTTGGCTGCTTGATTTGCCAACTGAAGTTGTGCATCACAAAGTGTTTTGATGAACCCCTTGGCGGCCTCTAGCCCTTCTGCCACCACGACTTCATCTGGTGCCTTCGAGCCCGCGCGAACCGCCGAATCAGTTTTGTCGGTCGCTTCTGCTTCGACCATCATGATCGCCACATCACCATCTGGTAGCACTCGCCCGGCTACCACCATGTCAAAGATGGCCTCTTCGATCTGGCTCCAGTTAGGGAACGCAACCCATTGGCCGTCAATTAGTGCAACTCGCACCCCACCGACTGGGCCTTGAAACGGCAGCCCCGCCAATTGAGTCGAGGCCGATGCTGCGTTGATTGCTAGTACGTCGTAAGGCGCATCTGGTGAGATTGACAAAACCGTCACCACCACCTGAACCTCGTTACGAAGGCCTTTTACGAAACTTGGACGAAGTGGGCGGTCGATCAACCTTGCGGTGAGAATCGCAGCCTCACTTGGCTTGCCCTCTCGTCGAAAGAACGAACCGGGGATTCGCCCTGCGGCGTACATCCGCTCTTCGACGTCGACCGTCAATGGGAAGAAATCGATCTGATCTCGTGGGTTCTTGGCCACGCTGGTAGCCGACAAGACCATCGTCTCGTCGTCTAGATAAGCCGCGACGGCCCCGGCAGAAAGTTTTGCTAGGCGCCCTGTCTCAAACTTGATCGTTCTTTTGCCGAAACGACCATTGTCAATTACGGCTTGGGTGGTCTTCATTTCACTACTCATGTTCTTGTTGCCCTCTCATTAGTGGTACTTAGAGAGCAAGTGCCATCAACGAAAACTTGCAATTTGGTGCCGGTCTTCGATCGAAGATCCCGGTAACTACCGAGCCCCACCACCGAGGACCGACGCAACCATTCTTACGTCTTTGGTCTACTCGCTCTTACGGGTTTTTCTTGCCTCCAGTTAGCGACGAATACCGAGTTGTTCGATGAGCGCTCGGTATTTCTCGATGTCTGTCTTGGCCAAGTAATCAAGCTGACGGCGTCGTCGCCCGACCATCAACAACAGACCTCTGCGGCTGTGGTGATCGTGCGGGTGTGCCTGAAGGTGCTCGGTTAGGTGGTTTATCTTTGCAGTTAGCAAAGC
>Ga0194116_10006337_pt1 | contig 12648 bp, 9 predicted proteins | sample TA2MahsurfametaG_4_FD_148617 | JGI IMG/M metagenome (GOLD analysis project Ga0194116, IMG submission 148617) | Freshwater microbial communities from Lake Tanganyika, Tanzania - TA2015008 Mahale S9 surface | ecosystem: Environmental > Aquatic > Freshwater > Lake | place: Tanzania: Lake Tanganyika... | reverse complement strand
CGAGAATGCCCAATCCGCGGCGGCGCACCATTTCGGCGGGCTGGCCACCGAAGTGGACCACGACCACAGCCTTGGCACTCGGATGCTCAAGGATGGCCTGTCCGACGATCTCTGGCGTGAGGAGCCCAGTGGACTCCTCAACGTCAAGGAGGATGGGTTCTCCGCCGAGATATCGGACTGCTTCCGCAGAGGCGGTGAATGTATAGGTGGGCACCAGGACCTGGTCGCCCGGGCCGATGCCGATGGCCTCAAGGGCGAGGTGGAGTGCGGCCGTGCACGAGTTCACCGCGCAGGCAAACGGCGCACCCACCGCCTCGGCGAACTCAGACTCGAAGCGTCGCGCCATAGGGCCGGTTGTGAGCCAACCTGACGACAGCACTTCCTTAACGAGCTCCAGCTCGCGGCCATCGCAGACAGTTCGTGAGAATGGGATCTTCGTGGTGTTCATGCGCACCCTTCAATATGGGAAGGATTCTAACAGATGCCACAAAGGTCAGTCTATAACCGCGACTCTCCCCGGCTCCGTGGTGTGGTCCGGCTTATCCGCTCATGCATGCGGAGTTGGGCTTTGGCGCTTCGATCTGCACGCCAAAAACTTTGCCCATTTGCGTGCAATCACTGTCATGTCGAGACGGGTTTTGGCGAAGGCGAGTGCTCGCAGTCCTGCGGCTCTCGCGGCTGCGGGGTCGGCCGACAACATCTGGAGCGTGGCACGAAGTTGCGCGGAGTCGCCAGGCTCCACCACCCATCCGCAGTTGGCCCGGCGCACAGTCTCCGCCAAGTCTGAGTTGGCTGTGCAGACGGCGATGATGGCCTGGCCTGCCAGCATCGCACTGTGCGCCTTGCTGGGGAAGCAGACATCTTCCGCGCCCTTGCGGAGGGTGATGAGGGCGACCTCGGCCCGGCTCATCACCTTGGCCCAGTCAGAGTCGGCGAGCGGACCGCCGAAGACCACTCGCTCTGTAGTGGGTACACCGACCGAGCGCTTGAGCTGCGCGTACCCGGAGCCGTACGCGTGGAATGCGATGCTGACTCCGCTCGGCAGCGGCTCGCGAAGGAGGCCGACAATGGTGTCCACGTCATGGGCATGGCCGAGGTTGCCGGAGTAGATCATGCGCAGTGCGTCCGCATGCGCATCTTCACGCGGTAGGAGCGACTTGCTGTCGCTGCCCACCTCGATTACAACGCCGTGCCGCGCTACGCCGTAGCGCGATTCCGCCGCATGCTTGAGCTGTTCGCCGAGGAAGACGGTGGCGTTGCATCGCGCGAGTGCAGTTCGTGTGCACAACGCGAGGAACCGCGCCTTCAGCGAGCTGGGCTGGCACTGCGTCGAGAGGAACAGCAGATCGGGATACAGGTCGTACAGCAGCTGTATCCGCTGCATCCTGCCGCGTGGTGCGCATGTGGCGACCAGTGCGGGCAGGAATGGCGGGGTGTTGGGTACCAGCAGGAAGTCGTGGGAGTGGCGGCAGGACCACGAGCGCCAGAGCACTCGTAGCGGGAACACCACCCACATCCTTAACCTCATGACGAGCGATCGGAGGACGCCGGCCCGGAATCGGTAGTGCGACTGGTCGACCTCGCTCAGGTACTCCACCTCGTGGCCGAGGCTGCGGAGTTCGCGGGTCAGCGAGTTCCAGAGCGCCATGCCGCCGACGGGCAGGGCGAGAATCACGCGGAAAGTCGGCCGCGGGGCGTGGCCAGCTTCCATCACGATGGGCCTCGGGGCACGACCAATGCAAGTGCAGTCTTCGCGAGGATTGCGATGTCGAGCCGGAGGTTTCGCCGAGCCACGTAATCCTCATACATGGCGAGCTTCTTCGGAAGGATGTCGTCGCGGTAGGCGCGCTCTGGGTCTTCGGCACGGGCGAGCAGCGACTCCTCGTCGCGAAACGCGATCGAGGCGGGGTCGGTGATGCCGGGCCGCACGGTCAGCACCCGGTCCCACCTGTCCGCATAGACCTCAGTCCACTTCGGCACCTCCGGTCGGGGGCCGACAAGGGACATGTCGCCTCGGATGACACTCCAGAGCTGCGGCAGCTCGTCGAGCTTGGTCCGCCGCAGAAAGCGACCGAAGCCCGTCACGCGGGACCGATCGCCGGGGGTGAAGCCGCCAGAGGCAAGTTGCTTTTCCGGGCGCATGGTGCGGAACTTCAGCAGGGTGAACGGCGTTCGGTGACGGCCTACGCGTACCTGGCGGAACAGGATCGGTCTCCCCGACGATAGAAGGCCGCAGCATGCCAAGATCGCGAAGATCGGCGACAGCAGGACTACGGCCGTCGAAGCGAGCGCCAGGTCGAGGAGTCGCTTGCCGTCAACCGACATGTACTGAGCGTATCTGCGCGTTCCGGTCACGTCTCGCTGGTGAGTTGGGGCCCTACCCCTTGTTGATACGTGCAGTTACGCTTCGAACTGCATAGTTCCTTTGGCCATGTTGTGCAGAAGATCGAGCTGCAAGCCTTACTTGTAATGACTCAGGCCCCAATCACATTCAGGCTCGCCGTGCCACGCGATGTGCCCCAGCTCGTGAGCCTTCACTTCGCGGTGTTCGATCAATCCACGCACCTTGCGACCATGCTCGGCCGGGGGTTCATTCGCAGGTGCTACGAGTGGTACGTCGGTTCTTGGGAGGGCTTTGTGGTGGTAGCGGAGGACTCGACGGGGATTGTTGGCTTGTGTGCATTCAACGAGGGCACGTACTACCGAGTCTTCAAGGCCAACGTGGTGTCCGCGATCTGGGTACTTGCCTTACGGCCGCTGACGCTCGTGCGCGCGCAGGTCCGTAGGCGCATTGGAGCGTTGCTCCAGCGAGTGATCGCGCCCCAGCCACGGATGCAGCAGCGGTCATCCGACAGACATGGGTGTCTGGCGCTCCTCGCGGTTCATCCATCAGTGCGTGGCCGCAGAGTTGCGCAAGGCGTGGTGAGAGAGGGCATCGCGCGGTGTGCCGCCAAGAGTTGGCGGGCGATTGATACCGCCGTTCACGTGGGCAACCCGGCGATCGCGGTCTACGAGCGATTCGGCTTCGTTCGGAACAGCACGCGAGACACGGATGGTCTCATTGCATTGCAACTTGGTCTATCACCACGGCAGGGCAGCACTGAGCGATCAGGCGCTGGTATCGGTCGGCCTAGCGGAGAACGGCTCATGAAAGTCATTCATCTCGCGCCGCGCTACGCGCCAGCCTGGAAGTACGGGGGGACCGTGCGCGCAGTCACGATGCTCGCGGAAGCCACGGCATCACTAGGGCATGAAGTTGTAGTGGTCGCATCCGCCGAGGGAACTCAATATGAGCGATCAGCCAGCATTGTGAGCGAGGAGGTGAACGGTGTTCGGGTGCACTACTGCCCATCACGCTCTACCTTTGCCGGCACGGTTTCGCCCTTGATGAGCGAAGCGCTGGCGATGGAGATTCCTGGTGCCTCGATAGCGCATTTCACGAGCACGTGGATTCCAACCGCACCGCGATTGGCGGCACAGTGCAGGCGAGCAGGCGTGCCCTACTTGTCATCTCCAAGCGGCTGCCTGTGTCCATTCTCCATGCGCAAGGGATGGTGGAAGAAGTGGCCCTACTTCCTGGCTTTCGAGGGGCCACTTCACAGGCTTGCCGCGGCCATCCATGCGACCTCGCCATTAGAGGGCGAAGAACTCGCTGCCATGTTCCCTTCGGTCAGAGTCGAAGCCATCCCGAACATCTGTGAGGATTGGCGGTGGTACCCGGACGCGGATGCCGGGGCAGAGTTCCGATCCAGTATTCAAGTGAGCCCCGACGACGTGGTGCTTCTATCCGTTGGCAGAATTGATCCCATCAAGAACCTTGCCTTCTTGGCGAGTCTCCCAAAGCAGATAGATGGTCGCGCAGTGCACGTGGCGATTGTCGGTCCCCACCATCCACGAGAGTCGAAACGCATTCAAGACGCATTCGCTCGCAGTTCTGCGCCAAGACTTGTAATGACAGGGGGGTTTGGCGAGGATCGGCTTCTTCGTGGCGCGTACTCGGGCGCAGACGTGTTTGTGATGCCCAGCCATCACGAGAGCTTTGGGTGCGTGATAACTGAGTCCCTACTGTGCGGTACGCCAGTCGTGGCGTCAACCACGGTGGGAGGGGCGCTAATGCTCGAGGGAATAGTCGCAATGCGTGTCGTGCCGTTCGACGTGAGGGCATGGGATGCCGCAGTCAGGGAACTACTGGGCCAACGTGTTAGCGCAACTGAGCGCGGTCAGGTGAAGGATCTTGCCTCGCGGGAGACAATCGCGCGCAGGATGGCAGACCTGTACGTACTGGCGATGCGCAGTTAGGCAGCATCATCAACTTCAACGCTTCTGGCCGGTTGCTGAAACAGCCCCCACGCCGGATTCAAAGGTCGGCTCTGGACATCCTTGTGTTCCCCGCGAATTGCTCGCAGTCCGAGTGGTCTCAAGACGGGGGGGCACATGATGGCGGGCGCGCGGCACCTGTTGGCCTGACAACCATGACCGCATCAACCCATCAAACGCGGCTGAGCGCGGCCGACAGAGCGGCCGAGCTCCACACGCCAAGAAAGCGTCCGGCCCGCACGGCGCGATCGGGAATCAGAGCTTGTGGCTTTGGTAGCCGGAACGGCGGGATCAGCAAGTTCAACGGCCGAAAGTCGCCCGTCGGGATGTCGCTGTTGAATCGGATGTCGACATCAGTTGTCGCACACAAGAATCTCGCGCTTCGGGAAATGTTCATAAGCACCAATCGTGCGTCGGCGAACGAGAGGTGGAAGAGCACCTCCCGGCACAGTGCCATGTCGACAGAGGGAAGCGGTTGGCTGATCGCGTTGCACACCGCAAAGCGCACACGCGGCCCTGAGAACTGCTGATTCCGCGTAATGACGCTATCGACCACGTCGACTCCAACGTAGTCAACCGACAGCGTCTCGTGTCGCATCCAGTTCCAGTCTCCGCACCCGACGTCAAGGAGCGACTTGCAACCCAGTGAACTCATGCCCCACATCAGAGACGTGATCAGACCCGCTGTTGCGGTTCGAGAGGACCCTGTCCCTGAGAGTGACTCTTGGCCTTCTGCATGCACCCAGAGTCCCCGGTCATAGATCTCTTTGAAGCGTGTTTCCGCCGCGTGGCTGGAACCTTCACTTACCTGCATTCCGCGCATCCGCCGCAACACGCCAAGGCAGCGAAACAGACCGAGGCGAAACATGCCGTGCCGAACGAACTCCTTGATAGTTTGCATGCGTTCTGGACGGACAGATTCAAGGACTGAATCGACTCGTTGATCCAGCCATCGAACGGCTGGGTCTGAATCACACGAAGGGGCGGCAACAGTGGATGCGGAGTCGTCGGTTGTCATCGTGTCGGTCTCGGTCCGTGCGCATTAGCCTCTGCGATTGCCTCCGGATCCCGCTGATGGTATGAAGCGAGTTGCGCGGATATGTCAGTGCTACGGCTACCTACGTGGTTGGCAGGCGCGCACAGTCTGTCAGGTCAACTTCCTGGGACGTGGCCAACTTGCGGTATGCGCACACATAGCCTCGCGCAACCTTTGCCAGGTCAAACTGCTCAAGGACTCTGCTGCGAAGGGCATTCCCATACTCGCGCCGTAGGTGGGGATCATCGATGAGCAGTAGAAGACGCTGTGCCATGGTGTCGGCATCATCAACTAGGACGAGGAATGGAGCGCCATGCGGGCCAAGTTGCATCGGTGTGCCACCAACAGGAGTCGCAACCACCGGTAACGCAGCATCCATGGCCTCCAAGATCGCGTTCGAGTTACCCTCGTTGGAGGACGGGAGCACGAACACGTCTGTGGTTGCGAGTTGATTGCGGACATCAGGCACATGTTCACGCCACGAGACCGAGTTGCAGAGGTCCCGGTCCCGACACCATTGTTCATGTTCCGTCCGAAGGGGCCCATCTCCCCACATCTCTAGAACAGCGCGCTTGGACACCTGCCCATGGATCTTGTGCCATGCACGTAACAAGACGTCTACTCGCTTTTCTGGGCTGATACGTCCTACGTACACAACGCGGCAGCGCGATGTGGCAATCGGTTGGGCCGGCAGCGGGTCTGTCACTCTCGGCGGGGAGGGGACTATCCCATTCGGCGTAGTCAGGACTCGTGATCGCGGCACGCCGGCCTGTAGCAGCTCATCGAGACACACGTCTGACATCGCAACGAATGCACTTGCATGGAGAAGCACGCGCGCGGCGATTCGACCGGTCAGGCTACGCCTCATGCCTGGGATCCCATACTGCCCGTAGTTGGGCAACTTGGCTAGAACCGGCAATCCGAGCAGGCGAGATACGGCAATGGCGTAAAGGCCAAATGGGCTGTGCTGGTGCACGTGAATCACATCGGTAGCTTGCCGGACCTTCCAGATCGCGTGTGCTATCTGGAATGGCAGCAGGACGAACCGAACCCATCGGGTGTCAGACCATCCCACCCTGATGACCGGGACACCCTCTACGACATCATGCGACTTGTGCGACGAGTCAAAGCGGGCAGCCAAGACATGCACGGTGACACCACAGTCGCGGATGAGTGTGCGCGACAACTCGTGTGCCTGTCGCTCAACCCCGCCTGTCACCGGATAGGGGTACTTGGGGACGACCATGAGTATCCGCAGGGCTGCCGGTCCCGATTGTTTCGAGGTTAGGGTCAACATCTTGCATCGCCTGGCTTGTTTTGAGATTGGCGCTGCCGGAACCACAGCTCGAGCCATAGTGCGAGCCAGAGCCTTGTGGAATGGTCTGCACCCCGTCGATGGTCCGCAAGGCATCGCAGCACGGCATCACTTCGAATCCAGCCAGCTTCGACCGCCAGACCTTTGGACAGTAAGGAGCTTAAGTACTCACCCAGCGAGCCTCTGAACCACGCGGCAAGCGGCATTCCAAACCCCATCTTGGGGCGGTACACGGTTGCAGGGGGCACCAGCTTGGCTGCAACACGCTTCAGAAGCCACTTGCGTTGGCCCCAGTGCAACTTCACGCTGTCTGGCAAGGTCCACGCGGTCTCAACCACCGGCTGATCAAGAAACGGCGCGCGCACCTCAAGTGAGGCTGCCATGCTTGCTACGTCAACCTTGGTCAGGTAGGCGTCCGGCAACTGGATGACAAAGTCGTCATACAGCAGCCGCTGCATCAGAGTGTCACTTGGGCGATACTCGTGCCGTCCGGTACACATAGAAGCCAAGTCAATCGCTAGCACATGTTGCAGGGCAGGTCCCGCGATCTCGGCCATGCAGCCGTACCAGCTATGTGAGTTCGTGTACCCGCTGCCAGCGGGCTGTAAAGAGAGGATGTTCATCGCCTGTAGGCGGCTGCCTAGCGGTCCTAGGGAACGAGCGATGCTAGGAACAACATGTCGACGAATCGGACACGGAATGGCTGCCGCAAAGCGTGAGGCGTAGATGTGTGCCTGAGTCCGCCAGTAGCCAGCAAAGGACTCATCACCACCATCGCCACACAGGCATACGGTCACGTGGCGCCGCGCTAGACGCGCAAGGGCATAGGTGGGTAGCGCGGAACTGTCCCCAAATGGCTGGCCGTACTGTTTAACCAAGTAGGGAAGCCAATGCACAACGTCGTCGGCAGTCACGGCGGCCGTATGGTGCTCCAGGCCCAAGTGGCGAGCCACCTGTTCGGCGTACGGAATCTCGCTGAACTTTGGCTCGCCAAACCCAATCGTGAATGCAGGTAGCCCCTTACGGTGACGGGAAGCAAGCGCAGCCACCAAGGATGAATCCACCCCGCCGCTCAGGAACAGCCCTACTGGTACATCGGCATCAAGGCATCGTGCCACACTGTCATCAAGAGCAGACTCAACAGCAGTCTCGCAAGTACTCACGCGAGACCGTGTGGGACGGCATGTCGGAAAGTCCCAGTAGCGCACAATCTCAGTCGCTCCAGCGACCGAGATTTTCATGAAGTGGGCCGGGGGCAGCACCGACACCGATGGGTAGATCGTCTTTGGGGCAGGAATGAAACTGTGGGCCAAGTAGCAAGCGATCGCTTCTGCTGAGACTTCCCTGCCTTGCGGCGCGTTATCGAAGAGCCGCGTGGTCGACCCGAACATGATGCCATCGGCAGTCGGTGAGTAGAATAATGGCTTCTCGCCTGCCCGATCTCTTGCGAGCACCAAGGCCTGCGACGCCGCGTCCCACACCGCGACCGCGAACATGCCGCGGAGGCGAGCGAAGATGCTCGTTCCCCAAGCCCGGTACCCATGAAGGACGACTTCGGTATCCGAGTGAGTAAGGAATGACGCTCCATGCGCCTCGAGTTCTGCGCGTAGCTCACGCCAGTTATAGATCTCGCCGTTGAACACGATCACAGCGGAGGCATCGGCGGACTGCATCGGGCACTTGGCCGTGGGGGACAGGTCCCGAACTGAGAGACGTGTATGGACCAGCCCAATGTGCGGCGACGCATACACCCCAGCGTCGTCGGGACCACGTGCACGCATCAGGTCGGTCATTGCACGCAGCAATCCCTCGCTTGGGGTGTCACTACGGTGAAGAAGAAGCCCGCCAATGCCGCACATGTCTCGATGCCCTACTCGCGCCTGCCCTGAGCTATCAGGCTTCGATACAGCTCCTCGTGTAGCCCGCATACACGGTCGATGGAGTACCGCTCCCGCACGAAGGTGACAGCGCGTTGAGACATCTGCGCGCGTCGAGCGTCATCGTTTGCGAGCTCCGCAATGGCATCCGCCAGGTGCTCGGCGTCACCAACAGGCACTACGAGGCCTGTATCTGGTTCGCGCACGCACTCCTCGGTTCCTGACACGTTTGTACATACGACAGCTACGCCTGTCGCCAATGCTTCGAGCATCGTGTTCGATAACCCCTCATTGTCCGATGATTGTAGGAATAGGTCTGCAACAGCGAGCCAATTCGAAACACACTCCTGATGTCCATGAAAGACCACGCTCTCAGACACACCGAAAGCCTGGGCTTCCGCGACCAAACGTGCATGTTCCGGACCATCGCCAATGATGTGCAATCGCCATTGATTGGTTAGCCGAGGAATTGCGAGAGACCATGCCCGAAGTAAGAGAGGGACGTTCTTCTCGGCACTCAGTCGGCCGACAAACATCGCACAAGGCCCATCGCCCACACCAAGTTGGGCACGAAGAGTGGAACGTTTGGTTGCGGTGGGTGGGGCGAACAAGTTGGTATCGATGCCATTACCTAACAGGTGCACCGACCTGGGGGGAACACCGAAGGCCACCGCCTCCTGAAACATCGCCTGACTGAGAACCACCGTCGCACGGGCACGCTTGTGGAGCGCAACGACTAGAGGGGCGATCCAACCATGCGATATAGCTGCAGAGATACCTTGCGCTCGTGTGTTCGTCAGCTTCAGCACAACCGGAGTCCTGCAGAGAGCGCCAATAGTGATCGCGAGTGCCGCATGCGGGCCATACTGATGAACATGCCAGACGTCGAACCGATGGCCGTGTCTAAGCAGGAGGACCAGAAAGCCGAAGAGTGAGGAGGCCTGGTGAAGCCGTCGCCGATACCAGCACCACCAGCGGTGGATCTCTATTCCTTCATCTCGCTCTCGACGCGGCCAACTCGGAAAGCGACGTTCGGCCAACACCATCACCTTGTGGCCACGGGATGCGAGTCCTTTGGACAGCCGCTCTGCAGCTCGCTCGTATCCGCCGACGAGCGGCCTGAACTGGGGTGACACCATAAGCACGTTCATGTGTTTAAGACGGCTCGCAAGTCATAGTGATCGCAAGAGATAGAACGCGCCAAAGAGGGACCCCAGCAGCACTGTCCACCAGAGTAGGACTCTGGTCCGGCGAGTATGGTCTGTATTCATCCAGCCAACAAGCGCAATCGCAGCGAGCATCGGCATGTCGGGTAAGCGCCAGCGAGTGGTTTCTCCGATTTTCCACGAGATAACGAGGTAAGATAATGCGAACAGCAGCACGGGAGCCCACGGACTGGCGAGCGCCTTGCTTGATCGGAGCCGACCCAGCCAGGTCGGCCGGCTTGCCCGCGGCGATGCGGAGAATGCCGGTTTAGTGAAGAGATGGCGCAGCCCCAGTAGGAGGCACGGAACTCCCAGGATGATCCACGGTAAGGCGAGCACACCACGAGCCCACGAAGAACTGAGTCGTTCCCAAAGAGATGGATTCAGCCCGGAGATCTCCGTAAACAGGTAGATGACAGGAAACCAAGCAGTGTCTACCACACCCTGACGCTGGTAAACCGCGACCAGTTCGAGCATTGACTCGGAGGCAACGCGTGCCTCGGATTGAATACCAAGCATCCCCAAAAGTTCCCGGTTTGAGGCCGCTATCAGCGTAAGCACAGCGAGCACTATCAACAGGGCAGGCGCAAGCCAGGATCCTGAGCGGCGCCCAGTGCCCAATCGGCGCGCAAGAACGCTGCCTGCCAGCACGCCTGCCTGCTGCAGTAACAGTGGCGACCGCAAGAGTGTTACACCGAGGGATGTCAGAGCAATGAGAACGATCGATCGCACGCGAACAGCGGACCGGATCTGGACAACACCCAGCAGGAAAGTTGACTGCAGCAGTGTGATTGTCATGTCCTTGAGAAGGAAGAACACGTAGTGCCACAGTGGCGTGAGAAGCAGAACGACGAGGGAAGCGGTACGAGCAAATCGCCGTCCCTCAAGTGTGAGCCCGATCCGGTACCACACGAGCGATAGCGTGATGAGAAAGAACAGGTTGAGCAGCTTGTAGGCGAGCAGGTTGTGTCCAACCAGAGCATTCAGCAGCGAGAGGAGCGCTGGGTACCCAGGTTGCTCCATAGAACCTTGAAAGCGCGAGAAATCGAATGCTTCTGTGAGACTGGCCGGCGGCGGCTGGGCAAGTTCGTAGTAGCTCTCGTCGTCGCCAGCCCCTGCGAACGGCATCCACTCGTTCATCACTGCCGTGAGGGGCGCAAGCACGAGCCACGCGAGTGCGGTCCGGCGGATCAGTAGGGCACGGTCACGCGGCTTAGTCACCCACCAAGCGAGCACCAGGCTCAGCGGCACGAACAGCAGCAGAAACAGCAGAACGCTCAAGGCACTTAGGAGGCTACCTTGCGTGCCACGAGATCGAGTCCGGTGGTGCGTAGATCAACATCGTCTAAGTCACGGAATCGCGCGGCCAGCCGGTTGCGCGACACAGGAATCGCGTCGCGCACGTCAGCATCCCGGCTGCAGATCTGCAGTCCCTCGGCGGCGACCTTGGCGAGGTGATGGCTTGCGCGCCATCGGTTGAGCGCACCGGGAGTAAACCGCTGGGTTGCCCAGTAGCTCCAGTCAGGCCACTGACACATCTCGAGGTAGTTCGTTTCGCGTCGGCCGTGATCAGCAAGATCGATTCGGTGGCTGTGCCACCCATCTGTGGCGGTGATCCGTGCCGTAGCCCGCCAGAACTCATCGACGAACCAGATGTGCTCGATGACCGCCTGGCTGTACACCAGATCGAAGGACTTCACGGTGGTTGATGCCGTGAGGCTGCGGAGCGGGCAGACCACGTACTCAATGGTGGGGCTACCAGCCTGCACCGTCTCAGCGAGTGCGGCATGCATCTCTCTCTCCGCCGGACCGAGCAAGTCGGACGCCTCAGGCCACTTGTCCAGCAGTGCGCGGGCCATCTCACGCCAGTAGTCAGCGTCACGGCGGTCAGCGTTCGGGAATACGTCCCAGCACACCACGCTGACATCGCCGCATCCGCGAGCACGCAAGTAGGCCCACCACAGAAGCGCTGTTCCGAGGTTGCGACCGGGGCCAGGCTCAAGCACCCGACTCGCGTGGGTGAAGCCCGCACGATGAAGCTTGCGCAGATGGCTATGAAAGACCCTCCAGGCATACTCGGCATCACCCCGACCGAACCGCGTCGCAAGTGCACGGTCTGGGTACAGCCAGCGGCGTCCTGCTGGCACGGCGCACAGCGCGTTTCGAGACGCGCGCCAGAGAAACCTGTAGGCCATTTCAAGTAGGTTCATGGGCTCGTTGCCTGTGCGCTGATTTCGTCAGAGTGCGTGTCGCGTTTACGGAACACACTTCATAACCGCGTCAACTCTGCTTGATGAGCGCAAGCCTCCGAGTATGAAAAGTACGAGCACCCCATCCGAGCAGGGGCACCACTCGGTTGACACGCCCCGCGAGCCGAATCAGACGCCGATGGCTCGTGTCAAAGTTCTCCTGCTCGAACCAGTAGACCCGAAACCCGATCTCGCGACAGATGGCGTTGTACAACGAGCTCGGCACGTAGTTGAGGCCTTCCACGGCATAGCACGCATTGCGGTGCGCTACCTCACGTGCAGAGAGTCCGCGCTGGTACTGATTTCTGATGCCGAGCGTGGCCCAGATTCGGTAGTACCAGCGGTGCATCAGGATCGAGCCGAAGGGCACAAAGATGTGCGGTTCAATCGGGGCGTAGCGCGCTGGGAACACGTGCAGCGAAAGTCCGCCGGGACGCATGATCCGATGCAGTTCCCTGAGCAAGGGCGCCTGGTCCTTCACGTGCTCGAACACCTGCTCACTGATCACAAGATCGAATTGCTCATCAGCAAACGGAAGGCGATTTCCCTCGTCAAACCCGATCGAAAAGTGTCGACGATCGCTCTCGTCACGAAGGGAGAGGTAGTCTTTGATGTCAAATCCGCAGGCGTCAAATCCTGCATCGCGATA
>Ga0194116_10006333_pt1 | contig 12649 bp, 7 predicted proteins | sample TA2MahsurfametaG_4_FD_148617 | JGI IMG/M metagenome (GOLD analysis project Ga0194116, IMG submission 148617) | Freshwater microbial communities from Lake Tanganyika, Tanzania - TA2015008 Mahale S9 surface | ecosystem: Environmental > Aquatic > Freshwater > Lake | place: Tanzania: Lake Tanganyika... | reverse complement strand
ATATTTTGAATTGCGTAATTACTTCTTCATCAGATGTTGCTGGAGAAGAAGCCAATTATACATTTTCATTCAATCCTACTAATCCTATATTATCAGGTGGTTCAATATTAATTACATTCCCTTATTTTAACCAAGATTCAGGAGCAGTCAAAACTAATATGATAAGCTTGATATATTCAAATTCTCCAAAGTTGATAAATATAAGCGTAATTATTTTAACGGATTAATTTTTTAATTATTATAGGGAATAGATAATAATTCAAACATTACTCTTGATTCTTCAATTATTAAGACTTACATAAAAATAGTTAATATAAATCCGAATAATACATTAAACACAATTACAAAAATAGTTTTTACTATTACTGGAATACTAAATCCTCCTTCAACAGATCCTTTTGTAAACTTTTTAATTTTTAATAAATTTTTTTAATTTAGAGCGGATTTCTTATCGATACACAAGACAGTAGGGGTTTTATAATAGATGAAGCCTCATTACAACTACAAATGAAAACGCCGATGAAATTGACATTTTTAAGCATTCAATTTGTAAATAATATCGTTAATTCAGATTCAGAAGTTAAGTTTACATTTAATCATGATAAATTTCTACCAAATAATGTAAAAATTAGACTAACGTTCCCATCCGACTTTCCTTTGAGCTACTCTCCTAACTTTAATTATATAACAGGATTAGTTAAAATGGTATCTAGTATAGCAATATCAAAAAATGGGAATACGTTAATATTAAATAATCCTGTCAATGCTTATTATGCGAGTAACAATCTCCACACTTTTAGTTTAAGTCAAATCAGAAATCCAGTATCTATTTAAGAATAAATTTATTTTGAAAAAAAAAACAAATTTTTCTTTTATTTATTTATATATTGAATCTTAATCTTTAGCCTTCAGCAAAACCAACTGGATTTTTTTCCTTAGAAATCTTAACTGCATTAGGGAACACCATGTATGTTTACGACGGAAGTTTAAGCTATTCAGCAAGTCCAGGAATATTTCAAAACGTTGGAATAATAATGAGTAATTCAACAATTAACAATTTAAGTCAATATACTTTAAACTTTACTCCTCAAAATAGATTACTTAACAATTCCTATCTAAAAATAACTTTCCCTCAAGAAATTAGTTTAAATTTTTTCGGAGATTTTGATTGTTCTTTAATAAGCTCTTCATCTGAAAATATTAGTGCAAAATGCCAATTAGTTTTAGAAAACAGTAAATCAATGCTTTACATTCGTAATGCTTTTCCAAATGGCTATAGTGGGAATATCGCATTAACAACTAAAATAAATTCCCTAATAAATTTCAAATGTGCAATAAAATCAAGCTCTTTTCAATTTGAATCTTATTCACAAGATAACTTCCTCATAGATATAATCTCTCAAAACATTTCAGTTCAGTTTACAGAAGGAGCTCTAAAAGCATTAGGAATTTTCCCATCATCTGTTGTTTCTTCAGAAATAAATACTTATAAAGTTTCTTTTACAATTTACACTTCTTTGAATGACAAAAACAGCTCAATAGAAATTACTTTTCCTATGGATATTGTTGTGAATAACAATACTGATTCAATTAATTTTCCATGTCAATTAATAATTAATAAAAATTCAAACAATAGCTTCAATTGCGAGTTAAAGTCTAACATAATCAAAATTTCTCAATTTGTTACGCAAACCTATGCTCCAGTTTCTGGTGATACTTTTGACATATTTATTCCTAATGTTAAAAATAAAAGAAATCTGAAACAGTCGGGATATTTTTATATAAATACTTTTTTAGACTCTAATTGCAAGATAGATAAAAATTATATTCCTTTAACTGTAACCAATTCAATTAGCCTAAATATTAAAGCAATATCAATCTTACCACAAAGCAATTTAAATGGAGACATTACTTCTTATGATATTACGATAACCCCTGGCAGTAAAATTATAACTAATGATCAATTAAAATTCTCAATTCCTCCAGAAATAATTAGCTCATCTGGAGATTCATCGCTTTTGATTCTTGGAAATTCAATAATAAAAACTCAAATAATCAATAAATTAAATAATTATTACATATTAAAAATTGAAAATCAAGTTTTAGATAAAATAAGTTTTAAGATATTAGCTATGAAAAATTATTATTCTTTAAAACCAATGGGCAGCTTTGATTTCATGTTTTTGGATGAGACAAATGAGTTATTAGAAAGCTACAATAATACAGCTAATCCGATAGTTATAAATCAAGTTTATAATAAGCTAATGAATGCAAAAATTGAATCTCCGAATTCAAGTACAATTATAATTAGTTTCAATACTTCCAATATCATACCAATAAATGGAATAATAAAAATAAAAATTTTTCCAAAACTAGAATCTTCAGAAGCGCTTACCTGTGAGGATCTTTCTACAAATAATCAAAGTGGTTTAATTATCAATTATTCAATATCAGATTCAATTATTACAATTACAAATAAATTCTCCAAGAAATCCGCAACAGAGAATGAACAAATAAAACTCTCTTTTCAAAATATTAAGTTCAGCACTTCTCTTTCAGTTGAAAATGGTAATAATTATACCAATTCAAAAATTACAGTTGACATTGAATCTTTCGAAACTGTTGTAACTACTAACTCAAATAATTATAAAATAACTAATTATTATACCATCGATAAAGTAATTGGTTTACAGTTTTCTTTAGGTTGTAACACTTACTGTGAGATATGTCTTTCAAATGGGAATACTTGTACTCAATGCATTAGTAAACAATATATCTTAAAGGATGGAATTTGTCTTGCTAATTGCCCAGATTCAACTCCTTTTCTATTCGAAGATATAAATAATGTTTCAAATTCTTCAAATAATAAGGTTTGCTTGCAATCCTGTCCAGATGGTTATTATGCTGATACAACCCAAAATAAATGTCAAAAATGTATTCAACCTTGTAATCAATGTTTTGATAAAAATTCATGTAAAAACTGCATTGAAGGGTTTTTATTTTATGCTTCTGATAAATCCTGTAATATAAATTGCCCCAGTAAAACTATAAAAAGCACACAGCCTCAGGGAAATGGTTATGTATGTATTGAATGTGATTCAAACTGTCTCACTTGTGAAAGTAGTGATTATTCTAAATGCTTGTCTTGTCCAAGCAACAAAATCCTTTTTAATAAAAAATGTATTTCATCTAATGAATGTCCAAAAGGGACAGTTGCTTTTGAAGGTACATGTGCTTATTGTGAAGCAAAATGTGAAGCTTGTGTACAAGAACCAAATAAATGCATTAAATGTGTTTCAGGATTCGAATTAGATCAGTCAAAATTTTCTTGTTATAAACCGAACGAGCAGTGCAATTCTGGATATTACATAGATAATGATAAAAAATGTAGTTTATGTAGTAATAGCATTTCAAATTGTATAGAATGCGATAGAGAGTTTAGCTGTAATAAATGTGGGCCTGGATTTTCACTAGAAGTGAATCAATGCGTAAAAACTTGTTCTGAAGGATTTTATTTTGATATAATCAGCTTAGAGTGTAAAAAATGTAATAGTAATTGTTTTACTTGTTCGCAAGCAGCCGAAAAATGTACTTCTTGTAGAGATTTCAATTTTTTATTTAATTTCAGATGTGAACTTACCTGTCCTGAAGGCTATTTCAAAGATAAAAATTATAAAGTTTGTAAAAAATGCGAAAGTACATGTAAAAGCTGTACAGATGATAAAAATCAATTAGAAGCGAATGATTTAAACTTCCTTTCTACAAATTCAGAGACAAATACAAATTGTATTCAATGTGTAAATGGATTATATTTGCTTTCAGGAGTCTGTATTTTAAAATGTCCATCGAGCTATGTAAATGATGAACCAACCATGCGCTGTATTTCAAAGAGGATTATTGATATGCAAAAAAAATCGCTTTTTTTGGAATTCCAAAAAATAATTAAAATAGATATAAATATTCAAAGATTTTATTTTCTTTATTCAGCATTATTTATAACAATAATATTTGCATTATATAAAAGATATGATTTGAAACTTTTTTATTTTGGAGCTTGCACAGGATTGATTACTCTTTTAGATTTAGGAGCTCATATTTTTAATTGCTACTTATATTTTTATAATTCATATATACTTTACTTTGCAATAGCCGGTGCTGTTCTATGCTTTAGGATTCTTCTAAATAATATTTTTTTGTTTTCATACAATATACATAAAAATAAAGATAGAGGTCATATATATTGGATCAGTTATAATAATTTCAATCATTTCTTTACAAATTTTTTAATAGTATTAGAGTATAAATTGATAAGAATCACTTATTCCCGCTTGTTTAAAAACTGTCAAATTCAATTTTTTAATCAAAAATATACTCAATATTCACGTATTCACAAGCTCTATGAATTATTCAGATTTTTCGATATGATTATTGTTGACGCAGGAATAATTTTAAATTGTTCCCTGTTTATGTACTTTCATACCAAATACACTTATATTTGGTTAATGACTGGAGAATTTTTGATTTTAAGATTATTAATTTTTATTATGGTTTTACTAGATTTAATGATAAATAAGAATATAGATGATGATTTTTATTATCAAGTAAAATCAAGAATTGATGTTGTCCCTAAATTGAGCGAACAAATAAGTCCATATAAAGAAAAATATAATTTAAGAATAAAGGATTCTAATAATTATTTAAAAGATTATTATTATAAAAGTAATGTTGATTGCACTTTTTCTAATGATTCAAATATGAATAAAAATACCGAATGTACCTTTAAACGTTCGAATTCTCAGACCAATTTATTTTCCGAAATAATTGAAAAAAATAAAACATTAAAAAGCTTCTATGAAATAAGCATCGAATATATAAATGAAATAATTCCTAGAGATGATACTTACTTAATCCAAACATCAGAAAATTCTCATAAATATTTTAGTAAAATCCTTAACAAAGAATACTCAACTATAAATAGTAAAATATTTTCAACCTTAATAAATAAAAAAAATTTTGAAAACATTAATGGAAGGAATTCTCATAAAATTAAAAATGACCGTTATTTAATATCCCTTGATAATCATAGTAACTCCAAAACCTTAACGGTTAATTATTTAAAATTTTCTCTGGTTAAGTCTATAAATGAAATGAAGGTATTGAATTCTTGTCCAGAATACAAACCTAAAGCTGAGAATAATATGAATTTAGATAAAAACAATCCATTATATAAAAAAGCTGATGTATGCAGTAATTTTATTAATTATTGCAAAATCTCAAAAAGAAAATCTAATAGAAAAATTCATCTTTTTGAAGAAAGTATTATTAATAAAGAATCAAAATCAATTAAAAAAAGTAAATTTGTTGACAATATCAGTAAAAATAATTTTAAAGATAATTTTATAATAAATCAATTTAATGATAATTTAAATAAGAATTGTATAGGTAACGATGAGGGATTTTCAGAAATTCATATAAACAGTTTTAATAAGAATAGTTTTATATTTAATCGTGCTCAGGAAAATTTATTTAGAGAAAATATTCATTCAAAAAATGAAAATTCCTATTTTAATTATTCAGATAGATCCAGTATTTGTTTGAAAGATAATTAAAACATATTTACTTACTATCCTCTTATAATTAAAAAATATATTTATAAATAGTTTATTTCTTAAGTGTAATTTATTATTAAAAAATATAAATTTATTCTCTTGATTAACAAATATTCTGAATCACTCAACAATTAACTAATTGCCACCCTAAATTTTAGAAATTTCTAAATATACTAAAAATGTCAATACTTCCAGAAAAAAATATTTTTATAGAAACTAACTATTAAAATTAAATTTAACAAAAATGATTTAAAGAAATAATAAAAATATTCAAGATAATTTTACATATTATACTTAAAATATAATGGAATGAAAAATAGAATTTATATAAAATCATCAATTCAACCAAAAGATTTTTTTAATAAAATAGTGATTTTTGCTAGTGGCTGAATTAATAAAAATATAGAATAGATTGCTTTATGAATTCAGAGCTTATCTTAAGACCCTTAAAAATTTAATTTCTCTTCTTATTATTTATTGTCCTATTTATTGGAATTATTTGTCTTGTAAAATTATATGCCTTAGAAAATTATTTTTACTTGGTTTATTTTTTGAAAAAATCATCGAAAAAAAACTCAATAAACAACACCTAGAAATCTTTCTGATGAAGCCTTTTAAGAAAACTTTGCAAATGTTGATAATTCAGTAAAAACACATAGAAAAAAGAATTAGATAAATTCCTTGAAAAGAAACAGACATAAATAGAATCAACTTTAGCCCTATTCTATGAGTTTATCTATTTAAAATCAGAAGAACTTAGAATTATATTATAAAATTTGATTGAGAAAGAATTACCTATCTACTATCAAATATATGAATTAAGAGTTAGAACCTTTATTTTTCCTATTTTGAAAACAACTAGGAAGATAACAGATGTAATCAAATATAAAATTTAATTAATATTAAAATAATAAGTTTATCAATCAATTGAAAAAGATTTCATTTAAATTCGAAAAACATTAATCAAATAATTTTTATCTAACATTTGAATAATACAGATAATTATAATTAATCATTCTTTTTCTATAGAGAAAAAATATATTTTAATTTTAAAAAGTTAAATCCTGAATTAACGCCGATTATAAAAATATTTTTTAATAAGTTTAATATTATATTTAATTCATATAATCCTTTTTAATTACTTTAAGAATCAGATAATTAATTTATAAATAAATCTTAAAATTTAAAATGCACATTTTTATCTGAAATTATTAATTTATAACATTTAATTAATGTTATTTAAATTTAAATTTTATTAATTATTTTATAAAATTTATATTAATTTAATAAATAAAAATAAATAAAAAATTTATTTAATTTTTGTTTTTTGCCTAATTTGCAAGAATAATTTAAAAATCATTATTTCTTAAAAGATAAATAAAAATAGATAAATCAAATATTTAATCTTTATTAATTACAAATGAAAATGACTGAGCATTCCGAGCTTTCTAATAATTCAGATTATACTAATGAGATTATTTATTCTGTATTTGAAAAAAATTTAAATATTAAGAAACTAGATTTTGATTCTTTATCAGAATTGGATAACACTGAATTATTATTTATCAAACAATCCTACATTACCAGAAATCAATTAACTTCAACGTCTAAATCAATTTCAGAAAACAAAATTAACAATCAAGATTCTACTAATAATATGTTAAGTACAAATTTAGAAACAAACACCAATATAAATAATGAAGTTACACATGAAATCAGCCAAAATAATGAAGTTACAACTAAAAGCCATCAGAAAAATGCCTTCGAAATTTTTGAGAAAAAAGTCCCTTCAAAGGAACATTACAAAATTGAAATACCATATTTCTTAGGTAAAAAGAGATATCACAATGAAGATGATGATCTCAAAAATCCAGAAATTTTTTCATTAAAATCTATTTTAATGAATCCTATGGATGAATCATATATCAACAGTTATGAATTTCATGAAAATATCCGAGAAAAAACAACTTCACAAAACAATGAATTTTATGTATCTTTAGAAGAATTCGAAAGGATTCCTATTGAAAAAAAAAATGAAATCTTTAAAATTTCAAAAAAACCAAAATTTCTTGAAATTGGGAAATTAAATACTCAATCTTTCGATTCATCAACTACTGAAAACCTAAGTTTGGAAGAGAACCCGAATGATAAAATTATTAATAGTCGAAAATTTGCTGATGACTCAATGAATAAAAAAAATAAAACAAGTTGCTTTAAATGTTTAAGCGAAAAAACAGCTACTTATGGTTTATATAATCAAAATTTGATTACAAACGTCACTATTATTGACAACAAAGAACTAAATGAAAAACCAGTTAGAAATATTATTGATGAATCCTTTGAAAAAAAATATGCAAAAGTTGATAATGCACTTAAAATTGCAAGGAAAAAAGAATTAGATAAAAGCCTAGAATCAAAACAGGAATATTTGGAGTTAACATTTGGCCAATTCTACGAGTCAGTCTATTTGAAATCAGATGAACTGAAAAAGAAATTAGAAAAAATTAAAGAGAAAGAATCATCTATCTACTATGAAAAATATGTCTTTAGAGTTAAAACCTACATTTCCTATTTTAAAAACAACAAAGGAAACAACAAAAGAAATAAAGAATAAAAGATAAGTAAAAACTAAAAACTTATTAATAATAAAGTAATTAGTCTATTACTGTTTTAGGAAAGATTTTATTAAAAAATCTAATACTAATTATATTCATTAAAACTTAGTTCAAAATATTTAATATTTGAACAAATGAAATAATAATAGTTAATCTTTCTTTTTCTGTAGTATAAAAAAAATTTATATCATTAAAATCATATCTAATTTAGCGCCAATTTTAATTATATCTTTTTTAGTTTTTTATTAAAAATATTTAATAATTTCCTATTTATTACTTTAAGAATGAGAGTATTAATTTATAAATAAAGCTAAAAAATTTTAAAAAGAAAACTATAATTAAAATTAAATTTTTAAAATGAGAAGATTAAATTAATAACATTTTATGAAAATTATTTTAATTTAAATTTTTATTTATTTTTTATTAAAACTTAATTTTATTATATTAAATAAAAAATTAAAATAAAAATTATTGTTAAATTTGTTTATATCTATTTTCCATGAATGATTCAAAAAATCATTATTTTTCTTAAAAAATAATTAAACATTATTTAAATCAAATATTAAATCTAAATTAATATACAGCGAAAATGTCTTTATGCTTTGACTATAATATTTCAAATAATTCTTCTAACATTGATGATATATTTCAAAATCCATCCAGATTGGATTTTGATAACCTTTATATCATTAATGACAACAAATCCCCAAATGAATTTGATTTTTTCAATCGCATAAACCTTGATTCTTTTGATGATCCATTAAAATTAGATGAAGGAAACATGTTTCTTATTCATGAATGTGCAAATACCATGTTAACTACAAAAATTGAAACAAAATCCAATAAAAATAATGAAGTTATACATGAAATCAGCGAAAATAATGAAGTTACAAGTAAAAGCCATCAGATAAATGCCTTCAAACTTTATGAGAAAAAAGTCCCATCAAAGGAACATTACAAAATTGATATACCATATTTCTTAGGTAAAAAGAGATATCACAATGAAGATGATGATCTCAAAAATCTAGAAATTTTTTCATTCAAATCTATTTCAATGAATCCTATGGATGAATCATATATCAACAGTTCTGAATTTCATGAGTATTTCCGAGAAAAAACAACTTCACAAAACAATGAATTTTATGTATCTTTAGAAGAATTAGATATGGATCAGAAGAGGAAAAAAATCTTTAAAATTTCAAAAAAACCAAAATTTCTTGAAATTGTGAAATTAAATACTCAAATGGTGAAACCTGCAAATTCTTTCGATTCATCCACTCAAAACCTAAGTTTGGAAGAGAACCCGAATGATAAAATTATTAATAGTCGAAAATTTGCTGATGACTCAATTAATAAGAAAATTAAAACAGATTGCTTTAAATGTGTAAGCCAAAAAACTGCTACTTATGATTTATTTAGTCAAAGTTTGATTACAAACGTCAATATCACTGACAACAAAGAACTAAATGAAAAACCAGTTAGAAATATTATTTATGAATCCTTTGAAGAAAAATATGCAAAAGTTGATAATGCACTTAAAACCGCAAGGAAAAAAGAATTAGATAAAAGCCTAGAATCAAAACAGGAATATATGGAGTTAACATTTGGCCAATTCTACGAGTTAGTCTATTTGAAATCAGATGAACTGAAAAAGAAATTAGAAAAAATTAAAGAGAAAGAATCATCTATCTACTATGAAAAATATGTCTTTAGAGTTAAAACCTACATTTCCTATTTTAAAAACAATAAGGGAAACATAAAGAACAAATCACTAGAGAAAACTTCTAAAGTAAAACAAATAAAGAAAGAACAAAAAAAATCAAATTGAATTCAACAAAAGAAGATAACAAACCTTCTTCCTAAGACGGAAATTTTCCGATAAATAGAAAAACTCAAAAACTTTATTGATTAAATTCTATATTTTAAAAAATATTAATCTATTTGATATTACTTTAAAGTTAATAATAATTAACAAAAAAATCAAATTAAATATAAAACAATTAAAATCTTCCAATTATTAAATATTTAACTTAATACAAAAAATTAAATAATCTTTATAAATCTATACTCTAACTTGGTTTTAAAATTAAAAATTAAAATAAAAACTGTTAATTATCTAATTTAATATTGAAGATAGATTCTATTCATATTTCGGTTTTTCAAAATAATCACCATCCTTTTTGGGAATCTTAAATGGCTGCTTGATAAAGTAATTTGGTTTTGGATCTTGTTTGAAGTAATAAGCATCATCAACTTTTAACTTTTCAAATTCTTTGCTATAAAAGTCGTTAAATTTCCACTTATTAAGGACTGGCGAGGGTCTTGACTTTTTATAATTTTCAATATCTTGTTCTTTTTGTTTTATAAGTTCTTCCTTTTTTTTGTTGTCATTGATGAAATTGTTAATAATGTTCAATCCTAAATCAGATAATTTATTGAGACTTGGAGTTCCGAATTCTGTTCCATGAATGTTTGTATACTTTATATTTTGATGTCTTAACTCATTTTCTTTTGTATAGGATCTTTTACAAAAACTAATTCTTTCCTTTTTAAAGAATTTTAAACTAAAATATCAAACGATAATTTCATTTCAATTAAAAACAGTTTTTTTAAAAAATTTTAAGTATTTAAATTACTTTATCCCAATCATTTAAGAAATATTTTGGATTTAAAATTTTAACTTCATCGAAATAATCATTATGATATTTATTTGGTCTCCAAGGAGGAGGATCTATGAATATATTGTCACTCTAAATTTTATTTAAAGATAAATATAAAATAAATAAGATTGTTCTTACGAATGTTTTCTTTCTCCGCTTTTCTTTTATTAGTTGAGTTTGCTCTGATTTATCTACTTCTTTTACTTTGGATAAGTTCTATTTTTGTATAAAAATTATTTCCATTTAGGTTTTGTATATTATATAATTTGTTTTTACTTCTTCATGTCTTTTGTAAGCTTCTTCTAATTGAGCATTAAAATCTTCTACAAATCTTTTTAATTCATTGATTCTCTCAACATTCATTTAAAACTTTGGCAAATTAATTAAAAATAGTTATAAAATTATAAAAAACTGATTTTAATTCTTATAGTAAAAATCAAGTAAATAAAGATTATTATAAAATTTTCTTTTAGTATTACTAAAGATATATTATAAAATCAAAAGAAATAATATTTAAAAAGGTATTTTATCAAATTATATTGAATTAAATTTGAGTTTTTCAAAATCTTTAAAATTAGTTTTTACCTTTAATATATTAGATTTTAAATTAATTCATTCGATATTGACGAAACTTCGTAATATAAATAATAAAAATCGTTAATTTTGAAAGAATTGGAATTTAAAAAATTAAAAAAAATTTTTTTTTGTTAAAATTTAACCAGATCTTGTTCGAAGTTCAAATTTTATAAAGTTTGAAGCCCCATTTATCAATAAATAATAGATAAAAAGGTTAAGTGTTATTTTATAAGCCTTTAATATGAATAAAACTTACTAAAATTTTTTCGTATTTTATTAGGTTTAGTTTTTTATCTTAAAAAACTCATCTTAAGCAATTAAATAATATAATAATATAAATATAAATTTGCCTTTTTTGATTTAGTAATGGAAAGAAAAATACCGAATAATAGCAATAATAATTCTCATAACAAAAAATTTATTATTTTTTCTATATTGTTGTCAATTTTTGTTTTAGGAATATTTTATATTTTTCATAATAAAATTATATTTCAAGAAACTCATTATCCATTAAAAAGAAGGAATGCATTAACTGAAGAAGAAATTGAAAAAATTCTCAAAAAGATGAAAGATAAATTAAGATAAATAAAAGCTAAAAAATAGTACCAATAATAAAGTTAATAGACAAAATCCTCTTAATTTTTTAAATAATAATTTTAATATAAAGTTTTGAATTAATCATATAAATTTTGAATGTAAAATAGTAATCAAAAATAATAAAATTGAGCATGAATTATTAATATTTTACAAATTAATAATAATTATCCGATTTTTCTGAATTTACGATTATGTGGAAATACTAATTATAAAATTTGCCCTTAATAATATTTATTTTATTTTTTCATTATTATAAAAAAATACTCTATTTAACTTAAATTTTTAATATATATTTTATTTAAAAGTTAAAATGTTTTAGATAAATTTGTAATCATGAAAATGAAATAATCATTTACAAAATATAATCTCATTAACTCATTCTTCTCTATAGAAAGAGTAATTCAGCAATTATAATTACCATTTAAAGATTCATGAAAATTTCATAGAGACGAACGAGTTATTAATCAATAATTTCTTATTTTCGAAAGAATAAAATAATTAAAATTAAATTTATTTACATAAAAATTGGGTAATTTTTAAGTATTAAATTGAAAATAATTAATTTCTTTCAATTTACTAATAATTTATAAAA
>Ga0194116_10006331_pt1 | contig 12652 bp, 8 predicted proteins | sample TA2MahsurfametaG_4_FD_148617 | JGI IMG/M metagenome (GOLD analysis project Ga0194116, IMG submission 148617) | Freshwater microbial communities from Lake Tanganyika, Tanzania - TA2015008 Mahale S9 surface | ecosystem: Environmental > Aquatic > Freshwater > Lake | place: Tanzania: Lake Tanganyika... | reverse complement strand
GTCTTGCCGCTTACGTACCCGTTGGGCGCGGGAGAGAAGTGTTCGGCGCTCTCCTCACTGTTGGAGAACTGCGAAAGGAAGGTTTCGCCCGATCCGGGCACCTCAGGGGGCATGCCCCATCGTACTCCCCGACAATCAGCCATACAAGATGGAGGCGATGGTGTTAGGGGCGATTGGTGGGTTGCTCGAGGGAAGATAGAATCCGACCGTATGGTGAACTCTGCAAACTATGGCGCTATCGTTCCCGATTTCAAGCACAAGCGCCTTCGGCTCCTAGTCGCTTTCACAGCACTGACTTTCGGCTTCGGCGCTGCGCATGTTCAATCGAATCAAGTGCACCGACCCTTCGCGGGGGGAACGTTTCGTTCCGATTTGTCGAGCGAAGTTGGTATACGGCCCGTAGGGTCGAAGTCCCAAGAGGGCGATCATCCATCGTGCGCTCCTTCTGTGATCGTCGCGCCGTTCGGAAGCTCGCAATCGCCCAGTGGAGCCAAGCCCGGTGGAGCTGGGAGTAAAGGTCGCTCGGCCGACAGCGTGCTGATCCCGCTCGTTGGTTCTGTGGGCTTGTGTAGTGATGGCGGCTTTACCGCCAAGGATTTTAAAAACTGCATCACGCAGGTCGAGAAGTCAGATTGCAAGAAGATTGCCCTCCACATCAAGAGTGGTGGGGGTCGGGTTGACACCAAGGAGGCGATCCAACACACCGTGCTTGGGCTGCGGGCGAAGGGATATCGAGTCGTCGCCATCATCGAGGACGCGGGCAGTGCTGCGGCCCTGATCGCTTTGGCATGTGATGAGTGGTACGCGCTGCCAGGGGCGCGCTTGGGTGCGGCAGCAACTGTACTGAGCGATGGTGAAAACACTATCTCGTTCGAAAAGGCCCTTGAACAAGACCCAACCCTCAAGGCCAAGTACCAGTCATTCGCTTCGGCGAAGGATGCCGAAGCCTGTCGTGCAACTGGTCGACCGCCTGAGCTCGCGGCAGCTATGAAGGAGAAACAGGCGACCTTGTTTTACACACCAGACATCGGGTTTACGTCGCTTCGCCAGAACGGTTCGAGCATTGAGCTTGACAGTGGTGAGACAATCCTCACGCTGACAACGACCCAGCTCGTCGACTACAAGCTTGCAAAGCCGGCAGCCACCGTCGATGAGGCTCAGAACGAAATTGGCGTCTTCGACGAGGTGTTGTCAAAGAAAATGGCGACAACCATCCAAAAGATGTCAAAGGAAGCTGCAAGTTTGATCACGGCTTGCGATAAGCTTGCCGCGGAATACAAAAGACATTCATTGCCAGGATCGAGACAAAGTGAAGCGAGGCGCGAGAGGATGCGCGACGAGGCAGAGCAAAAGTTCAACAAAAAACTTGACGATCTCGTGCAGTTGTTGAACACGCCGTGATGCCGACTTTCGGCCGGGCATGCTCTGGGATATCCTGTTGGGGGCTATGATCGAAACCTGCCCATTCTGCGGGAATGCCCAGGCAACGAGTTTCGGTAGCAGGTGTTCTCGGTGTGGTGCAAAGATGACCGAGTCATCGAAGCCGGCCAGCGATGGCGGCGGACAGACGGACGATTCGAGGGGGGGACGCCCTTCACGCGCTGGTCCGAGTTTGTGGGTCCCGCCATCTCCACCAACGGATCCCATAGATCCGCCCGATCCACCAAGTCCGCCTCCGCCCCTGCCCATCAAGTACAAAGTTGCAGTTGGAGTTGGTGCGTGCATGCTGCTCGCGATTGGTGTCCTCGGCTACCTCTTTTTCACAGAGCTCACTAAAGAAAGGAGTGCAACTCGTTGGAAACGTGCGACATCGGAAGCTGTTTGGGGCGAGGCCAGTGTTGCCACCTACGAATTCTACCCACTGTCGTGGTTGTGTTTAAGCGAATTCGACAAGAGGTTCTTGAAGTGTGATACAGAGTCCGAGTTACTCAAGCGGATTGAGGAGCAGAGGAAGTATGTACTCGGTGGCCCCGCAGCTAACGAGTTGCTGGACGAAAGCGCAAAGCTGCGCACGAGACGAATGTTGCTTCGTCTAAAGGGCAAGAGCGAGGGGATTACGGAGGATAAAGTGAAGTTCATTCGATTGGCGTTCGAGTCTGCTGAGCTCGAACATCTGTTCAAGCCACCCAATCTTGCTGGAGGTGATAAGCCAAAGGGCGAAAGAGTTTTGGTAAAGGATTCGTCGCTTGACAAAGACGAGAGCCCAAGGGATGAAGACGTGATTTGGGATCCAAAAAAGGGCGAAGTTTCACTGTGGGGCGAACTGCCTTGGGATAGAGAGAAAATAAAGGGAGTCGAAGATCGCAAAACATTTTCGTGCGAGATAAAGGTTGAGTTTGGCGATGGCTCGCAATCGGAGTTCCAAGTTGAGATCGTGGTGCATCCTGTTCGACAGGTTGAATTCTACCCATTGCCCTTTGGCTTTGCTGGAATGATCGTTGAAAGTGGTGACAAGTTTAAAAAAATGGTGGATGATCTTAAGAAGGAGATCGACGGCCTTGACACACGAGACAATCTGGAACGGATATGGGAGTATCTAAAGAAGCAGGGCATGAAGTACCAGAGCCATACTGGGAGTGATGTGTTTTCACAGCGAGTGAGACATATGGAGGAGGTGATCGAGGCGAAGGAAGGAAACTGTGTTGAGTTGAGTGTTCTTTTGGCAAGCCTTGGGGCGCAGTTCCCCTTCGAGACGGGTTTGTACTTCACGCCAGGCCATTGCATGACACTTGTTGTGGGCGGTGGTTCTCCCCGGTATATCGAATCAACGCAACTGGGCGTTCAAGGTGATTTCCAGCTACATCCATTGCCCGAAGGATTTGGATATACTGTGAAAGACGCGAAGTTGGCTGGAGTCAAGTCTTTTGAACCATAGGTATCCCAGTGCCACGAGTCCGCGGATAATGATGTCAAGCGCTGCCTCCCATGTTGCTGTTTTAGGAGCCAATCATGGCCCTACTCCCTGAGGTCACCTGCCCTTGGTGTTGGCGGAAGTTTGCCAGCTGGGATGTCCTGTTTATCGCTGAAAGTGTCCATCTGAGGGGCGATGCGATCTCTGGTGCCCTCGAGGGTGTCCGATTTAAGGCCATGCGGTTCGATGCCTCTGGCCATGCGCTCGACCCCGATGGGGCACGCTGCAGCAGGATCGCGTGTCCCCACTGCCATGGCGAACTGCCGAGGGCGCTGCTCGAATTGCCGCATCTTCCGGTGTCTATTGTGGGCGCTCAGCAGTCTGGGAAGACGAACTTGCTCGCCGCAGGCTTGTGGAAGATGGCCCAGAATGCCTCAAGGTGGGGCCTTGTCTGGACAGATGCCGATCCGAGATTCAATGAGGTTCTGCACCGAAACGAGTCCATGCTGTTCGGTGTTGAACAGGGTGACACGATTGTGACGCTGCCGAAGACGGATGTCTCTGGGAATGACCTGTATCGGGAGGTGACCATCCATGGGGTCGTGGAGATCGCTCCACGCCCCTCTTTTTTTATCGTGGGTGATCAAGGATCTTCACGGCAGATGCTGGTCGAGTTGTTCGACAACGCCGGCGAACATTTTGTGCCTGACCATCGGTCATCGCGTTACGAGGCAAGCACCCGTCACCTGCAGCACAGTCTGGCGCTGCTCGTGTCATTCGACCCTCTGCAACATGTTGCCTTCCGACAACGTCACGCGCCACAACATTCGGTGGTCGGTGCGCGACATCAGCGGCAGGACGTTGTGTTTTCTGAGATGGTCGCAAGAGTGCGACGGATGCGTGGTCTCTCTCCAAGCGCCCCCATCACACTTCCAGTGATTGTGGCGCTCACAAAGGCTGATGTTTGGGGGGCGCAGGCTCTTGGGGATGTGTGGAATGACCACACCGTGCTTGACCGTGGAGAGACCGTCCCTTTCTGCGAAGTGATCGCCCTTGCAGAGCGTGTGAGTGGGTGCGCGAAACAAATGCTGAGCGAGGTCGCTCCGGAGTTCGTTCATGCGGTTGACAATCTTGCGTCGAAGGCTTGGTTCCTGCCCGTCAGTGCGCTGGGCTGTAGTCCTCAGCTGATCGATGGAGTTAGCGCACTCCAAGCGTCCATGGTTCGTCCGCGTTGGGCTGAATTGCCGTTTGCAGTCGTCCTCCATGAATGCAGAACTGTGGGGGTGAACCAAAGTCAGGGCGCTGCGGCTGAATTGGTCTGATGAAGCAGCTGATTCACACCTCCGCGTCACGAGGTCTGTGGAGTGAATGGCCCGGATACGTCACGGTTGGATGCTCAAGTGGAGTGCCGCAAGAGTTCATTGAGATCCTTGAGAATGAATCTTCAGACGGTTCTAGCCATCATGAAGTTGTGCGGGTTTGGTTCATTCGAGAGACCCTTGTGCTCTCTCGTATCGTGACGATCGCCAGAGACTTTGGTCACCGTCAGGCACGGTTGGCGCATCACCTGATGGTGAGTCCTGCGCAAAATCAGTGCGAGATTGGGAGCCTCGCACTGATGGACGACCAGTTGTGGGTCAATGAGTGGACCGACCCTCCTCGGCAGTTACCCGAGATCGACACAGTGGAGTTGCGAAAGCGCATCAACGCTCGGCACGATGTTCGATCGCAGCAAGCAATGGTTTCTGATTCGTGGCTGAGCCGCGCACAAGGGCTTCCGCGTCAGAAAGTTCAGGGCGTGATCAGCGCGCTCCATGCGCCGCCTGAGGTGCCGATCCGAGTCGCACTTGCATGTTTCCTTCAACGTTCATCCTCGTGCAACAACCTGTGGGTGTCGACTACGACAAGCGCTTGGGGCGGGCGATCCCCATCGTTGGTGGTACTCGCGTTCGGAGAACCACTCCCACGCGGCACGGCTTTGCTGCCTGAGTGCACGAGAAGGGGCGCGCAACCGGATCCATCGAAAGTGATATCCCGACCCATCACTCGTGGCCCGACAGTTCGGAACAAGCTTGATGACTTGCCACCCCCCCCGACCGTAGATCCTGTGTCGGTCATTGTTGATGACCCAGTCGAGGCGCTCGGTGACACGGGGGATTTGGGTGAGAAGCCTCCGCATCCTGTTCCAGCGTTACTACGGATTGTGCTTGTTTCGATTCTCGGCGCGTCAGTCCTATTTGTGCTAGTCATCCTGTTCATGATGTTGGTGGTGTGAGCTAAACTTGGGCAAAGTGACTTCGATCATGGTGTCGCCATCAAGTCTCCATCAAAGGGTTGATCAACTCCGCGAGGCAGTGGGTCGAGTTCTCCGCCAGGCAGTGGGTGGGCAGCCCATCGCGCTCAGCGAACTCAAAGCGCTGCATGACCAGCGCGAGGAGCTTGTGAGTGACTTGAATCAAATGTTGAAGAGGCTCGTTGTTTGGTATCGGGATGGGCTGTGGATCGAGACCGAGTCGATCAATGCATCATGGGGTGACCCCATTCGGGCAAGCCTTGAGGCACGGCAGCCGGAGCCGCTTTGGGATGCGTGGAGGGATACATGCCTTCAGTCAGGGCTTGGCGAAGTTTGCCCGATTGACACGGCGTCCAAGAGATCTTGGACACTGGGTTACCGCAGGCGTCTAGGCTGCGGGGCCTCGCGCAGGAGTTGCGGAAGGTCATCCTTGGTCGCGGCACCACGCTCTCACAGATTCAGGTCATGCGGAAGCTCTTCCTCGCGGTACCGCACAATCAAAGCGTTCAGCGCCAAGTAGCCGATTTTGAAAGGCAGTCGGTCGAGCGCGTAGCGAACGAAGTGAAGAGCGCCATAGCGTCAGGTGATCGTCAAGTTCTTGCCGATGCGGTTGAGTGTGCCGAGACCCTCCGGTGGACTTCCAAGGGCATTCTGCCGCTCATTGATTTGGCAAGGCGTGAAATCAGCACGATCGATGAGGCAACTGCGCTGCAGGTTTTTACCCAACTTGCGCAGCAGGTGAGCACTGCATTTGAGTCGCGAGACCTCTATCGGGTGGGCGAACTAAAAGACCAATGGGACAGTGAGCGTGCGGCTCGCCAGCGAGATCCACCAAATGAACTCCGCATGCAGGTAAGCCCCGCATGGGATTGGCTCTCTGTCGAGCGAAAGCGCCTGTTTACAGAGGCGAGTTTTGAGCAGGATGCCCGGCGTTTGCGCGATGCATTGGATTCACACTTAGAGCCATTGGAACTCGAGTCCCTTGAAGGACAACTTCTCGCACATGGTCTTCCCGTTCCTGCTGACATCGAGTTGCGGATGAACAATGCCAGAAAGCTACGGGCAGCCGCTGTCACGAGAGCGCATCGTCGGTGGATCGTGGTAGCGAGCGTTGGTGTCATTGCATGTGTGGCACTACTGGCATTGGGCGTCCAACAGCTTTGGAGTTATCGAAGGGCTGAGACGTTGGCTGAGACGATCAGGAAGCGCATCGATGACCGTGACTTTGTCTCTGCGAAGCAAGAGATAGATGCGCTAGACAAGGAGATGTTGGACTATCAAGCAGTCAAGAGCGTCTTGGCACGATTCGAACTTGAGAGTGGTCCCGCCGAGGCGCGCAGGATGTTGGCACAGGAGAAAGTGCAGGAGATTGACCGTTTTCTTGAGGAATGTCGGCAGATTCGTGACGAGAGTGCCCTTGCCCAATGTGAGCAGACGCTGGATCGTTTGCGGGGACTTTCCAAGGAGGCAAAGGCTTATCGTGAAGAGCCGAATCCCATACTGAAGTTGGATGCGACATCACGTGGGGAGTTGGAACAGCGAAGTACGGCTCTTGAGAAGGAAGAGATCAAGTTGACTTCGCAAAGGAGTCGACTAGCCAGCCAACAGGTGGATGAACTTCAGCGGCGGTGGAGAAGTGAATGTGGCAGCTTCGACGACCTGCAGCAAAGCAAACAAAGTTCAGAAGCGGCGTTAAGCGACTATCTCGCTCGCATTGAGAAGTGGGAAGTGCAACAAAGGCAGGTTGTAGCAGCCGTAGCTAGCCTCGAAGCACAGCATGGTCGTGTGACTTCATTGGCGGAAGCGGCGGAGAAGAGCAAGAGGACAGCGGAGGAGAGGCTGAAGGCATTGAGGGACTTCGAGCCCCTCTGGAAGGGGCTCTGGGTGTCTGACTTCCCTACAGTTAGCTCATGGCTTGAACGCGCACGAAAGATCAGCGTTGACTACCGTGCGATCATTGTCGCGCGCAACATTGAGAAGGAACTCCAGTCTGCCATCCGCGCCGCAGAGCAATCCGCGATACTTGAGAACTTTGGATCACGTCTGCAGGCGATCGTGCAGCAGTTGAGTTTCAAGCCAAGCGACGGCGTCCCAGTTGATGCGCAGGTGGGGATCGATTTGGTGAAAGACCTGACAGGGCTGAAGGACGAGAACCCCGGGTCGGCGATCCAAGAGCCACTCACGGACTGGATTGCTCTGACCAACAGTCTCACTGCGAACGCGAGCCAAGACCTGCGAGATGGTCTCAAACAACTTCTGCTGAACAGTGGCTGGCTGGATCTGGAGCAAGTCGAGTTGAAGGGGCCTCCAGGGGTACTCTTCTGCCGCCAAGGAAGGGGGGTACAAGGACCCATTCGTCAACTAAATGATCTGGCTGAGTCTGCAGCAAACTTGACGGAGGATTTGAAACTTCGAAAGCGCTATGGACCTCGGTCTGTCACGGTCTTCTGCGAGCCACTGACGCGTGAGTACAACGGCATTGACTCAGTGAACGATCGAATTGTTCTCCGCAAAAGAGTTTTTGACTTGATTGATGCGACGATTTCAGGGTCAGATGTGCCGATGGCTCGTGCCGCAATCGCCCTTCGCCTACTCGAGTGGACACAGCAGATGTTGCTCGATAGGCAGGGCGAGGACGCACAGTTGGATAACGAGATCTCAAGTCTGTTGATTAAGCATCGGGATGTAAAGAACGCGGACTGGCCTGCAAAGAGTATTGCGGGCGACAGCGAAAAGCCGGCACAAAAAGCGATCTCCGATCTGAAAGGCATCGGTTTGAAGAAGATGGCAGAGGAGTTTGAGATGAAGTCCCGATCAGTCTGTGATGAGTTAAGACCCCTCGTCTTTCGTGGTTTCCTGCGGGCGCCAGACGGGGAAAACTTTTATGTGCCTAGCCCCACGAATCTGCAAGGGGAGTACCTGTATGCGTCGGTTGACCAACAAGGACGCGTCTGGAGTTTGACATCAATACGTCTACACAGGGGTGGTAAGATCCCTGTGACGAAAGGAAGAATTCTCTTTTTGTTTCAACGCGATTAGGCGGAGGCAACAATGAGTTCGCGGGCGATGCATTCAACCTCGACCCTCCCATGTGTGCTTCGGTTTTCGGATGCCGATGTAGAGGCACGCCTTGGGCTCCCGAGAGGTCGACTGACAAATCCAAGCAATTTTTCTGGACTCCTTGCTGGATCGGTTCTTGTGTTGATGGTTTATTTTGCGGCGTGGATCATGAAGGGCAGTGGCGGGTTCGGGGCGACCGTGTGGCGCTGGCTCACTGACTTTCAAGGAATTCCAATCGCCATCATGGTCCTCACAGGGTGGTCTGTTGCCCTCCTGTGCCTGAAGTTGCTGAAGATTCGGGCTCAACGCAAAGCGCTTGAAGCTGTTGTTATGCCATCTGATGCCCAGTGGGTCCTCCACGCCGCATCCGCCGAGGAGGTGATTCGGAGAGTGGGAGCGATGGTCGAGGACGCAGATTCGTTCATGTACTTCAAGCGTGTTCTTGGTGTTTTGAAGGCGATGCGGAATCTCGGACGCGTGAGTGAAGTCGAGGATCTCTTCGAAGCGCGAGCTAGTGCAGACGAGGCGGTGCTCGAAAGCGGCTACACACTTGTGAAGGCGTTTATCTGGGGTGTTCCTGTCCTTGGTTTTATCGGGACTGTGATCGGTCTCACACAGGCGACTGGAAAATTTGGCGTTGTATTGAGGGATGATCGCATGAAACAGGACCTCAATCAGTTGACGAGCGGATTGGTTGAGGTGCTCGGAGGGCTTGATACCGCATTTGTCACTACTGGTGAGGGTCTTGTTGCTGCGTTTCTCCTTTTCATGTTGATGACGGTTGTGCGTCAGACAGAGGAGCGCCTCCTCGATGATGTGCGTGACCACTGCTACCACCAAGTGGTCATGCGAACGCGGTTGTTGCCGAGGCAGTCGGAGGTCTAGTGCGACGCACCCGAAACCGCACCAGTGAGGCACCAGTCAGTTTCTTTTCCTTTCAGGATGTAATGATGTGCATGATCGGAGTCACCATCATTATCACGCTGATTCTCACGCTCCAACTTGGGAGAGTGGCGGCGGCGGTGGTATCTGATGAAGGTGCAAAGTCTGAGCGAAATGATCAGCAAGTTCTTCAGTTGACGAAAGTTCGGGATGCATTGGTCAAGCAACTAGAAGGGCTCGGCGGACTTGAGAAGGTGGCCGCTGAAGAGAAGCTTGGGGAGCATGCGGTTGAGTTGGAGGATCTGGAGCGCCAACTCCAGGATGTAACGAGCAAAATCAGGGTCGAGCGCAACCTCCTGAAGCGTCTCAATGAAAGTATGCGGGGTGATCCAGAGGTCAGCGAGGCAATGGCGCTCGAAGAGAAGATTGAGAAGCTTCGGGGGGAACTTGACAAGACGCAAAGAAAGAGTCTCATCACCTATCTCGTGAGCCCTACGGAACCGCTTCGTCCCCTGATTGCGGAACTTTCCAGTTCGCGCATCGTCATCTTTGAACAAGGGGGAAGCGGGGCTCCGATCAGTTTTGATGTGACAGATCCTGAAATGGCTGCCAAGTGGTTGCTCGACTACTTTCACGGTCGGCCGGCGAGAGCGGAGCTCTATCCGCTTCTTGTGGTGAAGCCCAGCGGTATTCCGATCTACGAACATATCCGAATGATCATGGACTCTGATGCAAGGTTTGTAGGTGTTGATAGTGGCGCAGATCTCATTCTTGAGTCTGCGTTCATTGACCCGACGTTCCGATCGCGCGAGGCAGGGGGGCAATAGTGGCACGAAGTTTCCGACGGGTTGGTGAGGCAGATGGCAGCATGGACTTGCTGCTTGACACCATTTGCAATATGTTCGGAATCTTTATCTTCGTTGCAATCCTGTTGGCAGTGGTGAGCAAGCAACGCGTGGCGATGGTCGTGCGGGAGTTGGAGTCTCGCGAGCAGCAGTCCGCATCCAGTGATGCGGTTGAGACGCTGCGTGGTGAGATTGAGAGCCTGAGGCGCGATAAGCAGGGACGAGATGATTCGCGTGCTCTTACGCTCTCGAAGCGGGTGGATGAAGCGGCAGATCAGCGACGCCGAGTCAGAGCCATTCTCGATGAGCGGAGGCTGCAACTCGCTCGCTATAGAGATCAAACAATCCCAGGGGATGAGAGGTTGCGAACGCTCAAGGCTTCGCTGTCTCTCTATCAACAAGAAGTCGTGCGGTTACAAGAGTCGATCCGTGAAACAGCGAAGTTGGGCGAGGTCACGGTCCGCACCCCCCGTTCGAGGAAGTTGGAAAACCGTATCCCGGTGCAAGTCGTCATCGACCGCGATCGTGTGTACATATTGAATCCATGGTGGGAGAACACGAAAGACACACATCCATGTGATATCTGGACACACTGGCATGAGAAGGACGTAGACGCAGCGGGAAGTGCTTATGTGATACACAAGTGCGTAAGGGGTGGGGCGGTACACATTGAGCGCCATGTGCTGCTCCGCGCGGATGGCGGTTTGAAAGCTGATGATCCAGTCGCGCTGCGGAGCGAGCAGGTCTGGAAAGACTTTCTCGATTGGCTTGATCCGGATCGTTACCTCGTCAGTATCAAGGTCACTCCAACTGGGCACGGGGCGTTTGGCTCCGTCCGAAATGCAGTTGTCTCAAGGGGTGTTTCGTACCAAGTGCACTCCATTCAACTTGATCCGCTGTATCACGATGAGATTGTTGAGGGCACCCCGACCGGACAATGATGATTTGGGGCCGTGTTGAGCCTTGTCTGAGGCCTAACGGATGGGATGCATTGAGCCTTGGTGATCGCGTGCGATAGCCTCCAGAAGGGTCGCATCGGCATCCGCACCTACGGCAAATGTGTCTATCGACGTTTTCGCTTTCGATTGCCCGTTGAGTTGGAGAAGCTGTTGGCGGGCGTCACCAGCCATGATTCCGTCCGTCATAAGAAACAGTTGATCAGGTCTCGGTGAGCGTTTGAAAGCGAAGTCAAGGGCGGTAGTCGGATTTGTTCCGCTAAAGATCGGAGTGGTCGGCAACAAGCCAATCAGCTGTTCGGCATCACGTGTTCCAAGAGTCACCCAATCATTGAATTGTGGAAAACAGAAAGCCTGCTCCGAGAAAAAGATAATGTATACTCGTGTACCCGGTGCGAGAGATCGGAGCAGCCGTATCAATTCCTGAATGGCACGATCGAGTTTGCCATCATCTCCCATAGAACCCGAGTTATCGATGACGAATGCGAGGTGTTGTCCCTGAATCTCGGCACCGAAAAACTCAAGCCGCGATCTCCTCGGCGTTGCGCCACCTGAACCTCCGGGATCGTCTTGAGTGCGTCGGGTAGAAGCTTCTCGGATGGCGGTGTCAAGGGCATCGCCCTCAAGATGCTTGCCACCCCTCATCACCGCTCTTGCGTCCTCAAGCGATGTTTTGCGGTAGATCTTGCTGCCCAGTTGCAGCGCCGTTCCGTCGTCAAACACTGACCAACTGCCCTGTTCGCTCTCCGACTTTGGCGCACGGATAGTCACTTGACCTCCATCGCCATCCGGAATGGTGCTATCGCTACTGTTCGGAGCAGAGCGTGCGCCCTTCGCCGGTCCTAACTTGTAGGTGCCACTTTTGGAAAGTTCGATACTGAATTCACCAGGTATATTAATGTTCGGGGGCTTACCTGGAGAACCAAAACTTCGGTAAAAGCGGCACTCGGCGGCTTTGGAATCGATGATGAGCAAACTCTGCTGATATCCACCGGGCGCGACATCGGGCTCATTGTGTTGAGCACAGTTTATCTGGGTCCATGCACCCTCCAACAGGTCAAGTTGACTGACTGCCACTGGTAATGTGTTGGACGAGTCGTCCGTTTCGAGGGGCTTGATGTCGACCTGTGGTACAGCAATCTCTCGCCTACCTTCCGCTGCCCCGACGATCGCCTGTTGGGCGTCGCTCGGCGTTGTGTTCGCAGGTGCCGAAGAGTCACTCCTCGGGGGATTCGGGGGCGATACTGGCGGCGCTGGGATCATGGGCGCTTGCGGCGTCATACTGCGACCTTGACTTGCCGCATCGCCTGCTTTCGCGGCAGCCTCAAAGCGATCCTCCGTGGTTGGTTTGCCGACCTCGATGGCACCTGTAGGCGCGGTGCTAGAGACCCGCGTTTGGGGTGGGCTGGTAGTTTCCGAGGAGGTTGGCTTGGCCGTCGGCAACGATGTTGGCGACTGGGTAGTTTGGGCGGGTTGGGGCTGCTGTGCGGCCGAGTCCGTCTGGGTTGTGCTTTGCCCACCTTGGCGCGCAGTTTCCAAAGTCCGTTGACCTACAGACTCTGCGGGCGTTGCTTCAACCTGCTGCAGTGACGAGCGAGCGCGCGCCGCGGTTGGGTTAGCACTGCTTGTCTGGACTGGTTCCGGTGACAGTGCTGGCTTCAATGAAGGCGCGGATGGCGCTCCTGAACCTAGCCCGCCGCCTTGCGAGCCGCCGCCTTGCGAGCCGCCGCCTTGCGAGCCGCCGCCTTGCGAGCCGCCGCCCTGC
>Ga0194116_10006330_pt1 | contig 12652 bp, 13 predicted proteins | sample TA2MahsurfametaG_4_FD_148617 | JGI IMG/M metagenome (GOLD analysis project Ga0194116, IMG submission 148617) | Freshwater microbial communities from Lake Tanganyika, Tanzania - TA2015008 Mahale S9 surface | ecosystem: Environmental > Aquatic > Freshwater > Lake | place: Tanzania: Lake... | reverse complement strand
CCCAATCCCCAATCCCCAATCCCCAATCCCCAATCCCCAATCCCCAAGTTCATTAAAGTATTCAGATCTCTATTATAATAAATTATATATGAAAATAGTTGATTCAATTAAAATTTTAAGATATTAAGATAAGAAAGAACTCTTTAAATCAAATAAAAGTTTAAAATTATTAAAGCAAATTCAAAAGAAATAAATAAATATAAATATAAAATAAACTTTCATTTTATTAATAAAATTGATAAATTAAATATTTTACAATATATGACGAAAAGATTAAAATAATAAAAATTTTAATTGACATCATTCAATTATATTACGTAATTTAATTATTCATATATTCAATCAAAATTTATTATTTAATATTAAAAAAAATTAAAGGGAAAGATGAATACTGAGCAAATAAGATATGCTGATTTAGAACCTTCAAAAGAAAGCTACTTCAATAAAAAGAATTTAATAATAAATTCAGAAATAAGTTCTTTAGAAGAAGATTTAAATGCAGAAATATACGCTTCTGAAAAAGTCGAAAAATGGCTTAATATAACTCATGACTTTCAATGCATAAAAGAAGCTTTGGAGACTTATAAAAACATACTTATTGATTATATATTTAATAAGATAGGATACAAATATAAAGGTTATTTTAAAGATCCAAATTTTTTACATTTGAGTGCAGAAGCTTGGATTTTGGGAATATTTCAAGAGTTAGAGAAAGAATTGAATGAGGAAAATTTAAAAAATCTTAAATTTAATAAATTGATAAATTATATTTCTCATATCATTGTTAAAGAAAACGTTTTTATTGAAAACATTAAATTTCTAATAAAAAAATTCTCCTATTTGGAGGCTTTTTTAAAAGAAGATAAAGTCCTCCGCAATGTGCTCATTGAATTGAATTCCAATAAAAATGAAATATTAAAAGATGAAGAATATTCAAAAAATGAAGACTTAACTTTTATTGAATTTACCAAAATCTTAGAAAAAATTCTGAAAATGTCATTTGCTGTTTATATAAATAATATAAGTTCTAAAGAAGAAAACAAAAATAATGCTTTGCTTTATACAATTTATGAAAAATTAAACAATGAAAATAAATTGACTCTGGAGGATTTTGAAAATACTTATGCAAAAGAAAAGAATTTAGAAGATCCATTAAGTGAAAATTTGCGCCACCAATTACAAGGTTATTATGATTTTGCTTTAATTAAATTTGAACATATTGTTTCAGAGATCATTTTGTTTAATAAAGACTCATCATGTATTTTCAATAAAATGTTTTCAATGGTTAATAACATCTCAATAGCTGATTTCTTTCTTAAAAATGTAGAGAATTTTTCTAAAAATCATTTTGGAAATCATATTGATTTTAAAAAAATCGAAAATTTTCGCATAAACAGATTTAAAGATATTTTAAAAAATTACTATACGATTAGCAAAGATTCAATACAAGAAGTGAAAAATAATGTTAATTTGAAATTTTCAAATGCAAGAAATTGGATATTCTCTAACGAAATAATTAAAAATACAAAGATTTATTCCAATGAATTTTACAATAAGAGCTCAAAATTTTTTGATTTAAAAATCAATTGGGCTGAAAAATTTGATTATTTCTATTCTCCTTTTAAAACAGTTACTTTAGAAATGAAGGAAAACGGAACTTCCTATGTATTTACTCTAAAAGACAAATCTATTGAAGCAGTTTTGTTTTTTCAAAAATTTATTTTCGGCTTTGTTGCAAACAATTATCAAGCATTAAAAAGCATATTAACTGGAGAAAATCAATTTTTAAAAGTTCAAAAAAAAGAAAATGAAGGTTATTATTCAATAGAAATAAATAAAAAACTTCTTCAGGTAAATCCAAAAATTTTCAATGAATTTTTTGGTTTGGTAAAAGGACTTCTGGGAAAGGTTTATAATTTAAAGTTCATTTTTGATAAATCCAATAATTCAGAAAATATAAAAGAATTAAAAGAACCGAGAAATGATAAAGAAGATTTAAAATCAGGCTAAGATTTATTTTTAAATTATTTTTAAAATTTTATATATATATAACAGTTGAAGAAATTTAATTGAAAATATATATTATTAAATAAAATTATAAAATTCTTAAAATAAATTTTATATATAAATAAATTTTCTTTAATAATATTCTCATATTTAAATTTATATTTAAATTTTATGAAATAAATATGTTCTTGTATTTGATTTTAAAATAATTCATATCATTCTATATTTATTTCATGAATATCCAAATTAAAATCATTTTAAAAAAATTTTTATTTTAATAAAATTTATTTTAATTAATCATTATTAATTTTTTAATTTAAATTTATAAATTTTTGAGATAATTAAATTTCATTGTAAAATATATTTTTATATTTTCAATTAAAATGTTTTTTAAATAATGAATCAAAAATTTTAATTTATTAATAAATAATAATTTTTTTCAATTTGACTTCATTTTGAAGACAAGAAATAAACTATATTAAAAATTATTATTTTAGTTTTTGGTTAGAACAAAAAAGAAAACCCATTATTTGAAAATAAGATATTTAAATATTTTTAATTAAAGTTTAATAAAAAAATTCAAATATTTTTTTTTCTTGATTGTGTTTCATGAAAAGCGAAATCAATCATTTTTTATTAATGAATTAAACTTTTTGTTTTTAGTTATTATATATTTAAAAAAGAGACATAGATTAGATTAAATAAATCTTTGATGAAAATTTTAAATTTATAGATTTTTTTTTACTTGGTTTATTTATAATTTAATAATTATAATATCTGATGTTAACCATAATTACTTAAATTAAAGATTACTCCTCTTTTTTATTTTTGTAAATAATAATCTAAAAGATCTTTGTCTGTAGTAACATAGTATTTATGAGTATCATTTTCTATTGCTGTTACTAAAACATGCGAATGTCTATTAAAAGCTTTTGACAAATATTTTAAGGGATCATTTACATCAACTTTTTTAAATTCTTTAATAATCCCTTTGGTAATTGGTTGGTTTAAAGTTAATTTATAAGAAGTTAGGCAATTAGTGATTTGTCTTCTAGTGATAACTCCGATTAATTGATTTGTTTGTGATAATACAGGTAACTAAATTTTAAAATATTTAATATTTCTAAATAAAAAAAATACAAGTTCAGAATTTTGGTTTTTAATTTCATTCAAACATTCCTGAACTGAAATATCATTCTTGACAGCAGTCAAAGGTCTCATATTGACATTTGAAACTCTATCTGAATTTCCGAATAATTTTATTTTCGGATTTTCAATATATTTTTCATCATATTTTTTCTGATCTAAAAGACTATTTTCTAATAACCAATCATCACTTACGAATTTAGTGATATAGTTTCTTAATGAATCCACAAAAATACAAACAACTCTTTTATATGCAGGAAGGTTTTTAGCAACTTGGATTGCACCCCATAAACAAGCACCACTTGAGCCTCCGCAAAGAAGTCCTTCTTCTCTAATTATTCTTCTTGCATAATCAAATGAATTTTTATCATCTGATTTTAACCATTCATCAACAACTTCTGTTCTGTAGCAAGTTTTAGGAATAAAATCATAACCAATTCCTTCAACTTTATAAGAAGTTGATTCTGAATTAAGGTTATCAGGATAGGCTAAAATAGAACCATGAGGATCTACAGCAATTATCTAAATTCAAATTTTAGTTTAATTAAAAGGAAAAATTTTAAATTTTATTAAAAAGAAATTACTTTAATGTCCGGATTTTTTTCTTTTAACTTTCTACCAATTCCAGTAACGGTTCCTCCAGTACCAGCAGTTAAAACAACATAATCAACTTTCCCATCACATTGATCCCAAATTTCTTCAGCTGTTTCATCATAATGAGCAAGAGTGTTAGCAGGATTGCAATATTGATCCAAAATTATAGAATTTTCAATGTCTAAATTTTTTTGCCTAGCAACTCCAATATGAGAATCAACATCTGCAAAATTAGCTTCTGTAGGAGTTCTAATTACTTCAGCGCCCAAAGCTGTTAAAACGTCAACTTTTTCTTGTGACATTTTTTCTGGTAAAGTGATTATTACTTTATATCCTTTAACAGCTCCTACTAAAGCTAAGCCTATTCCAGTATTTCCACTGGTTGCTTCAATTATTGTGCTTCCATTTTTCAAAAGGTTTTTTTTTTCAGCATCTTCAATCATTCGCTTCGCTATTCTATCCTTTAAAGATCCTCCTGGTAAAAAAAATTCACATTTAGCTAAGATTTCGCATTTTACTCCTTCTTCCTCTGGAATCTTGTTAAGTCTTACCATAGGAGAATTGTGTATAGCCTCAATTATATTGTTATATATCTTTTTTCGAGGAATACTATTTTTATAATTTAAAAAAAACAAAAAATTTCAATAAATATTTGCTATTAATTTTTTAAAAATACAAAACTTAGAGCAAAAAAAGATTTCATTTGAATTAAATAATTCTTTCAAAAATTTCATTTACTTTTGAGTATGAATATGAGGATCAACCATATTCGGATCCTTAATTAAAGACCATTTACAAGTCTTATTTTGATATGCTTCCATATCAAGTTTTTCTATCTGTCTACTTTCCATTAATTTTATTTATATATGTAAAATATTTTATTTTATTAAATATTCGAAAATATTTTAATTATAATCTAAATTAAATAAATAAATTGAGTGAAAAATTAATCCCAACTTATAATTTAAATAATTACTTAAAAAATGTTATTTTTAATTGAAATTAAAGAAAAAAATTTTAATTCAAAAATAAAAATTATATTTACCAATAGTATTAAAAATGAGATCTGAATATACAATTTGTTATTAAATTTAATAAAATAATTAACAAAATTGAAAATATTTCAAAAAATGATTTTTAAAATAAACGAAAACATTTTTTTAAGCTCTTGAACAATTGGAAGATTTATTAAATCAATTCAATTGCAGATTGAAGGATAAATGATATAGTTGAAGGTATTATTTAAAATAAATGAAAATTAATTTTCAAATATTAATTTATATAGAAATGGATAAATTACAACAAACAAAAAAAATCCCTTCAAATATTATTATAAAATCTGCTTTTAATTTATTTGAAAAAAATTCACAAAGATTTCCTTATTTATATGAAACAATACATGAACTATATAATTTTATTTTCCAAAATAACGACATAGATCTAGATGAATTGGAAATAGAAGCAAAATTTGGTAAATTTGTCTTTAGAGGAATTGGTGTTCAAGGCTATGAATATATCAAAGAAGTATTTAGGGTTCCTATATGGGAGACCAGAGATCAAGCATTCAAATATGATTTCGTATCTGGATTGGATGAGGAAAAGTTTTTTCTAATATGGAATTTCGTTGAAAAAGAGGCTAATATTCCTCAAAGTAATATTAGGAAAATTCCTCCAAAAAATTACAAAGAAATTCATTATAAATCAGGAAAAAGATTATCTCAATTGATTGAAAATAATAAAATAATTAGAGAGGATATAATTAAAAAGGAAAAAAAAATACATTTTAATATAAGAAATAATGGCAATGATTTTAGAATAACTTCTTGTATAGAAAAAAAAAATGAGATTTTTGATAATGATGAAACAACAATAAATAGAAATAAATTTAGGATATCATATGAATATCAATTTTTTAGGATAGATTTCACAATAGTTAATTCTTTCAGCTTAACATCAGATCCTGAATTGACTTACGAGATAGAATTAGAGCTACTGTCAGAAGGAATAAAGAGCCAATATGAATATTTTAAATTTTATCCTAATTTTGAATATCTATTTAAAAGATTTTTTGAAAATATTTTTTGCCTGTATGAGCTTATAAACTCTGATTATTACCATGAAAAATTGAGCCAGAAAGGATCCAAATTATTAGGTAATATATTTGGAAATTATTTAGAAAAAAATTTTGATGAAAAAACTCAAGATAAAAAAAACTAAAAAAAATCTTTTTATATTAATTGAATTGTAAATAAATTAAACTTAAAAAAATTATTTTAAATGAAGTTTGAAAATTATTTATTAATAAAAGTGATTATTTATTTTTTCTTTCTTTTATAAAATATATTTATACATTTGAAGTGATAATATCAGCAAATGGTTCCCCTTGTAAAATTAATTCTTTTCTTGTTTCTTCCATTTTTTTCTCAATATCCTTCAAACCCATTCTAAATCCTGTGAAATACATTATTAAAGCCATTGATTTATTTTGAGGGAAATTATGACCTCCATTGTATAAAATATCTCCGCAAGGTTCCTATATTTTATTTCTAAAAACTTACATAAGATAATACATATCCATTTCTACATGCTTGTCGATGCCAAGCATAAGCTAATTCATAATTTTTTTTACATATTTCTCCTCTAATATATTCGTTTCCTAACTCATACATGGCTTCTATATAACCTTCTTCTGCTGATGATTTTAAATAATCAAAAATCACTTTTTTAACAATATCATCATTTTTCAAATCATCGTACAAGTTGATTTCTTTTGATTTTATCATTTTGTACAATTCGTAGAAAGATAAAGAATGTGAATGAGATGCAGCTAAACTGAAATAATAATAAGCTTTATATTTATTAATCTTTGTATAAGAACCATTATGATGCATAAGACCTAAAAAGTAATTCGCTTCATAAATTCCTTTATTTGCTGAATCATTAAAAATATAGAAGCATTTTGCCATAAATTCTTCTCTTTCTTCTTTACTGATTGAATATTCCTCATTATCGAAATAATTTGAATATTTTATTTGAAAAAATAATGTTTTAAAAAGATCTCTTGCATATATATATCGAGCTTTAATTAAATTTTTGGACTCAAAAATATTTTTTTGTGATTCCTCTACTTTTTTTTTATCAAATGAAGCAAGCATCTCAAAATAATTATTAAAAAAAATTATGTCATCATCCAAGTTTTTTTCTTCTTCAGTTTTTTTGGGGATGTTATTAATTTTAGCTTTTGCTAATTTTAATATGGATAAAGATCTATCAACATCTTTTGGTATATCTACAATAATTTTAAAAATTATTTTTCACCTGTATTTCCTACAAAAGATTTACAAGCTAAGTCTAATAAATTCTCTTTATTCGAATTTTCTAAAATCTTCAAAGAGTATTCATTAAAGAAATTAGAAATTATTTTTTCACTTTCTTTCTCAGCTGCTTCAAACACTTCTTTTTCTTTAGTTGCTTTATTTATCTGGTTCTCCTTATAAGATAGATCAATTTTATTAAAGGAGTATAACAAATTTAAAGATGAATGATAATCCATATTTATTGACTTCGTTTCAGTATGGCCAAGTACTGTTTTTGCAATTTCTCTGAATTTAGTTTGATCGTATTGAGTATCAATTTTCTTTGATGTTTTAAATTTTTTTCTAAAAAACAATGAGTTGAAAAGTTTTTTGAAATTACTAGTCATCAATTTTTTTCTAAAAAATAATATTTCCCAACAATAATTTAATTAAAATTAAATATTTGATAGAAAGTCAGGGGTTATTATATCTTTTAAACTATATTTGATTAATAAGCTGTTATTTATAGTATAAAATAATCTTCTCAGAAACATAAAAAAATTTTTTATTGAATCAATATTGTTTGAAATATATTTTCATTCTTAAAATTAAATTCAAATTATCAATATTCAAAAGTTTAATTTTATTTTTATTTCAAAAGAAAATAAAAAAAATTCTTAATATTCTCTATAATTCTTTTGTTTAATAAACAATCTTTTAATTAAAAAAAATCTAAAATTATGTATTTATAGGTATATTGTTTCTCCTTTATGAGTTTATTAATTCATATCAATTCTTAAAATTGCTTAAATTTTTTCTAAATAAATTTAATTTTAGATGATATTTCTTAAAATTTATAAAAGAAAAATGAAAATCTTTTTTTTAGAATTCAGGAATATTAATTGCTTTGTTTCTCATTCATAAGCCAAATAATTTTAATAATTAATTAAATGATGTTTGTTATAAAAATAATTAAAAAGGGTTTTCTGCTGTGAGTATTATAATTCAAAAATCATTTTTCACCCCTTTATAAATTTCTACTTATAAAAATTGGATAATTTCTTCGATTGTTATTCATTTCAATATATAAATGGTAATTTCAAAATTTTTTTAATTTTATTTTTATTTTTAAAAATATAACTCTATTCTTATATAGATGTCTTATAAATCAAAAAATAATAGGTCTTGTATTTGAAGTACATATAATGATATCTATCATGGACAGAATAAGCACCAAAATTTTTTCCAGCAAATACATGCCAACATTTACCATATTTCATATCTAATCTTTCCCTTAAATTTTTGCAGAACTATAATTAAAAATTTTTATTACTTGTGAATTCACATCAGAAATTTGCATATTTCTTCTAACAAAACTTACTACATCTAGAGCAATTTCTTCCGAAATTTCATAAGGCCATTCTAATTCAACCTAATTTTATTTATTTATTACCCCATCAAAGAATTTGTATTGACTGTAATTTCCATATGAAACATCTTCTGGTGCTGCCATTTAGTATTTTTATGATAATAATTTTTTATTATATAAATAATAAAAATTCTTAAATTTTAATAGAAACAGAGTTAAATCGACCTTTTATAAATGAATTAATAAATATATGACTTATTTAATAAAAATATTTCTTCCTATTTTAAAAAAAATTTTATTATACTTTATTAATTATTTTTTTCTATATTTTTTTTCTAAATGCATTTTTTAATTATAGATATTTGAATGCTAATGAGTAAATTAAATAAATCAACTATAAAGATTATCATGTAATTTTACAATAAAAATTTAAAAAAAAGCATATTATAAAAATCAGTAGTAAAATTAATTTAAACGATTTAATAAAATAAAGTAAAATATTAATAATAAATGTCAATTCGCGATTTTGAAATTGGAAAAGAGCTAGGAAAAGGTGCTTTTGGATCTGTATTCATAGTTAAAAGAAAGGAAGATACAAAAATATACGCAATGAAAAGAGTGAAAATATCCCAGTTAAATACAAAAGAAAGAGAAAACGCCTTAAATGAAGTAAGAATTTTGGCCTCATTGAACCATCCTAATATTGTTGGTTATAAAGAAGCTTTTTATGAAGAAGATAGCAGAACTCTTAATATTGTTATGGAATTTGCTGATGATGGAGATTTAGAAACAAAAATACAAAAAAATGTTAAATCTAAAAATTTATTTGGTGAGAAAGAAATTTGGAATTGTTTATGTCAAATTCTACAAGGATTAAAATATTTACATGAGAATAAAATAATGCATCGTGATCTGAAATGTGCTAATATATTTCTAATGAAAAATGGTTGCGTTAAATTGGGAGATTTAAATGTTTCAAAAATTGTAAAAATGGGCATGTGTAGTACACAAACAGGAACTCCTTACTATGCTTCTCCTGAAGTTTGGGCTGATAAGCCTTATGATTACAAATCTGATATATGGTCTGTTGGATGCATTATTTATGAATTATGTTTTTTAAAACCTCCTTTTAGAGGACAAAATTTAGACCAATTATATAAAAATGTGACAAAAGGTATTTTCAAGATTGTTTAAATCTTTTAAATCTTTAAATATAAAACTATTTTTATCGATTAATTATAAAAAATTTTAATATCATAAGGTGTGTATGATCCAATTCCTTCAACATTTTCAAAAGATTTAGCAACAATTATTGGATTAATGTTGCAAACAAATCCTTCAAGAAGACCAAATAGTGATGATTTATTAAAAAATGAAATAATAGCAAAAAGAATGTATGCAATTGTAAAAGAAAATATGCATTTAGAAGTAGATCCTCCAGCACAATTATTAGCAACTATTAAACTTCCAAGAAATTTACTCGAGATTAATCAGAGATTACCGAAAAAAAAAATGTACATAAAAGAAAAGTAAAATAATATTTTTACAAATGATAGAGAAAATCAAATGATGGAAATGAATAATTTAGATATTAAAAGTACAAAAAAAGATGAAAACAAAGAAAACACAAACCTAAACAAAAAAGTTGAAAATACAAAGAATCATAATCAAATAACATCAGCGAAAGAAAGAGATAAAGAAAGGAAAATTGAAATTAGCAAGATTTCTGGCCCGAATATAATAGAAAAAAACAAATTATATAATAAAAAAGATGAAAATATTGTAAATAAGATAAATAATATTCATTTGAATAATGCTAATAAATATAATTTAAATTATGATTACAATAAAATTGTTAATAATTATGTCAATGAAAAGGATCAATTATCAAATAGAAATGAGAAAGAAAAAATGATAGATATAGTAAATAAAGAAATTTTGAAAAACGGAAATTATAAAAATGAAAATTACGCTAATCATATAATTGATGGTTTGAATAGATTAAAAAATAATGAATTTAATTATAATGAAAGATATAATATAGGAAATGGAATAAATTTAAATTTGGAAAATCTGAATAAAAATATAAAGGAAATTCAAGAATTAAATTTACCTAATCTAAATATTGAATTAGAAAAAGCTATTGATAAAAATAAAAATCATAAAAGTAAAAATTCTATAGAACCTTCTTCTTCTATTGTAAATTTAAATCTTAATTTGAATATTAACAATAATATAATTAATAATATTACGAATCCAGATAAACATAAAAATGAAAACAATTATAATACTGAAGATTTAAAAAATAATGTCAATGATATTGCTAATTCTAAACGAGCAGTAAGTGCTCGACCAGATATTAAAATAGGCAAAAAAGAATGTTCTGAAGATTTATTAAAAAGTAAGATTATTAAATTATTTTTTTACTTTAGATCATGAAAATTTGAAATATTTTTATGAAGAAAAAACAAAAATTAATGGTAAAGATTTAAAAGATAATAAACTTTCGGCAATAAATGGACAAATTGCATTGGATAATAAATTAAAAAATATAATGAATTATGATAAAGAATTTATTGAAAAAAAAGATAAAGAAATACCTGAATTAATGAATGGAAACAATAAAAATCAAATAAAAGAAAAAGTAGATCCATTTGATTTTGATTTTATGTTAAAAAAAAATCCAGTTGTAAGAGAAAAAAATATTATTAATTCAGGTTTAAACAAAAAAAACGACTTTAGTGATTTAATTAATTATCAAGATTCTGAAATAAATATAAATAATTTCGATTATTTAAATTTAAAAAATTACAATCATGAAAAAAATCAAAAAACTTCTCCTAATAAAGTACTTATTAGTGACGTTAGCAAAATTGATAATATTACCTCTACTCCAGATATTTCTCAAAAACAGCAAATAAATCAATTATTAAATTTGAAAAATATAAATTCTTATAATAAACCTGCATCCGCCTTAAATTCAAATATATCAAGAGAAAATATTAAACCTAAAAATAGCATTATCAATAATATAGCAGTTGGAAAAAAATATTCAAGGCCTGAAAGCGCGAAGGTCCCAACATCTATTAAAGTTTCAAATAAAATATTAGATAATCCATCAAATAAAAGAATATCTCCAATTAAAAATTTAAATATTCCTATAGATTACAAAAATCAAAAAAATGTAAATAACTTTAATATAAATGAATATATCAATAAAAATAAAGGTAGAAATCTTACTCCTTTAAAACCTATTGAGGGTTATAAATCTCCAATATTAAATAATAATATTGATTTAAATAAAAATTATATGAAAAAAAATATAATTCCAAGTTTAAATAATGTTCCTATTCATCCAACTCCTGTTAGAATCAGACCTCTTTCAGGGATAAATCCTAGCATAGCGAAAATTAATCAATATAATAATTACAATAAAAACTTAAATGTAAAGAGTTCTTTAATTAACAAAAATTATAATAGAAATGAAGTTGTAAATACACCAAATAAACGAAATTTCACTCCTACTCCTTCTAATATGAAAAGTAATAGAATCGAATTGGATGCGAACAAAAGAAATTATGGAAACCCTCTCGGTAAAAATGTTATAGATAATAAATATAAAGCTGATAATTACAATAAAATTTCCAACATTTACTCCAATCGGAAAAATATTAATGATAAAAACAAATTGTTGGATAAAATCAATATGAATAATATCACTAAATCTCCCTTGCCTTCAAAAAAAATTGGAAATAATAAGATAGAACATGATTATAATAATTTTTACAATCAAGGAAAAATTCTCAAAAATAATTATGATATAAAAATTCAAAATGCAAATATTATTAAAAAAAGTAACAATGATTATATAAATAATATCTACTCAAATTTTTATAATCCAATTGAAAATAACATACAAAATTTTGCAAGACCAAATCAAGAGAACAGGCTCTATTCAGGAAGAAAATGAAATATTTAAATCATAAAATGAATCACGAAGATTTTAAATATTCAATTTATTTTAATTTTTTTATAAATTTTAAATTTTATAAATATGGTAATAATCTAATAATATTTTAAAGGTTTTCTCTTATAATTATAAATTTATCGAGATTTTTATTCTTGTATTATAAATAACATTTAATATTTAAAATCATTAAAATATTATTCAAAGAACAAATTAAGAACAGTTAATGTTTTTTCAATTTAATCACATTCAAATTCAGCACCTTAGCAATTA
>Ga0194116_10006329_pt1 | contig 12653 bp, 11 predicted proteins | sample TA2MahsurfametaG_4_FD_148617 | JGI IMG/M metagenome (GOLD analysis project Ga0194116, IMG submission 148617) | Freshwater microbial communities from Lake Tanganyika, Tanzania - TA2015008 Mahale S9 surface | ecosystem: Environmental > Aquatic > Freshwater > Lake | place: Tanzania: Lake... | reverse complement strand
GGCAGACTTAAAGACAACAAATATTTACGGTGACGCTTATATAAATAATAAAGTTGGTATAAATACCAATACACCCGCTACCAGATTACAAATAGGTCAATTGTCTCCAACCGCAGCAACAGAAGGTTTACAGTTTGGTGATGATACGGCGGCCAGATTACATAGAATAAATACAGGTCACATTAGAGCTACTGGAGGAATTAGTTCGGCCACTTTTATAATAGCAGATAATTATTTACAAACAAATAATAATTTAATTTATCCATCTAGTCAAGCCGCTACACAAAGATTAGAAGTAGGTAATGCTTCTGGAAATGCGTGGATTGATGGTTTAACTATCGCTCAAGGTGGTAATGTTACTGTATATAATAATTTGACGGTAAACGGTAACACTTATTTGGGGGATGCAAATGGTGATACCGTATTTGTTAATGATACAATAAGAATTGGTGCAACAGATTCTGGTGACGCTTCTTTGTTTTTCGGTGAAGGTGGTGTTGCTGGTAGTGATTATGGTGCTCGTTGGTATTGGGACAGTGGTTTTACATTTACATGGTATACAAGAAATGCTGGAACTGATACTGCTTTATTTGATTATGTAACGAATGATTTGACTTATATAAATTGGCGTAGACATTTCCATATGCAAAATAAGTCAATAGATTATAGCGCTCAAGTTCATTTTAATGCGGGAACAAGATTTGTTGGAAGTAATAATAGTTATTTAATTTTTAGGTCTGACTCTGGAGCTGCGGGTGGAATTCAAGTTCAAGATGGTAACACTACCCTCAAGGGATATATTGGTTACTGGGATAGTGCAGGCGGTGGTATATTAAATAATACAGGCAACTGGGCAGTTCGTTATAATTTTGGAAATGCAAATTCCGGTGGACAATTGTATGGAGCATGGACAGTAAGTGGTAATATATCTGCTACAAATTTATCAGGAACAAATACCGGCGATCAAACTAATATTTCTGGCAATGCTACTAATGTTACTGGAATAGTTGCAATTGCAAATGGTGGAACTGGTGCTACTACATTGGCGCAAGCTAGACTTAATCTTGGAATTACAACAAGTAGTTCTGGAACAGTTACAAGTGTTAGTGGAACTGGAACTGTATCGGGAATAACTTTAACCGGAACGGTTACAACGACGGGAAATTTAACTTTAGGCGGAAGTTTATCAGGAACCGCTCCAAGTTTAACGGCTGGCGCAGTTACAGATGGAGTTTATCTTTCTACTACTCAAACAATCACAGGAGTCAAAACATTTTCAAGTGCTATTGTCGCGGTTAACGCAGCAAAAGCTTGGGTGCATTTTAATGGAACTGGAAATGTGGCAATAAATACAAATTATAATGTAAGCAGTATAACTGATAATGGCACTGGTGATTATACAGTTAATTTTACTAGCGCGTTTGTTGATGCAAATTATGTTGTTGCTGGAACAGTAACAATAGATTATACTGCTGCTCAAAGCTTAAATCAACTTGTATTAGCTGTTCCAAGACAAACAGGTGCTCAAGCTGCTGGAAGTTGCAGACTTGCTTGCGAATATATTCACGGCGCACAATTATATGATGCGGTAGCCGTAAGAGCGGTATTTTATAGATAAAATTATGAAAGTTATAGTATATAAAAATAATGACGATAGATTGAGCGTCATCAATCCTTGTTATAAAGATGATATGACAGATCAAGAAAAAGATGAATATGTAAAATTTATTAAAAATAAAGATGTTCCAAAACAAGAAGACGGCAGTGCTACTGCTTCTTGGCTAATTGATGTAAATGATCTTCCTGATATAAGAAAATTAAGAAACGCTTGGAATATAAATGAATCGGGCCAAATCTATTTTGATAGAAATAAAGCAATTGAAATTAAAAAAGAACAATTTAGGAATTTAAGAAAACCTTTATTAGAAAAATTGGATGTAGAATTTATGCGAGCTTTGGAAAATGGAGATACAGCATCCATTCCAATTATAACTAAAAAAAAATCTATCCTCAGAGATATAACAAGTGTAGATTTTAATAGTTATGATACTCCGCAAAAGCTTCATGAATTTATTCCTGATCTTTTAAAAACATAATATAATAAATAAATGAAAACAATAGTCCTAAGTGCAAATCCAACGCCAAACATGAATTTGGCTAAAATCAACATCGATCATTGCAACTTTGATCCACATTGTGGCCCTAGTTTTTGGGTTACTTTTTATAATCCAAGTGGCAATATTATCGACAGAATAACTCACAGTATGACTTTCGACCAATGGCAAGATTGGACTTCAGAAAGCACTGAAATTGCAGATTATAAATATATTGCTGATTCAATAACAGAAGATCTTAGTATTACATATATCAGTATGGACGAGCCAAAACCACCCGCTCCTCCAACAATTACTTCTCAACCAGCTAGTCAATCAACTACAGTCGGTGGAGCAGCAAATTTTTCAGTAGGATATCAAGGTGATAATTCATTTTCTTTCCAATGGTATAAAAATGATGCGGCAATTCAAGGTCAAACAGCTTCAACTTTCTATATCAATTCTGTTTCTGAATCTGATGCTGGATCATATAAAGTTAGCATTACAAATAATGGAGGCTCAGTAACGAGCGCAGCGGCAATTCTTACCGTAACTGTCCCTGTCGCTCCAACTATTAAAGTTCAACCAGAAAATAAAACTGTAGAAACTGGCGGCAGTACTTCACTTTCAGTCGAAGTTGAAGGAACTGCTCCTTTAAATTATGTTTGGTCTAAAGATGGATCTTCTATTCCTATGGGAATGGGTAATGTTCTTCCAATAATGAATGCTCAATCTTCTAATGAAGGTATTTATTCAGTAACTGTATCTAATTCAGTTGGATCTATAACTAGCGATACAGTAACATTAACTATAACTCCTGCTCCTGATCCTGTAGTTCCCGCAACAGTAACTCCATCTTCAACTCCTGATCCTGTAGTTCCCGCAACAGTAACTCCATCTTCAACTCCTGATCCTGTAGTTCCCGCAACAGTAACTCCATCTTCAACTCCTGATCCTGTAGCTCCCGCAACATAATTTTTGTAAAAGTTTTTACTTTTTTTAATAAACTGTTATAATACTTTAGAAATTAATTAATTACTATGGAAAATCAAAACACGCAAGCTCAGGCTGCGCAACCACTAACTCCAGAAGTAGCATTGCAGAATCTAGCAATCGCTGCTCGTCAAGCCCGTCTCACTTACCAGGAGCATTCAGTGATCGACGCATCGATCACCATCCTTGTAAAATTTATTCAGGGCGAGACTTCTGGTCCTGCGCCGCTTCAGCCTGAAGCCTAATAAAAATAGTCAACTATTTTAACCCGTCCTGAAAAGGGCGGGTTTTTTTGTGTAATCTAATATATATGCCAACAATTAATCAGATGGCTTCTGAAGTTATAGATGAATTAGGAATCTCTGGATCTCCTACTCAAGCTGCTGTCATTTTTTGGTTTCGCACAAATCATGGTAAATTGAATAATGCTATAAGTAGAAATTATGCTGTTTCTGATGATGGTGCTTCTCCTCCAGTTACTTATTATCTTAAAGAAACTTTTGAAGATGGATCTATTGAAGAAATCGGATATGATGAAGCGGCAATTTATAAAAAGTTTTATTATTTACAATATTATGATGCAGCTATAAGAACAAATATAGGCGCAGCATCAATTGACGCTGTTGTAGAAGTTGATAGCGACGGAATGAGAGTTAGAAAAGTAAGTAAAACAGAAGTTGGGCGTAATTTAGTTTCATTTAAAAAAATGGAAATGGAGGAATTGCAAAAACTGATAAGTATGTATCAAGTTGCTAAATCTAAACCTCGTCAAGTTGCTGGTGATGATACTGTCGTTGGTTATTATATTGGCAAAAATTATTCATTAGGAATAACTCCATAATTTATGTCTGATTTACTTTCAAATGCAGATAGAACATCTTTTACAACTAGTATTAATGATCATTTTGATACTTTTAAAAGAAGTATAACTATTTTTATTGAGCCTAAACAAAATTTTAATAACCCTAACTCTCAAAAATTTCTTCCCGGTTATCAAGCGTCGGTTACCGCAAATCCTGCGAACACAATTCAAAGCGCAAATCATCATGCGGTTGTAACTTATGGAGATTTTAATAGAACTGTTGCGCCAAATATTGGTAAATCTGTAGATTCTGGATTAGTAAGAATCAAAGTGAAACAGTCTACATACGATTATATAAAAAATAATAAAATTATAAAAATAACTATTGATGGAGATTCTTTTAATGTTGCTTCAGTTGGTCGTCGCGCTAATTTTTTAAACAAAACTCTTGGAAGTTCTTTCGGAGAAATTTTTTATATCTTTGAATTAGAATATGCCAAATAATATGGGATATACCAAATTAGATATTGAATCGATAAAAAGAAAAGCTTTAATGACTAAAAAAGCTAAAGACATGGCTTTTATAAAAGCGCAGGAAAAAGTTGCTGAAGAAAAAAGTAAATTAATAAATGAATTTGAAAATCATGAAGTTACTAAAGAAATCGCCGCTGGCCCAAAAGCTTTCAATACAAGTAATACTTTAGGCGGATATGGAAATTTATTTAGTTTTATAGGATTTGAAGCGGGAACTGATCCAATAGCTCCAATTAAAGAATTGTTAAATCAAATTGCAGTTAAAAGTTTAAAATCTGATGGTAGAAATTTTAAAGCAACAGTTAAATATCCATCTCAAAATGAAATTAAAGCTGCAACTCCTTTACCATTCGAAGAAGGAAGAAGTTGGAGTGAAGGAATAGAAAAAGGAATTAGCGGATTTACTCAATATATATATAGAAAATTTTTATTGGGAAGATCAAAAGAAGCTTTGCAAAGTGAAAAAGCAAAAGGAACTGGAACATTTAGAAAAAAACCATATTTAAATTCATTACTAGAAAATTTTATTAATAATATAAAAGGAAACAAATAATGATCGCGCAATTTGAAAATAAATTAGTGTCCAGCTTTATGCTGTATATTGATAATCAAGTTCTAAAAAAAGGACAAGCTTATACTGTTCAAGCTGTTAATTTTAATAAAGTAGATGATTCATTTCAAATAGATGGAGTTGATTATTATACTTTTAATAGTCCATTTGATCAATTAGTATCAGATCTTTCTATTCCTACAGGAGGATTTACTGGTGTTTCTATAGATGGATCTCAATTAAATTTAGGAGTTAGTGGATTTTATGGAATTAATTATGATGGTGGTCAAATTTATTTTACTGGTACTCAATATACTGGATCAACAGTTTCTGCGTCAGGATGCATTAAAGATTTTAATATTTATTTAAATAATTATACTGAAGAAGAATTATTATTTGAAACTAAATTTGAAATTCGCGCAAAATCTACTGACCAAGTTATAAATTCATCTTCTTCTTTGGGGTCAAAATATATTGCTTATCCTGCTATTTTTATAAGAATGGAAAGCGCAAATGGAGAAGATTTTGCATTTGGTGGTTTAGATAAAATGATATCTAATTTTAGATGTTTAGTGTTAGCTGAAAATAGTTTTATGTTAGATGCAGCTTGCTCAATATTAAAAGATCTTAGAAAAACAGAGTTCGGCATTATAGATCCAGCAATTTTGCCATATTCTAATTTTGGCGCGATAACTGGTTCTGGATATAATTACGAATCTCAAGTAAATAATCAAATTGATAAATCTTTGATTTGGGATGTTTCTGTGTCAAAAATATCATTTTCAGATAGTAGAATAAAATTAACAAATCCTCAAGTTTGTTCGGCAATCGTTGATTTTGAAGTGTATTCATTTAGAACTCCTCGAAATTGATTTTTTGGATTTCACAAACTAATTTTTTAAATGTAATTAATAAAAAGATAAAATATTATGTCAATCAATAGAACAATTTATACAAGTAGCGAAGCCAGAATCCTTTCTGGTACAGAAGTATCAGCATGGGCCGTAGTTTCTGGTGTTCAAAATGCATCAGTTACATTTAATAGCCCAAACACTCCAGTAAACGCTTTCGGATCTAAAGGTATCATCGATAACGTTCAAATGGAGCCTCAAACAGCAACTGCAACTTTCAGTTTTGCTCTTCCTTCTGGAACTGGCAACGGAAGTCATATTTCTCCAACAATGTTTAATGAATTAATGCAAAATTCATTGCTTGATACTCCTCAAGCAATTCACGTTAAAATTGCTGGAATCGGAACTGTTATCAGCGGCTTTTTATCCTCTTTCTCTATAAATGCTGCTGTTGGTGATTTAGCTACCTGCGAAATGACTTTTGAAGGCGTTCCTTCTGGAGGAATGGTTGGTAACGATACAGACGGAGAATTGCCAGATAAGATCAATTCAGTTGCCGCAATTTCTTATCCAGTATTAACTGCCGATAGAATCAGTGGTTTTGGCGGCGGCGGCGGCGGAAGTAATGAAGGTGGTAATGGAAATCCTGGAACAAATAATATTGCAGGTTTCGGAGCGAGCGTACAAAATGCTACATTCTCATGGGATGTACCTGTAGAAAGAGTAATGAGTTTAGGTCTGACTCCATCTGAAGCTTCTACATTCCCAAATCCTCCTGGAACAGCTTCAATTACTGCCGAAGGTTTAGATATGCCTTTTAATGTCACAGGAATTACTGTTGGCGGATATAAATTCTCTCTCGGAACTCAAGCCAGAGTTTCTTCTAGAGAGCATAATCTAGCTGTTGGAGATGTAGGAGCTACATATAATATTACTATGGATGCTACTGCTGATTCTTGCGTTTGCTCAAATAGTTAATAATATTGATTAAATAATAATATCTTTTAATCCCTAAAGATTGCTCTTTAGGGATTTTTCTTTTTATTTATAATAATATAAAGTTATGGATAAGAAAGTCGTTGAAACCATTTCTGCAGACCAATTTAAAGCTTTTTTGCTTGAGCAAATAAAAAGAACAATAAAAAAAGGCTATAAAATCCATTTAAAATCGTTAGATGATTTACAGCAAAAACAACTTAAGATTATATACGGGAATAAAAATACTGTTGCCGCTGAAATTTTGCAAGAATTAATCTTATTAGATAGCAAAGACTTTTCTGACAAGAGAAAAGAAATTTTAGATATCGGTAATAACATAACTAGAGAGATAGAAAATTTATTTGATAATCTTATTATTGGTATTAATAATAAAGAAGATTTATGATACCTGAAAAGTGGATTTTTTCTTTTACTTTAGATAAAGAAATTAATGTAGACAAAACCGAAGTCAGTAAAGATGAAACTGGCGCAGAAATTAAAATTACTAAAACTGTAAAAGAAAAGAAGCCTTTTACTTTCAAGATCAAGAAGCCAAGTCGAAAACTTATTGAAGATGCTGACATTTTTTACGCAGCAAAAGTCGGTGAATATTTAAAAGCAGGTTTGTTAAGCAAAAATCTTATTGCCAAACGTCTCGAAAATGATGGCGGCGATTTGGGAGAAGAAACAAAAAAGGAATACACCGAAACTATAACTGATTTTTATAATACTAAAGCAGAGGTTGAAGAATTGGAATTAATTATTAAAGAAAAAAATCTTGAAGAAGATAAAGAAAAATTAAAGGTTGCTAACGAGACCTTAGAAGATCTTAAGTTTAAACTTACTGATTTTGAATATCGTAGAAATGCTATTTATGAACAAAGCGCCGAAACTAAAGCTTTCAATAAACAGATTTTTTGGTATATTTTAAATACTACTTATTGGAATAAAGGCGATGAAAAAGCTGATTTTGTGTCTTATTTTGAAGGAAAGACTTTCGAAGAGAAATCTGACAGTTACGATTTAAAAGAAGAAGAAGATGGTAATACAGAATTTTTTAACAATTTGACTTCTAAATTAGCTTTTTCTATTAGCTACTGGTTTAATTCTTCAAATAAAGCCTCTCAAGAAGATATTGAAAAAGCTATCACTCAAAGCCTATAGTGAATGAAGCGATTTTAGAACTTCAAAATATAGATTCTCAAGAAAAAGCTTTTTTGCTTTTTCGTCATATAGTTCTTGGCGCATCATTTGATTATAAAAATAATTTTTATATAAAACATAATTCTTTACTAGAAGCTTCTTATATTGCTGAATTTAATAAAATTCTAGAATTTGAATGCAAAAAAAAGGGATTACTAGAAGAAAAAAGTAAATTAGATATTTTACATAGAAATACTTCTTGGACAAAAAATCAAGAAGAAGAATATCAAGAAAAGTTAAAAAAGATTCAAGATTTAGAGATTTCTAAAAAGAAACTTATTTTGCCATTTCAACTCAAAGCAGCGCAAGAAATATTAAATAAAGAAATCGCTAATCTTACTCCTTTATTTGTTGAAAGAGAAGATGCGATAGGTTTAACAATAGAAAGTTTTTGCAGTACAAAAAATTATGAATATTATTTAAAAAATTTCTTTTTTAAAGATGAAAAATTAATGCAAAAGCTTTTTCCAGAAGATTCTTTTGACGATTTGGATGTGGTATTGATGAGAGATTATCATTCCTATTATAATGATTTTCAAAATATCTTTACAGAGCGAAATTTAAAAAAGATAGCTTGCGCTCCAGTAGTATCTAATTGTTTTTATTTATCTAATTCAGCTAATGACTTTTACGGAAAATCTGTATGCGATCTTACTGTAAATCAAATCAGTTTATATAGTAATTATCTTTATTTTAAAAATGTAAGTTCATCTCCAGATTTTAAACAAGTGCCGCAAGAATATTATTCAGATTTAGATAAAGTTGTAGATCATTATGACCGGCAATATAGTATTTTAAGAAGTAAAAATAATTCAAAAAAAGATAAATCTTCCTTTTAAAGTGTAATATGTAGTAAGGCTTATGGCAGATACAAATATTACAGTTGGAGGAGATACAAGGCAATTAGAAAGAGATATACAGAATACTCTTTCTAAAGACTTTAAGCTGACAGGATTTGATGCGAAGTCGTTCTCTCAGCCTCTTGGAAAGATAAAAGGGCAACTAGGAGAATTCGAAAAATCTCTAGAAGCTTCTAATGCTCGCGTTGTTGCATTCGGCGCGTCTGCTGGTGCTATTTATTTGTTAACTGATGCTTTTAAAAGCATGGTTAAAAGCACTATTGATGTAGAAAAAACTCTTGCGGATATAAATACAGTCGTAAATGCAAGTGAGAAAGATATTAAATCTTTTGGAAATGCTATTTTTGATGTAGCTAATAAAACATCTCAATCTTTTGAAACTGCCGCAGAAGCTGCTCTAGAATTTTCAAGACAAGGTTTGGGTCTTGAGCAAACTGCAAAACGCACTTCTGATGCATTAACATTAGCTAGATTATCCGGTCTTTCAGCCGCCGCTTCAGTAGAAGCTTTGACTGCCGCAGTAAATTCGTTTAGCGATGCAGGTTTAAGCACGACTCAAATTGTAAATAAATTAGCCGCAGTTGATGCTAAATATGCTGTTAGCTCCGCAGATCTAGCGGAAGCAATTAAGCGTGTTGGTAGTTCTGCTAGTGAAGCTGGAGTTAATATCGATCAATTAGTAGCTTTAGTTACTTCTGCTCAACAAACAACTGCTAGAGGTGGCGCGGTAATTGGTAACTCTTTCAAAACAATTTTTACAAGACTTCAAAGACCAAAAGTCCTTGAAGATCTTGCAGAATTAGGAATACAAACTTCAAATGCTATTGGAGAAACACTTCCTCTTGTCCAAATATTAACTCAATTAGCTAGAACTTTTGATAATTTAGGATCTGCTCAAAAAAGCCAAGTAGCTGAACTTGTCGGTGGTGTTTATCAAATCAATATTTTAAAAGCTGTATTAGGAGATTTAGCGAAAGGGTATTCTACATATTCTGGAGCTTTAAGAGCTTCTTCTGGAGCTACAAATGAAGCAGAACAAAGAATAGGTAAATTAGGCGAAACTTTAGATAGTCAAATTAATAGAGTTACAAACAACTTAAAACGCGCAGGATCTATTGTTGGAGAATTAACTATTGCCCCAGCTTTAGAAAAAGTTTTATCAAATGTAAATGTTGTTTTAGAGACTTTTGCTTTAGGTAAAGAGCCTCAAACTTTTGGAGAAAAAGCAGCGACAGGATTTTTAAAAGGATTAGGGTCTTTTATTTCTGGTCCCGGCTTAATTATAGCTGCTGCTGGTGCGTTTAAAATTTTTCAAAGATTAGCTTTATTCGTAGGAGATGCAGGAAAAACAATTTTAGGTTTAGGTCAAACAGCGCAACAGCAAGCGCAAATTCAAGCTCAAATACTTCAACTTTTACAAAGAAATCCTCAGTTATATGCTCAAATAGAATCTGGCGCAATTTCTGTTCAATCTGCTGCTCAGGGTTATTTAAATATTGTTAACGCTACAAACGCTGCGTTAGAAAGACAAAAGGCTATTGCTGCTCAAATGGCTGGAGTGGCAATGAGAGGAGGTACGCCTGTTATTCCAACTTCGGGTAGAGGAGGTAAGCGTGGTCGTGCTGCTGGATATGTGCCTAGTATCGCAGATCAAAAGAGAATGGAAGAAAGAGACGCTCGTAATCTTGGCGCGCCATCTGGAGTTCGCGCCCATTTTGGAAAAGGAACAATTGGCGGTAAAAAATTCTTGATGAATAATCATGAAATTGAAATTCCTAATTTTGGAAAAAATGGAGATTCGGCAGTTATTCCTAAATATGCAGCAGGAACTCCTATTAAAACTTTAATAAATTCTCCTGCTGGAGGAAATCTATCTGATGTTTATGATATAAATAGGCCGTCAGATAACTATATAAATATTCAACAAGAAATTCCAAGATTTGATTTGCCAAGAACCAATAAGCAATATCAAAAAAAGGCAAAGTTTTATTGGAATAATTCCGTAAAAACAGGAAGAAGCCCATCTTCTTTAAAATATAGAGGTATTCCTTTAGGAAAATTTATTACACCTAATGCTAAAGGCCCAAATCAAATTCAAGGAGCATTAGGAGAAATAGATACATTTTTAAGCCTTAAAGAAATTGGATTTTCCGAAACTCAAATAGATAAATTATCATCTAGTAAAGGTATGGACTTTTCTGCTGGAAAAGATCTTTTTGAAAGTAAAACTTATAGAGGAGTTTCAGATAAATCTATTATTGCTAAAACCTTGATGTTTATAGGCAGAAGCGGAAAATATAAAAATAATAAAACCGCTGATCTAATAACTATAGGTGGAATTGGTGGAATTGGAATGAGTTTATTTCAGCCTAGAAAAGCTTCTTCTGGATATATTCCTAATTTTGCCAGAGGCAAAAATATGATTGGGTATCATACAACTAGAAGAGACACAAAGTTCGGGAAAAATATTAATCCATCTAAATCTTTTGGAGAAGGGCAAGGGCAAGGTTTTTATTTTTGGAAAGACAAAGAATCAGCCAAAGAACATGCTCGATTTTTAGAGTCTAATTCGTCTACGGGTAGTGGATCGCATAAAATTATAGCTGGAAAACTTAATAAAAAACACGTTATTCCAGATTACGAAGTACACACAAAACAAGCAATTGAATTCCTAAAAGGAAATCAAGGTTTATTATCTAATTTAAAGCCCGGGCTGGCTTCTTATGTAGATAGAAAAGGCGATGAAATTGGCCGCATAGGAGGAGCGAGAGTAAATCCTGAGTCTAATACTTTTTCAGTACTATTTAATGACAGAAGTGGAATAAATAGAAGAAGATCTTTATCGCTAGACTCTCAAGAGGGAGATATAGGTTCTGGGAATTTATTAGGGCCACTTTTCGACGCCTTAAGATCTCAATACCCAAAAAAAGTAAGAGCTTTTGAAGAAGGATTGATAGATCAGGGAGGAAAAGCTTTTAGATATGTAGGGCCACAAGTAAAAGCTTATTCTAGAAATATTGCTTCTGGTTTTATTCCTAATTTTGCCCGAATAAAATCATACATAGCAAGAGTAGTTCCTTATGCTAATAAACCTTTAGTAGATACAAAAGGAACAGCTTTTGGAAATACAAATATCGGTATATCAAGACAAAAAAACATATCTTCAAATCCAACTGATGAAGAAGTATTGTCTCAAGCTGAATTAAATTATCCGAATTTAATTATGTCTTTGCTTGGAAATAATGCTTTTATACCAGACACTGGCGAAGTTGATGCAAAAACTGCTGGTGCCAATGTTTTGTCAGCAGCTAGAAAAGTTTCTAGTTATGGAGGCGAAACTGGAAATAGATCTGATCAATATAATCCTTTTGGTGGTAGTTCATATAAACCTAATCCAGAATTAATTGGCTCAGGATTCGTTCAGGGTAAAGCTCTAAAATTGTCATATGCAAATGTCGGCAAACTCGGACGTAGATGGGCGAACAGCAAAAATCCTGCCGTAAGAGAGGCTTGGGCTAAATTACAAATTGCAGCAAAAAAGAAATTAATACGTGATGCTATTGACGGTAAAAAAGGTAGTGCGATTCCAAATGACAATAGTCGCTGGTGGTATGAATCTGATATTAATAAAGAATTAAGACAACATTCTGAAGTATTAAAAACAGAATATAACGCTTATCTTAAAAGCATAAATCGCGTTGGTACACTTGTTGATATAAAAGGTAGTGCTGAAGAAGGTTTATTTGGTAAAGGTGTGAGTTATTTTGCTGCGCGACCAGACGCTGTTAG
>Ga0194116_10006327_pt1 | contig 12658 bp, 10 predicted proteins | sample TA2MahsurfametaG_4_FD_148617 | JGI IMG/M metagenome (GOLD analysis project Ga0194116, IMG submission 148617) | Freshwater microbial communities from Lake Tanganyika, Tanzania - TA2015008 Mahale S9 surface | ecosystem: Environmental > Aquatic > Freshwater > Lake | place: Tanzania: Lake... | reverse complement strand
TGCATTGAATACAGCACAATTGATTAGAGACGGCATCAGACCTGATATCCCATTGATCGAAGATGCATTGTTATACCATGCATTCATTCATGATTATACGCGATTCATACATGAATTGGATGATGCATATTCTCACATAGCGATAGTAGGGCATAATCCAACAATCAAGATGATGGTCAATTTGCTTTCAAAAGAAAATGTAACAGACTCCATGCCTACTTGTTGCGTGGTAACAATCACATTTGTCGAAACTGATTCTTGGCAATCTATTTCACCTCATACCGGAATCGTCAATCGATACATGGTTCCTGTACAATAAAACAAAGTAAGGAAATTCACAATGGCTGAATATCATCAGATTTGCATCATTGGCAGCGGACCCGCCGGTTTTACTGCTGCTTTATATGCTTCCCGAGCAAGACTTGATGTAGTTGTTTTCGAGGGTCATCAACCCGGTGGTCAATTAACAATCACCACCGAAGTTGAAAATTATCCCGGATTCGAACATGGAATCATGGGTCCGGAAATGATGGATGTTTTCAGAAAGCAGGCACATAGATTTGGTGCTTCTTCTATTTATGAAACAATCACATCGGTTGATATGTCGAAAAGACCTTTCACACTCACAAGTGATTCCAATAAAACCTATACTTGCGACTCAATCATCATTTCAACGGGTGCAGCAGCCAAATTACTTGGTTCAAAAGGGGAGCAGGAATATATGGGATTCGGTATTTCTGCTTGTGCAACATGTGATGGTTTCTTCTTCAGAAATCAACATGTCTATGTGGTTGGTGGTGGCGACACAGCAATGGAAGAGGCAAATTACTTGACACGCTTTGCATCGAAAGTAACAATCCTTCACAGAAGAGATGAATTCAGAGCATCTAAAATCATGCTTGAACGTTGCCAAAACAATCCTAAGATTGAGTTCATGATCAATACAACTGTGGATGAATATATTGGGGAAACATTGCCAACCGGTTTGCGCAAACTCACATCTTTGAAATTACGTAATACGGTGACGAATGAGGAAAGCATTGTCCCGGCAGACGGTATTTTTGTTGCGATCGGACATAAACCAAATACGGATTTATTCAAAGGTTTGATAGACATGGATGATACCGGATATATTCAAACGGTAGGAAAATCATCATTTACAAATATTGAGGGCGTTTTCGCATGTGGCGATGCCCAAGATAGCGTCTACAGACAAGCAATCACAGCGGCAGGTAGCGGATGCATGGCTGCAATTGATGCGGAACGCTGGCTCGAAGCGCAACATGGATGATAAAGGATGGAACCACAAGAACAAAAAAAAGCGCCGGTTTTAGTCCGGCGCTTTCCATATGCAATAGAAGCTGAAATGGCTCAGGCATTACTTGCCGAGAATGGCATTTCAAGTTATGTCTATGATCTGAATGTCAATTCCTGCTATGTGGGTGCAGTCATGGGCGTTCGACTTTTTGTATCCGAAGATGATCTTCAAACTGCGATTGATATCTTGAATCAAGATCCGGAAGAATAGAAATCCTCCAAACACCGACTCTTTATTCTTTTTCCTCACCTTCCGGGGCTTTTCCTTGCATCATTTTCTTGAATTGTTTGTCAAGGAAATAGAGATTCTTTGCATCATATCCAACGCGTTTTACCATCACGATCAATTCCTCCACGCCGCGCTCGGAATCTTGCTGTTCTTTGATAAATGGTTGGAGGAATTGCAGTGTTGCAAAGTCTGCACAATCATGACACATTTTGGCTAATTCATTGATGGCGATGGTGTTTTGTTGCTCCAAATGCAAATTGTGTTCAAGAATATCAAGAACACTATCAAAGGAATTTCTCAATTGAGGTACTGCACCGATTGATGCACGGCAACCATTTGCATTGGCATACCTATAAAACTCCATCATATGCTCCCTTTCATCTTCAGCACTGAAATAGAAGTATTCTTCCAAACCGGGCAAGTCATTATCGGCACACCATGAAGCCATTTCGAGATAAGCCATGGATGCAACATGCTCATTGGTGATTTGTATATTCAATTGTTTGCGAATGGAATCATTCATTGTATAACCTCTTGTAAAATCAATGTGTCGTCAATTCTTTTGGTGACTCAATCTTCCCTTCTTTTCTTAATGCATTCAATTCTTCCAAGGTAACAGTTAGAAAAGCTCCATTGGACTCTGCAATCACCGTTACAGTATCAGAAAAGATATCGATTTTGATCATCCTTGCTCTGCCTTCGGGCAATTGCAAATACGAATCGAGCGGAGGATAACTTTTTAATGCCATGACATAATTGTCTATCTCATACAGCAAACAACATTTCAGTCGACCGCACATCCCGCTGAGTTTACTGATATTCGGGGGTAATTGCTGGGCTTTTGCGTGGTCGAGTGTAATTTGATCGAACTCATTTAAAAAAGAGGAACAACATAATTCCAACCCACATGGACCGATTCCACCCAAACGTTTTGCTTCTTCACGTGCAGGAATTTGCCGCAATTCAATCCGAGTATGATAGGTTCTTGCAAGATCTTTAACCAATTCCCTGAAGTCAACTCTCTGAGGAGCCGAAAAATACACCGAGAGTCTGGAACGATCAAACTGCCATTCGGCATCAACAATTTTCATTTCCAATCCGGCGGATTTCACTTTGTCTTTAACTTCACGCACGATGACTTTTTCTTGATCTCTATTGTCTTTCAATTTTTCGATGTCTTCTTTTGATGCAACCCGAAGAACATTGAACAATGGTTCATGTTGATCAGATTGTTTTAAATCGGCAATCAAGCCAACGGCGGTAATTGTCCCGGCATCATTTCCATGTTCAGATTGTACAATCACGGTATCGCTCAATGCATAGCGACCATTTCTTGTTTTTTTGAACATTTGCTTTCTTCTTGCTTTAAAACTGACTTCCACAAACCAATCCTGCGGATTCGAAGAATCCATGGGTTGTTCATTGGTATCATGTGAAGAATTACTTGTTGTGCAATTGGAACACCCACCATCTTTTCCACCACAGGCAGAACAATGGGATTTACGATTGCGTAGAGTTGATGCAATCGAAGCTTCGGCGGCATTCCCGACATCATCGGTATGGGGTATATCAATTCTGGAGAGAGGAACAATCGAACCCACTGGGAATTCATCTTGCTCTGAAGATTGATGCTTATTACTTTCACTCATGCTGAAATAATCGCCTAAAAGGGCAGAATATTTGTAATTCGGAACGAAAGTAGCAAAAAAACTCATGAATGACAACTTTGACTGGCAATTGTTATTCCTTTTTCTTCAGTAACAGCTGGCGTCTATCCTCACGAACTGCTTTGGCATAAAAGTCTTTAAAAGACTGATATTCAGAAGATTCGATGAATGTTTTCTTCTTGATGAATTTTCTGGTGACTGTAAGCATGGAAATACCTTCTCTTTCATTGGCCAGAACCGAGAATTCATAGTCCGCGGCGGCATGAGAAAGTCGTATTGACTGCGGAACTTCAGCCAGCATGTATCCTTTGGGAATCAGCATCAATATCTCCTCATATGTGGTATCCACATCATAGAGATGTTTGATCGGGTATGTACGCTTTTCATAAGAAAGTGCATCCTCAGAAGGAAGTTCATTTCGCCAGGGAATTCGAACAATTTTATATGTTCCTGCTTCAGCAACTGTATTAGGAGCTTCATATCTATATAATATAGAGACATGATCGGCAAGCGAATCAACTCCCAAAATTCCCATATCTGAAACTCTGGCCGATGGAATATCAGATGCCAGAGAAGACTGCAGCAATTTCTTTTGTTCTTCTGAATTCTTCCCTTTGTAAGCGGCACGATATTGAGCGGTCAAAGCTCCTGTGATTTTTTCAGCACCTTGTATCAACATGCCGTCATCAGTAAACTGTATATTGGCTCTGGATACAAAAGTTGGAGCAATATATTGTTTATCAGGCAAGAGCAAAGGCTGCGTATTTCCGGGACGAATCAATAATGAAAATGCATTTCTATCTGCAGAAGGTATGGCTCCGGTTGGAAAATTAGAAGCTGTTAGATCCAGAAAAAGTGGACGTTGCTTTCCAGATTCCTCAACGGCAATGATGCAATGATTGAATGCAATGGAGGGTAGCAGATTCAATAATCGTTCTTCATTGCCTGAATTCACCAAAACATAATGTGCATTAATACCCAATTCTCGAAGCATTGCAATACCAAGAGTTGAAACATCTTTGCAATCTCCGATTTTATTTACCAAGACATCCCTGGCTTTCTGGGGGATAAATGCAGACTGACGGAAAGAAACACTGCTATACCGGATATTGTCTGTGATGAATTGAAACACTCTCCGAATTTTTTCGGATTCGGATAATGATTCAGGGTTTGGAATCAATGCCTTTACGGCTTCTTGAATTTCATAAGAGGTTTGTGCTTTGGATTGAGCCAACTCAGCATACCATTCAACCAAAAAAGACCAATTTGGGATTGTGGTGAAACGCAATACTTTACCAATTTCGGGTAATGAAGGCATATCTGCTTCATATACTATTCCTGATTCTCTGTTTACCTTCCAGGAATATAACGTTGAATGTATTTCAGGTAATTCTTGGACCAATGGCGAAACATCCATTTCCTGTTGAGAGGTAGTGAACTGCAAGCCGTCAGGAATGATCATTGCATACTCAGCATGCGTTACAGGAAAATATTGATTGAAGTAATGTTCATCCCAAACATGTCTTGCCAACTTACCTGTATTGTAATTTCTGATTTTGTATTTGATATACACAAAATCATTTGGTTCCAACCCTTTGAAAACAGACATGTTGCGGCTTATATCCGCTCGGATTTCTTTACCGTCGGCTTTGATGGTCACTGCTTTTTCAATGATCAAGTCCTGTGAATTGCCATTGAATCCTATCCTGTACTCTTTAAAAAAGTCTATTCCCTTTTCATTGAGTACGCGAATTACGCTCTCTGTTACTGCTTCCGATGCACCATGATCATAAATGACCCGCTTTACTTTGTCTGAAACAATGACAGCACTGGCTTCGGGATGATCTTTCGCTTGAGGAGCTGATCGCAGAACCGAATCAAGATTTGTCTCTCCAAAGACCGTAAAGATGGATTTCTTCCCTTGCAATTCTCTTAAAATGGCTCTTGCATCATAGTCTGTAGGTGAATATGCCAGGGCTTTTTCATATGCCATTATGGATGAAGGAATGTCTTTTTTGCTTCTATATATTTCCCCCAATTTAGACCAATAGGTATTGCATGAGGGGCAAAACTTCAATGCCGTGAGCATTTCCTTTTCGGCTTTGTCATATTGTTCCAATTGGGTGAAGACATTTGCCATCTGATAATGGAAACCGGGAGATGATGGCGAAAGGGTTAGCAATTCATCGAATGTTTTTTGCCACTCTTTTACTTTCGAATCTTCCAAATATGCTTTTGCAAGACTGAGCAATGGTGCTTCACCATATGCTTGTTTGAGATATTTGGCATAGAGACTAATCATTGTGTCTCTTCTACGCGTTGTCTGAAAATCAAATGCAGCTGCAAGCTCAGTATATGTCCATGACAATGGAAACTGCTTTCTTGCCTCACGCGCGGTTGAAATCACTTTATCCTGCATTTTCTTTTTATCATAATATCGGATTCGCAATGTATATGCCGTTTCCGATTTCGGCAATAATTGCTCAATTCTATTAACCATATCTTCTGCACGATCATAATCTTCATTGTCGAGATATTGGTTGAATTTATAGATAATGCCATCAGGAATATCTTTGCTCATGGAAGACAATAATTCATATGTTGTGTTCACTTCATCTTTTTTTCTTCCTCGGGCATATGTATCAATGAATTTCCACAAAATGATTGGATTGTCTTTTGATATATTCAATGCTCGTTTCAGTAATTGCTCAGCTTCAATTGCACGATCATTTCTAAGATAAGCATCGGCAAGAACGAGATAATGTTCAATCCAGTCAGGATGCTTCTCAATAATCTGTTTCAACTCCGCAATAATGGGATTAGGGATAAATTCAATCCGCGATGGTTTTTGCTTTGCATATTGCTGCGTATAAGCAGTATGCTTTAATCCCGGAACAGGATTTCCATCTTCATCAGTTATTCTCATCAAGAAATTACACCGATCAATTTCGGAATATCCGACTTTCACCAATAATCGATTCCAACCGGCCACTAAGTCAGTTCTTACTATATAAGTGTCAAAATCATTGTTTGTTTCATTGGAGTCGCGTAATATCTCAGCATCATTCAAGAATATTTTCAATGATCCTGAAGTGCCTACTCTCACTTGCACAGTCATGTTTTTGGGTGACCAAATAAATGTATTCGCATAATATATTGCTTGTCTGTCAGGGAAATATGATTGGAAATCCAACCAATAATCTCTTTTGATCAAAGGAGGGTGAAACCATGATGCAGGCGTTCCATTTTTGCCTTCATACACTTCCGTTGTGTCATATATTTCTTCGGGTGGATAAGCAATTCCAAACCCCGATGCGGAAATATGTTCAAATGGACCAATGATTGAATATGATGAAAGTGCATTGATGCGGTCATAATATTGTGTTGCCGCTTTGATATTACCATTTCTAGTTTCAACAGACCCAAGCATCTCCATGGCCATTGCACGCAGTGAGCCAGGTTTATCCCCTTTTTGAGATAATTGTTTCAATACTTCCTGCACACCTGATTTCTTATCATGCATTTGAGTTGAAAACCGAGGAGCAAGCCAAATCGAATAGAGATAAGGAACCGGATCAATGTCCGCTTTCATAATCTGTTTGTACACATTCCACGATTCAGCATTGCGATGCCGCATTTCGAGGAGATATGATAGACCAACAATGCTCCTGACATCTTTGGGATTATGTTCAAGAATATTTCTGAACACAATTTCAGAACTGTCAAATTCTTTTTTGAGAATATGATTCCAAGCTTGATTGATGTCCTGAGCATATAATGGCTGCATACCCATCAAGGAAATTGCTATATATATCGATAGTGTGATAATCTTCAATGTATTCTCCACTCAATGAATTGCGAAGCGTTTTTGTTGTTGTGAAATATCCATTTCTTCATCAAATTGTTTACCCTTTGCAAAGTAATCAAGCAATTGTTGAGACATATGCGGCGCATATAATGCCCCTTTGGTTCCCAGTCCACCAAGCATGAACATTCCTTTATGGTTGGGATGTTCACCCAAGAATGGCAAATGATGAAGCATTGTTGGACGCAATCCGGCAGATTGTTCGAGAATTTCATACTCACAATTCATGAGTGATTGAATTCTATGCATTAGTCGTTCGGCACCAAATGCTGTTGGAATAGTTGTGATTTCATTCCATTGGAAAGTGGCTGCACAGCGAAATTGATGTTTTCCAATTGGAATGATGGCAAAGCCACGGCTGATAATATCAGTTTCAGGCAAATCAATTGATCGTATGATGCATGACTCCCCTTTCACTATATCGAATTGCAAGTTCACATCAGACAACCATGGATTCCTACTAGCCAACCAACCATCGCAGAATAGAATGGTTTTTCCATGAATTGATTCATTGCCTATATTGATGCTCCAATATCCATCCTTGGATTCGATATGATGCGGCGCGACAAATGTATTCAATATGTTATTACGGAATACATTTCCGGAAACATCCAAGAATCGTCCATAGTCAAAGACATGAGCCTGTAATGTTCTGAAACCCCCATGTTCATTTCGAATCGATATATCCAATTGGTCTGTTTCAGGTTCAAGAATTTCTCCAACAAACTCAGCAATATTCAATGTTTCGTATTTCGCATTGAACACCTCTCTTTCTTTCTTATCAACAAAAAGTCGAATCATCGATTGTTGTTTAAGATAAGCTTCTTGAGAATCTTCTTCGGCAAAGGAAGCATAATGCATCATTCCAAGATGAAGAAACTCGGCGAATCGCCAAGAGACTTGAAAACGCTTTCCTGTAATTGGATTTACCAAACCGGCAGCTACCCTTGATGCCGCATTCTTTTGGGAATCATCTATGATGAGAATATTCATCCCGGCTCCTGACATCATTCTGGCAGTAACCAAACCGGCGATGCCGGCACCGATTATGATGCAATCGAACATGCTATGTTTTGATCACTCCTGTTGCTTTGATTGTTGTACTTGAACATCTGCATTGACGGAGGTATGAAGTGCATGTTCCCATTTCCTAAAAAACATCATCAAAATAGCAGTCGTTGGAACGGCTATGAGTAAGCCGATGAATCCAAAGAAATGACCAAATACAAATATTGAAGCAAGAAGAAGAACAGGATGCAGCCCCACCCGACTTCCCAAGACTCTTGGTTCAATCACATAAGCATTCAGAAAATGTAGTCCGTTTACAATCAACGTTATAGCCACAACATGATTCAATGCATGTTCAGGATCTACAAATATGGCAACGATTATTCCAATGATCATGCTGGCTATGGAACCAAAAAATGGGATGGGATTCAAAAGTCCGAACATCACCCCCAAAACGATCGCATAAGGAATATTGAATACACTGAGTAGCAAAGAAGCTACGGCTCCAATCCAAATGACGGCGATAACTTGCCAGCCCACATAGATTTTCAAAATATCACTTACCTTCTCCAGCATTGATAATGCCTCAGGATTTTTTATTCCGAGGATTTTTCGCAGAAAGCTTTTCAAAGAAGGCAAATCTTTCAGAAAGTAAAATGTTATGATCGGTATCAATATCAAATTCAAGACCTGAGCAGCAATCAATGAAATATTGGTGAGCAATGCAAAAAGGGCATCCATCACTGAACTAAACAGTGTTTCCGCCTTTGGCATCAGTTGATCTTGAACAAGTTGTTTGACTGTTTCTTTAGGTATTCCGATTGACTGCAACATGGAGTAGAATTGACGACTCTCCAGATATTTCGTGGTCTTCACTACAAATCTGGAAACTTCTTTTGTCACTTGATCCAATTGTGCATATGCAGATGGGAACACGAAGATTGCAACGGTGGCTAGTATACCTCCAATAATGCCGAGCATAATCATCGAAGCCAACCAGCGCTTGATTTTGAGACGCTCCATTGCATTGATGATCGGATCCAAGAGAAAGGCAAGAATGAAGGAGAACGCAAAAGGAAGAACAGCAGAGTTAAGATCTATCAACATCCACAAAATGAATAGTGCCCAATTCAATTGCAAGATGCGCCTTGCAAAAAATGAACGCTGTCTATATGGATAAATGATGAAAAATGCTATGAGGAATAGAATGAGCGGACTACTGACAAGTTCTGTCAATACAAGAAATGTCATGCATGTAATTGCAGCCAAAACGATAGGAATTCCCATATGTATGGGAATGCCAAATATGGTCTGTTGTTCCGAATCATTATTCATATTCCTACCTCCTTACATGAATATTGCAATGCCCTGATTGAGAGCATTGCAACGACACATGATTTACATGGGATTATCAAGAGCAGACTTCATCAAATGCTTTTTTCAATGCAGATGAAATCATGTCGGGGCTTGCTCCTTCGATTGCATGCCTAGGCATGAATCCAATCAATTCACCATCCTTCATGAGTGCGATAGCTGGCGAGGATGGAGGCTGCCCTTTGAAATACTCTCTTGCCTTTGAAGTGGCTTCAAGATCTTGTCCTGCGAAAACAGTAAACAAATGATCCGGTTTTTTTGTGTTGTCCAATGACATTTTTACGCCTGGTCTGGCACCACCTGCTGCACATCCACAAACGGAGTTTACAACTATGAGCGAGATGCCCGATGATGTAATGGCTGCATCAACATCTTCAGGGCTGCGAAGTTCTGTGAATCCTGCTGAAGTCAATTCTTCACGCATTGGCTGTACGATCAATGGATCATATGGCATTGTTAGATCTCTTTTTTATGTATAAACAAATGATGATGGTAAAACGAATATGATTCAAATCTATGATAATTATTCATACTTCTGAATATAGGATTGAAGAAGTATATTGCCGGAAACAATAGGAGTAAGCAATGATTTCGCTCATAATTCGATGGGGTATTACGGCAACAGCCGTATATCTAACCCAATTTTTCATTGATGGCATATGGGTCAAGAACTTTATGTCAGCCATCATAGCTTCGCTGATCATTGGATTCTTAAACACCTTCGTAAAACCTATATTAACATTGATTAGCCTACCGATTGTATTGCTTTCATTTGGCTTATTCATGCTTGTCATTAATGCAATGCTTTTGTGGTTTGCGGGTGAAATCCTTGAAGGAATTGAAATCGCGGGATTCATGCCTGCATTATGGGGTTCAATCATCATTAGCTTTGGAACATGGATCGGCAATCTGATTACAAGAAAAGAGTGATTATTCCTCCACTCCAAGCAGTAAATATGCCTTGAGGAAATCATCCAAATCACCATCCATCACAGAATGGATATCTGTCTTTTTTAGTTCAGTTCTATGATCATTTACCATGGTATATGGCTGAAAGACATATGATCTGATTTGGCTGCCCCACTCGATTTTTTTCTTGGTTCCTTCAATTGCAGCTTTTGCCGCTTCCTCTTCTTCTCGCCGTTTTTGATAGAGTCTGGATTTCAGCATCGTCATTGCTCTTTCTCGATTTTGATGTTGAGATCTTTCTTGTTGACATGCCACCACTATACCGGATGGGATATGTCGCAAGCGGACTGCTGTTTCGACTTTATTGACGTTTTGTCCGCCTTTTCCCCCGGAACGAAATGTGTCCATTTCAACATCTGCAGGATTGATCTCGATTTCAACATCGTCTTCTATTTCGGGATAGACATATACAGATGCAAATGATGTCTGCCTTTTACCTTGCGCGTTGAAAGGCGAAATACGAACCAATCTATGCACACCATTCTCTGCTTTGAGAAATCCGAATGCATTTTTACCGACAATTTCGAGGGTGGCCGATTTGATGCCGGCTTCTTCACCCGGCTGTTCATCGGCAAGAAGCACTTGGTATTCGTGAGCTTCAGCCCATCTGGTATACATACGCATGAGCATTTCACTCCAATCCTGAGCTTCCGTTCCTCCTGCACCTGCATTGATTGTCAAGATTGCATTTCGAGCATCATCCGGCGCTGAAAGAATTTTGCGTAATTCCAATTCATCAACAGCTTGTTGTGCTTTTTCAAGTTCAGCATCAATGTCATGCTCCATGCTTGCATCCTCGGCTTCATCACCGAGTTCAATCAAAGCGCCAACATCATCTACTGCAGTATGAGCTGATTGCCATATGCTTATCCATTCTTTTCTTTCTGCTATTTCTTGCATAACCGCTTGAGCGCGAATTCCGTCATCCCAAAAGCCGGGTTGCTCGCTTAATTGCTCTCTCTCGGCTATTTCATCATGTTTGACATCTATGTCAAAGAAACCTCCGCAAAGCTTCGGTTCTTTCTTTCAATTCTTTTACTTTTTTCTTTTGTGGTTCAAACATGTTGATACCTTATGCTGTAATGTGTAAAAATTCTTCCGTGATGGCGAGTAAGTCTCCCGACGAAACAAGTGAAGACATCTTCTGTATTTCATCATGAATGATTGCATCTCCGCTTGTCGAAGGGATATGCTCTCGAATGAAATCCTGCACCTTGCCAAGAATATTGCTTGTTTTCATTGGCTGATGAAATTCAATGCCTCGAGTGGCGCATAAAAACTCTATTGCCAAGATATGCTCTAGATGATCCAAAATGGTATGCACTTTTCTTGCAGAAATGCTTCCCATTGAATTATGGTCTTCTTGATTTGCAGATGTTGGAATTGAGTCTACACTCGCAGGATGACATAATACCTTATTCTCAGAAACTAGTGCTGCGGCAGTATATTGAGCTATCATCATCCCTGATTGAACGCCGCCATTCTTTGCAAGAAATCTTGGAAGACCATTGCTCAATGCTCCATTAACCATACGCTCTGTTCTTCGTTCAGAGATATTTCCAAGTTCTGCACAAGCAATAGCAAGAAAATCCAATGCAAGCGCAATTGGTTGGCCATGGAAATTTCCACCTGCAAGATGTATGGTATCATCGGCAAAAATCAAGGGATTATCATTTGCTGAATTCAGCTCGACACCAATGATGCTCTCCACATATGCAATTGCATCACGAGATGCACCATGTACTTGAGGCATGCAACGCAATGAATATGCATCTTGAACCATTCCATCAGCAACTGCATGTGAAGCTCGGATTTCACTATCTCTTAGCAGTTTACGTAATCTTTCGGCAGTTTGTATCTGACCCGAAAACCCACGCATGCGATGTATGCGTTCATCAAAAGCTGTATCAGTGCCTCGAAGTGCATCAACGCTTAATGCCCCGGCAATATCCGCTTGATTGATCAACCTTTTGGCTCTATGGACAGCAAATGCACCAAGTGCGGTCATCATTTGTGTACCATTTATCAAAGCAAGGCCTTCTTTAGCTTGTAATCTCACCGGTTGTATTCCATGCTGTTGCATGTCGATTGCAGATGATGCAGTAGTTCCATCGGCATGCAATACCGTCCCTTTTCCAATTAATGCCAATGCAATATGTGATAATGGAGCTAGATCACCACTTGATCCAACTGATCCTTGGGATGGAACAGCCGGGATCACATCATGTT
>Ga0194116_10006326_pt1 | contig 12663 bp, 13 predicted proteins | sample TA2MahsurfametaG_4_FD_148617 | JGI IMG/M metagenome (GOLD analysis project Ga0194116, IMG submission 148617) | Freshwater microbial communities from Lake Tanganyika, Tanzania - TA2015008 Mahale S9 surface | ecosystem: Environmental > Aquatic > Freshwater > Lake | place: Tanzania: Lake... | reverse complement strand
TCTTGACGAATCTAAATGAAACTTTTACATATAAATTTTATCTATTTAGTAAAATTATTTATATATTCATATAATTTGTATTTTCAACTGAATTATTTAAAAACTAATTTATAATATTTTTATTTATTTTAGATGGAGTACTGCAGTTGGCTAGTTTAACAGGTTGTGCTTATTCGGTCTTTTTAGGATCTCTGGTCAATGACTTCGAAGCCCTTTCTAATTTAAACACTGTAAAATATTAAGAAAAATTTTAAAATAAAATAGAAAAAAATAATTTATTTTTCAGGTATTTATTATTCCTCAAATGTTATTATCCGGATATTTTGCTTCAGAAGATAATGTTCTTTTTTATTTAAAGCCGATGCAATGGATTTCAGCTTTTAGATATTCATATCAAGCTCTTACAGAATCAGAGTTCACTGATATACAACCTTTAAATTGTTTTTATACTGAATCAAATATTCCGAATGTCCCTTCAGCTTGTGATCCTCTTCAAGATAGATTTAAATATTCAATCTCAATGCTAGCTAGTATTATTATATTAGTTTCCATTACAATAGCTTTTAAAGTTTTGGCTTTTATTATTCTACTTGTTAAAGCAAGAAATAAAAAATAGTCTCTAATCGGATATCTGAGATTTTATAAATTATGTTATAATTAAATCATAAATAATATTTTTAATTTAGGTTAGGTTTGAATTATTTATTTATTTAAAAAAACATTTGTTTTAATGGAAAACTAGGTCTTTAGAAAAATCAGATTAATATTAAGAAGCAATTATAAATTATTAATTTATTTTCAAAAAACGCTTTGTAATAATATAAAATTTGTTTAACTGCTTGGATGCTTATTTATAGACAATTTATTTGAACAATTAATTAGTGTTTGTGTTAAAAATAAATAAAATGGGTTTTTTGCAAAGAATATTTTAAATTTTAATATATAAACTTTTAAATAAAATTGGATCGCTTATTTATCATTTATTTTTTCACTATGATTTGAGATACTTATAAATTTATATGGTTTAAATGTTTAATTTTATGAAAATTTGTCAAATAAATTTTTAAAAGATAAATTATTAATTTTTGTTATACTTGAAAATCAATAAAAAATTTATTTTTAATATTAAGAAGAATTATTCTTTTTTAATAAATTTTGTAAATAAAATAATTTAACTAATAAAGAATTAATTTTCCCAAAATGCAAAGAAAGAATAAATTCACAGAAGAAAAAGAGTGGAATTCAGAAAACTCAGAAGAAGAGGATAATTTAGAAAAAAATAATAAAAGTCAAAACCCAAAATATCGAAATATTTATCGATATTCAGAAAAAAAAATAGAAGAAGTTGAAGAAGTAATTAATGATGATAAGAATAATCAAGAATCAGCAGAAGAAGAATATTCAGATGATGATAATTCAATAGAAAATGAATTTAATGAATCACAAGAAAATATGGAAGAAGAAAATGAAGAAGAAGATTTAGAAGAATATGAAGAAAAGGAGGATTCTATAGAAGAAGACCTGATTACTCTTAGAAATATATTAAAAGAAGAAAAAGAAAAATTCAATAAAATTGATTTAGATTTATTTTCAGAAAGATATGTTCTTAAAGATATTCAAGAAGAAAATAATATTTTATCAAAGTATAGATAGTTGCAAATTTTTCATTTACATATTTCAATTTAAAATTTTAAAATAAATTAAAGTAAAAAAAATAAATAATGAGATTATTGAGAAAAATAAGATTTATCATATATTTTTCAAATAATTTAGGCAGATAGTTTTTTTGCAAAAAGAATTAGAAGAGATAAAAATTCAGAAAAATTCCTTGATTGAGATGAGAAATCATATGAATTCAAAAGGATTAGTAGATATTGATATTTTTAAGCTAGTATCGAAATTTTCAATTAAAAACTTTGAAAAATGTTATAAAAAAGATTTATTCTTTAATAAAACTGAAAATATTATAGAAGACACAACACAAGAATTAAAAGTAATTAAAATATTGGTTTAAATTATTAAAGAATAGAAAAAAAGTATTTGATATAAAAATCGCATCAATACTTTATTTTATAGACAACATCAAAAAGAAATACAATTATATAAAATTAAATGAAGTGAATGTGAGTATAAATGAGGTAAATTTAAATTCTAAATTATGAAAAATTTTCCTCTTTCTTCTTGGTTTCGAATTTGTAAAATATTAATTATTATCTATATAATTATTTATTTCTTTTTTGGAAAAGATTACTAAACCTAATCAATCATGCTTATTCTTAGTTGATATTTTTTTTTTCAAATCTAGCATTTTAAGAACTAAATGAAATCAAAAATATAATAAATAGTTATTACTAATAATAAGGAATTTAAACAAAATAAAACTTTAGTTAAATTATTTGAAAAAAAAAAATTACCAGAATAATACAGAAGAAGGCGAAAACTTATTTACTAGTTTCTACGAAAATATTAATTCAGAACAAAATTTTATAGGAAATTCTCAGTAATTATTATTAAAAAAGATGTTTATCTTATAATTTGACATCTTTTATTCAATAAAATAAATTTAGAGAAGATGAAAGCTATGAAATATGCATTACGTATGATAACAAAGATTTAATTTACCCTTATAAAATAAAATCATTTCACAGCCAAACATTCAGTGAATTGAAGTTAGATATTATGAAAGAATTCAAAATTCTTATCACAGATTTCAAAAAGTATTATATGCTTTTCCAAGATGCCTGTTTAAATGATGAAGACAAAGTTCTTCCATTTCTTGATTATCTTAATGAAAATAATATGATGATGAATTTTATTTTAATTAAGACAAAGGACGATAAGTATATAACAAGTGAAGATAAAAATGAAATTATTAAAAACGATAATAAAACAAATGATATAGACTTTGAAAATAAAAAGAAAAAAAAAGAGTTGGAATCAAAAGGAAATTTTTATTTTTCAGAAATCGCATATTTAGAAGCTGAGCTGAAAATCAAAAGAATCAATGAGGAAAACAAACTCTTTAAGCAAGGTCAAGGAGTTTTATATAATAATTTAGTCAACATTGGTAAAAAATTAAAAAAAAAAAAACAAAAAATAGCAGATGATTTAAAAATCAGAAATGAAAATTTTCTTGATCCGGAAGACAAATACTTCAATGTTAAAGAGTTTTGTTTTGAAATACAAAAATTGGAGTGGGAAGAAAAAAAGAAAAAGGAAGAAACTATTAGAAAAGAAATTGCAAAAAAAGATGATCCTATTGTAGTGACTTACAATGATGTTTTCCATTTTCGTCTTAAAGAATCAATTTACTTCTATATTTATTTATTTTTTCTAATGATGTTCATTTTTTACCATAAATTCAGCAAAATTGATAATAGTATCAAGTATAATATTTATAGCTTCTTTGAAGATACTCTTTTTAGGAATTCTTTATACAAAAATATTTTGGGAAAAGCAACTAATGATTTATCAATAGAGGAATTCGATTCAGATAATATATTCAACAGCAAAAAAAAATTTATTATTTTTCAAAGCTTGATTCTAAATAATATATTCAGCACATATAATGCAAGTAATGATTATGACAAGTTCAATGAAATTTTATTATCTGATGATTATAATAATTCACACGCTTTTTATAATGCTTTTAGACATGCGCAATTTAACTATAAATTCTCCAAAAGATACATTTTTAGAGATGATTCAAATAAAACGAATTCGGAAAAAAAAAGGGTTTATAATACAAGCCAGAGCAATCAGAGAAAACTTACTGAATTCAATAAAAAATTTTATAATTATTGCCCTAGATTTCTTAAAAAAGAAGAGAATAAGAATTTTACAGAATTTTCATCGTTTCTAAGAAATTATTATGAAGAAGAATTAAATATTAATCAACAGAGATTATTCAATTTTCTAAAAAATTTTATTCCAAAAGTTTCATTAAAAGAGGGATATTCTATGGATTTAAGCGATTCAATGGTTTTCAATGATAAAGAAGATAATTATTTTCCAATAATGATAAACTTGAACTTAAAAAATGAAACAAATGTTTTGAATCAAAAGCTTTTAGAGTTCCTTAAAAATAAAAAGCTGAATAAAATTCCAGATTCTTTTATTTTCGATGAAAGCAATCGAGATTTAGAAATATATTTTCAATATAATCCTCAAAATAATCAAAAAATGAAGGGCAAATTAAGAGATTACAAAAATACAGGGTTTAAAGTTTATTATGATTTTTCAGAACATGAACCGACATTATATAATAATGTCTCTCAAAGCATTTTAAACAATCTATTTTTAAAGGATGAATTGAGATATGCAAATATTGATCTTTTGATAAAGCATAATAAATTTAATCTTCCTATAAGAATACTTGTTAGCTTTGAAAGATCAACTTTTGATTATATTTATTTTCAATTCAAAATCTTTTTATTGGATTTTAAATTGAAAAAATATGAAAGCTCTGTATTTTAAATTTTTTGATCTTTTTATACATTTATTTATTAAAAATATTATTAATTTTTTAATAGGAGAATTGGGGAATAGATATAAAATATTTCATGCAGAAGTCTATAGTTTATTCAATTTACCTAATTGTATTTTTCTCAATCATTAATAAAATTTATCGTTATATAAAATTCAAAAACTACAAAATCTTTAACAACAAAAGATTTCCAATTTTTATAGATCTTATAAGTATAGGAATAATATTCTACTATGAAAAGTTGTTTTCGGATCTGAAAAAAGAGTAAATTATTATTGTTAATAAATTTACATTTTCATCAAATTTTTTATAAGTTTAGATCATTGATAATACATAATAATCAAGAAAAAAATTATATCGACACTACTATTTATATTGATAGACTAAATCACATTAAACAAGCCAAAGCAATTTTAGCTTTTATTTTAGCAATTAGATTAATTACAATGTTGAAACAATCAATATTGATTACCTTATTCATCAGGTTATTTCAAAATTTTTATAGAATGCTAAGCAATATTTATTTGCTTTCAATAACTGTTATTCTCTGTGTTTCTATTTTCTTTTATGTAACTTCAAAAAATTTGATTATTTCAAATATTTTTGACAATATGATAATTATAAGAAATACTATGTATGATGCAACAGATTCAAGGGCTTTTAAAAATTTCAATAATAATTCTTTGTTTGGTACTTTCATATTTTTGACTATGTGTAAAGCATTTGTTTTTTCTTTATTTGTCTCTGGATTAAAAATTATTTTTGATGAAGAAATTATAATATATAATAAATACAATCGAGATTTCAAAAAAAAGCTGATCGGAGATTATTTATTTTATTTAATAACATTTTTACCTAAATTCTTTTCTGGATATATTTTTCTCCAATATTATCATTTGAAGAATATAGACCAAGAAATCTTTCATAAGTTAAAAATAGGCTTAAACTCATTTGGAGGTAGTGATGATGTAAAAGTGACTGAAGAAAAAAACTTGAAAGAATTAAAGAAACAGCAAATAGAAACTTTTTATAGCTTTTTTCAAAAAGACATGAAAATAATATTTCTTAATAATACATATATAACTGAACTAAATGAATGTTTCTGCATGGAAAAAATTGAACTTGAAAATAGAGATGTTTATTTAATTGTAGAGAAAACTTCTAAATATTAGATGGTTTTAAATCAAGAATAAAAGAAGTCTTAAAAAAATAAATTAAAATTTCATACATAGATAAATTTAATTTCCGGATTAAATATAACTATATTAATTTGCTATAAAATGTTTCTTTCATATTTAAATCTAATGGCTCAAGCATAAATTAATTATATAATGATATAATAAAAAATATATAAAGAGCTCTATTGGTTTTTATATAAATAATATTTTAAAAATTCTTTAATTGCTTTAATGCCTATACATAAGCCAATAAATTTTAATAATTTATTATATAGTGTTTGTTTTAAAAATTTTTAAAAAGGATCTTCTGTGAAAATTTTAAATGAGACTTTCTAGAATAATAAAAAAAGATTTTAAATAATTAATAAAATCGCATAAAATGAGCCGTAAATAAATTTCTACAAGCATCTTTAATTCAAATTAAATTTTAATTATCATTCATTTATTGAATAATAATAATTTTTTATTTTTTTTGACTTTCCATTATAAAAAATACTTGATCTTAAAATTTTTAAAAATGTTTTTAGAAAAACTGATAAGTAATAATGTTTTTAATAATCAATTATTAATGGAAATTTAAAAAATAACATGATTTTAAATTTATTAATTCATAATTAATTTACTTATTATATTTTATTTAAAAAATTTATTTGAGTTAATAAAACATGAAACATCTAATTAAAACAAACATTCATAATAAGAATCCATCTAATCTCCCAAATGATTTAAATGAATTATTACGTGATTTCAAAAGGAAAAAAACCTCCAAGAATATAAATATTTCAAATTTACCAACAAGTAAACAAAAAAACCACATGGAAAATTTGCAAGATTATACAACTGAAAAAATCAATAAAAACTCTTTTGTAAAAAAATATAATGACATTATGAGCCATATAAGCAATGATTATATAGTCATTCAACCAAAATCAAATGCAGAAGCTGAAAGTAGAAAAAATTTAAAAATTCTAAATTTAAACAATTTTATCAAAGAGCATATTAAAAGTGAATCTCCTTTGAAAAATATTAAAAAAGAAATATTAAATACAAAACTAGATGAAATGAATTTTGATAATTTTTATTTGGACTCAAGAAAACTAAATAATATTGCAAAATTAAGCGATACCAATAAGCTTCTTAAAGATTTTAAAAAGAATGAATTATTAACTTGCAACGGACAATCCCAGATAAATTTAAATTCTAGTAAGTTAAGAAAATTAAAATTATTAATTCTTTCTTCAAAAATAAATCCTTAAAATATGTAAAATTATTTAGGTTTTCAAAATAAATCCAAATCCGTTAATAATTCAAAAACTCTGAGATTTGTTAAAGAAAAGTCCAAGGATGAAGAATTTGAAAACTCTAATTGCATGAGCATTCATAATAATAGCTCAATTAAAAATGAATTTTCAAAAATTTCCAATATTTTAAATTTTGCCAATTTCAATAAAACTTTTGTTAAGAGGAATAATGCAAGCAAAGATGAGTATAGCGAATCACTTCCAAAAAACAGTAATTTTTTTAATTCAATCAAAAACTCAACCGGAAAAACTTTTTATTCTACTTTAACTAAAAGTCCAAATTCAAGAGTTTATAGCAATAATCAAAACGAATGTATTATCTCTAATTACTCTCAAGATTCTATTTCTCTTGATAAAAAATTTCAAAGCAATGATAATATCATTAAAATCAACAAATATAAAACATGTACAAATTTTTTCAATTGTAGAAATTCAAACAGAACTAATGATAGATCTATTGACAATCAAAGAAACAACGTTTTGGATAATAGCATTATAAATAATAATTTAAATAATTTTAATTATAAAAACAACAAATCTTCGAATAAAGGAGAAAGTAAAACTAATTTATTTGATGAAAAGTATAAGACATATAATTGTAAATGGGTTGAAAAGCTTACTGACAAAATAAATTTTGAAAATATAGATTCATTGATGAAAAAGAGAGAAAGCAGCATTGATGCTTCAAGTCAGAATCACAGCAATTTTAATAGCAGTAAAGGATTAAATATTTTCAAAAATGAAATGAATAATGGGGAATTTATTAATGGTTATAACAATCCGGATTCATCCTTCAGAGAAGTTAATAACTCTATGATAAATAAATATAAAAATTGCAAAAAAAATAGCAGCTTAGATGTTTTGAATGAACAAGTTCCTCCAGTAAATTTTTCGAATAAAAATGAACAAAAAGAAAAAATGGAAGAGAATTTTTGTAAGGTCAATTCGCTAAATTATTCTAATAATTCATTTAATAGAAAATCAAAAAATAAAATTAATAATATTTATACAAAGAAATACTTAAATATTGAAAATATTACTGGTAACTCAAATAACAACACTTCAAGGTTAGATAAAAGCAATAATTCTTTTTCTTTGAATATTTATGATCAAATAAATTCGAAAAATGCAAAAAATTCTGAAATTGAAAGTGGAATAGTTTATCAATCTAACTTTGAACAAAATAAGAAAGAATTCATTAGAAAACCAATTTCTTTTGAACTTATCAAAGACCAGCCTTGTAAATACAATAAATTTAACAATTTCTATCATCTTAGAGAAGAAATTGATTATTCTGATTTAATGAAAAAACGCAATAAAAATGTTTCAAATTTCAGCAAATTTGGTGGTGGTAATTGTGATAACGAGTTTACATTTTCTAAAAGCACAAATTCTTTTATGAACAAATCAAATATATTAAATAAAATTGATGCAACTAAAAGATTGAAACTTAATTGATGTTAATTAAGTTAAAAGTAAGTAATGGTTTTAAGGTTATTATATTATATTATTGTCATTAGTCTATTTAAAATCTATGAGGTAAAATGAAAGATTGAGTAATAATATATAATTAAATTATTTAATTATATTTTATAACTGATTTCCAAATCAGTTTACTTACTTCAGTAAATATTTTAAATAAATCATTTATAATAAAACTTTGAAAAAAAATTCATTAATTATTGGGTTTAAAAATATAAAAGTTAAGAACACATTGACTATATATTTTAAATAAATTAAATTAAAATTCTTAGTTAAAAAAAATATCAAATATCTTAGTAGAAATTGATTTCGCAAATATAATCTGCCAATTTTCGTAATTTTTATATTAACTTCCTATATACTTTCCAACTAAAAACTTTTTCATTAATTTTTTTGCTTTTGCAGAATGATCAACATAGTCAAAATCATTAAATAAATCTCTATAATTGTCCGGATCTTGATCGAAAACTTCAATCCCACCTGGATGGTCATAAAATGTTAAATCATATACTAATCCATCAATTAAAACCCAAAGAGGGTTTCCATTTTTACCGTTGTTTTGTTTCAATTCTTCTAAATTTATAGTGATAGTTTCGCCATTCATTAATTAAGAATGTTTTTAATATTTTCTTTCTATAAAAATTTTCAATATTATATGTAAAATAGAGGATCATCGAATTATTATATTAATTTCATTAATGTTTAATTTTTTGGATAATTTAAAGTAGTTCCTTATACAAATAAAATTATAAAAAGATAAATTTAAGTTAATTTCTTTTTTGAATTATATGGTTATTTTGATTTATTAATTTATTGAAAAATTATTAGAAATACTTATTTTTCTATAATAGATTGATTGTTATAAAAATACAGAAAAAAAATAAACTACATTTGTTAAAATTAAAAAAACTAATGAGTTCCAAATAATAAAGTATAATAAAAAAAATACTAATTTGATAAACTTAAAAATTAAAATAAAACTAAATAAATATTTTATTAAATTTCAAAATAAATTTAATTTCAAAAAAATCTTATAAAAAAGAAAAGAATATGTTAATCAAGCTTTCAAATTTGCTAAAAGTTATTTTTAGTTCAGGTATTTTAGACGGCAAAGAATCAGATATGGAGAATGGAGGCCCACTTTGTGAAAATTATATGAGTTATGGATACAGGATTTTAGTTAGCTTTATAATGGTAATTAATCTTTTAATTTTTTATTCATTTATTTTTTATTTAAATTTAATTTAAAGATTCCTATTTATGTTATTGTATACAAAATTTTTTCAAAAAAAATCAATGAAGATATTAAAGAAGAGCATATAAAAGAGGCAAATCCAAGTTTTATCGAATTAGCTTTTGGATACTTTTCTATTTTTGTTTTTTTCTTACATTGCTTTTATAAATCGCTCTCTGGACAATTAATGTTTATTTTCAATCCATGTCATATAATAAACGTAAATCTATTCTTTTTTATAATTATTAATATTCAAGAAACTGAAAAAGGCTTTAACGATTGTAAATTGAATAAGCTTTCATTTTTGATTAAAATTCTTCTTATATAAATTTCTTTTTACATTTATTTTTTTAAGCATTTCTATAAAATTCATAAAGATTAAATAATAATTTAAAATAATAAACTTAGCTAGTTGAAGCTTATTTGTTATTAACAAAAAATGATACATTCAATAAGAAATTATATATTGCAGTTATGAATTTAATGTTTTCTCCGTAAGATATTTTAAAGGTTTTTAAAGGATATTCGAATAAAAGAAAAGATTTAAAAGATAAATTTTAAATGAAAATTTAAATAATTAATTTTTAGTTGGATAGCTATAATTTTTCCTGTAACTCTTGGATTAAATTCATTTTTAGAAAAAGAAATGTTTTGGATAGAGCATTACTTATCAGCATTAATTAATCCTTTAATTTTGAGCTTTAGTAATAGATATTATTCAGAAAGAACAATTTCCTTTAAGAATCATATTATGGCTCATTGCTTATTTGGGCTATATCAAAGAGTTGTTCTTTTCCCTTTAAGTGCGATAACTACTGTAAATTTAAATTACACACTTTGTCCTTCTAGAGGTTAATTTAATTTTTGTTTTTTAAATATTATTTTAAACTTCTTAAATAAATATGAATTAAAATAATTATCATTTAATTAATAGTTGATCCATTTGTTCCAATGATTGAAAAAAATTATTATTTTTTGAGTGATTATTATATTTTCTTGGGGGGTGAAATTTTCCATACAATGGTGAAGTATATTTTAATTCTCTTGAACAAAATACTATTCAAACAAATGGTAAAAACAAACGAAATGAAAAAAAATTGAAATAAACATCACAAGTTTTTGCTCATCTTTATTAATTCTTATGTTACATTATAAATTTTGTAAACAGTCAATTTCATATTTTAAACCTTTTATAAAAATAATTTTGAATTTAAAATGGATTTTAAATAATCTTGAATCTGTAAAAATTGATCTCATTTTCTATCTTTTTATTAAAATTTATAATCTTTCAAGAATTTTCAAGCTGAAGGAATTTAAAAAAATTTTTTTTATAGAATCTAAAAAATCTTTTATAAGAAGTTAAGTACAGATTTTTCTATATTCAAAAGATTGTTTACATTTTGAAATGATCATACTTTTTGATGATAAGAGGATAAGAGAATATTTCAAATAACTACAATATAAAATTTAATAAAAATTGTGAAACTTTTTCAATTTTTGTTTTTCTTATTTCAATCGAAAAATAATATTGAAAGAATTAAGTTTAATAACTAATTAAAATTACAATCTAAAAACATCAAAAAATAAAAATTAGTTATTTACTATTTTTCTTATTAAAAAACCAAGCATAATGCTTAAAATTAATTCCATGAAAACTCTAATAATCAATTAAAGAATTTTTAATTTTATAAAATTATTGTCAAATGACAAAATTAATGATGACAAATGACGTAATATTTCTAATTAAACGTATAAAAGATAAACATTGCATGAATTTGAATAAATTTAATTATGACCTATTTTTATTAAAATTTTGTTTGAGCTTTTATATAGACGATTTATCAATTTTAATATTATAAAATAATAAGAATTAATATAATTTCAAATATGAAAGAATATTCTATACAAAAAAATATAAATTTAATAAATTAACAATTTAAAAAATTTTATAATAATAATATAATGTTGAACAAGATTCCAATCTTAAATTTTGTCAAATGCTCAAATTTCTTAAAAACTAATGCGTTTTTTTATCATGAGAAAGTCATTGATCATTATGAAAAACCAAGAAATGTGGGTTCTTTTAATAAGAAAGACAAAGAAGTTGGAACTGGATTAGTCGGTGCACCTGCATGCGGGGATGTTATGAAATTGCAAATCAAAGTAAATGAAAATGGCGTTATTGAAAATGCTGTTTTTAAAGTAAGCATAACTCAATGAATTTAGTTTTCTTATTAGATTTAAATTCTAATTTAAAGATAATTTTTAAATAAAAAATTTTCTAATTTAACAAAACTTAATTTTTATAAAAATTTATCTTTATATTTATAAAGAATTAATAAACAAATAGACGTTTGGATGTGGATCTGCAATTGCCTCATCTTCATATGCTACAGAATTGGTTAAAGGTAAAACATTAGATGAAGCTATGCAAATAAAAAATTCAGATATTGCTAATCATTTGAATTTGCCTCCTGTAAAATTACATTGCTCCATGTTAGCTGAAGATGCAATAAAAGCTGCAGTTGATGATTACAAGAGTAAGAAATCCTGTAGTCATTAAATGATTATATGAATGACTTTCACATTATTTTATATATCAATTTTTATTTTTAAAAAATTAGAATTTTGAAAAAATATATTAAACTTCTTTTGATAATTTTTAGAGTTTGAGTCTATATAATATTATAAAGAAAGAAAATCAAATAAGTTATATAATTTTTATTTTTTTTCAAAAAAAGCGAAGTTAAAACATAATAATTGCTTCTTTTCAAAAATCAAAAAATAACAATTGAAGGTCAAATAATGAATATATGCTTAAATTCCCTTCTTTTATTTCCCTTAAAGAAATTTTTGTTAAATATTTATTAATTTTTAAATTAATATGATATGAAAAATTATAAAATTACAAATTATTGAAAATTATTAAATGTTTACTGATAAAATATTGATTTATATCTATATTCATATAAATAAAATGGG
>Ga0194116_10006323_pt1 | contig 12667 bp, 13 predicted proteins | sample TA2MahsurfametaG_4_FD_148617 | JGI IMG/M metagenome (GOLD analysis project Ga0194116, IMG submission 148617) | Freshwater microbial communities from Lake Tanganyika, Tanzania - TA2015008 Mahale S9 surface | ecosystem: Environmental > Aquatic > Freshwater > Lake | place: Tanzania: Lake... | reverse complement strand
TTTCTGTTGTTTATATTCTCTCATTGATCTCTTTTTTGCATAAGAGCATTGTAGATTTCATAAATTTGGAAGCTATTGGAGTTAAATGAATTTGTTATAAATTAGATTAAATAATTTAATTAAAATTTTAAAAATGAATATGAATAATATCGCAGAAGGACAATACACATCATTTATTTACGGATTAATAAAAGATCAAAATTATGCAGATGCTATTAAAATTCTGAACAATCAATTAGAATTAAATCCTAGAAGCAGAGCTGCATTATCTTTATTAGGCTACTGCAATTACTTATCTTTTAATTATACCACAGCAGCAGAAATGTATGAACAATTGATAAAATATTTTCCCGAAGTTGTTGAGTATAGGATTTATTTAGCTCAGAGTCTTTACAAAGCTGAAAATTATGAAGAGGCTTTAAAAGTCTGTCAGAATATTGATAAACCCGAATTAAGCCATCAATTGACTATTTTGCAATTTGCAATCAAATATCAATTAAATAATTTAGCTGATGCATATAAATTACTTGGAAATACTCAAGAAGATAGACAAGACACTTTAATTTGTCAAGGATGTACGCTTTATAAAGAAGGAAAATATCAAGAAGCAAAACAGAAGTTTGAGGAAGCTAAAAAATTAGGAGAATCTCCTGATATAGAATATAATATAGGCGTTTGTTGTTATAAATTAGATATGTTTAGTGCTGCTTGTGTTTGTTTCCAAAATATTCTTGAACATGCAGCAAAAACACATCCTGAAATCATAGTTCCCAGTAGAGTTGAAGGAATTAGAGGAGGAAGCAGTCTTGCAAATTCTCCAGCTCTTTATGAAAGTTGTATTATTGAAGCGTATAATTTAAAAGCGGCAATTGATTATAAATTAAATAATATGCAAGAAGCCAAAGAAGCTTTAAATGAAATGCCCCCAAGAGATGAAGAAGAGCTTGATACCGTCACTCTTCATAATCTTGCATTAGTAAATATAGAAAAAGATCCTGATGATTCATTTAAAAAATTGAATTTCTTATTAAAAGTAAAAGTTTAATTTTTCATTCAAATAAATTTTTAAATATTTTTTAAAATTATTTTAAATAATTTTAATATATAATTAATTTTAGAATCAACCTTGTCCTCCTGAAGCTTTGGCAAATTTATTAATTCTTTATTGTAAATACGAACAATATGATCTTGCACATGATGTTCTTTCCGAAAATGAAGAATTAAAAATGAAATATCTAACTGAAGTAATTAAATAAATCCTTCAAACTTTTGATAAATTGATTTTTGTTTTAAATGATTATTAATAATTTAGGATGAAGTTTCATATATATCAGCTCTTTCGATAATGAGAACTAGTAAAGAAGCTGCTTACGAAAGCCTTGAAAAACTTGCAAGGATTTATCGTGAATATATTGCAAAACAATTAAAATTAATAAAAGATTATAATAAATCAGCTCCAGATAAAAACATGTTTTCAAAAATTCTTAAAAATTATGAAAGTTCTATTCAGAAATATCTTCCAGTTGTTACTGCTCAAGCTAAGATATATTGGGATTTAGGAAACTATGAGATGGTAGAACAGCTTTTAAAAAGTCCAGATTTACAGGATTTATTTTGTGAAAGTCCTACTTGGAAGATAAATTTAGGACATGCTTGTTTTATTCAAGAAACGAATTTCAAAGAAGCTATTAATTATTATATGGATGTTTATAATTCTTCTACTGATATATTATCAATCCCAGCAAGTTGCATTGCAAATCTCTGTGTTAGTTTAATTATGGTACAGAGGAATGAAGAAGCTCAAGAAATAATCAAAAGAGTTGAAGAGGAAGAATCAAAAGCTATGCAACAAAATACAGAATTACAACTTTTCCATGTTTGTATTGTTAATATTATTGTTGGAACATTATATTGTGCAAAAAGTAATTATGAATTCGGTATTGGAAGAATTATTGTAAGTTTCCAAAATTTCCATAAAAGAATGAATATGGATACTTGGTTTTATGCTAAAAGATGTTTTTTGAGCTTAATAGAAAATTTAGCAAAACAAATCATGATTATACCTGATAAGTTGTTTTTGGAATTAGTCAACTTTTTAGATAATGCAGATAAATATGGAAAAAATATAACTACTCAAATAATAGATAATACTGCTGCCGGAGAAAATCATGAAAAATTTACTGTCTCTTCAGAAGCAAGATTGCTGAAAAAGATGTTATTAAAGTTAAAGGATTTTAATGAGCATAAATTTTAAATCATTATTTTATTTAAAAATTCTATTATAAACTTAAAAATTTAATGGTTATTTGTCTAAATACAGATCATTATTTAAAAAAAAAATTATTAAATTGCATTTGAAAAATTTTCTTGGGACAAGTTGTTTGTAAAAATTAATAATTTCTTATTTAAAATCGATATTCTGATGTAATGGAAATAAGGAAGGAACACAAATTAATAATGATTTTTGAATTCAATTAAAATCAAAAACCACCAGATATAAATTTGATATAAGTCTAAGATTGATTTAAAAAAATAGTAATTATTACGAAATCTCATTTATCAATAGACTATTATAATCTTATAAATATTTTAAAAATTTAACCTTTTACTACAGTCGCAAGTGTTGAAACAACGTAGGCCAATACTCCAATTCCAACTATCATTCCAAAAACTTTCATCATTTTGAATATACCATCGTAAAGACCACCTAAGCCTCCTAAAAGATCTCCTAACACAGCAAAACGATCTAAAAATCCTCTTCCTTCAGTGGGTGTTTCCAAAAATGGATCTTTATTCGGCTCTTCTCTTGCTTTTCCTACTTTATTTGCTTCTGCTTCTTGGGCAGTCAATATCTTCATTTCCATCTCAATTTCACCTCCTTCATCGGGAAATTCAGGTTTTTGAGGCTCTTAAAAATATTTTATTCTTTTATTATTTAAAAATTTCATATTCTGTTTATTAAATAAAATCTCTATTACTTAATTTTATCCAATCTCTATCATTTGAAATTGTAATTTTAGTTCTATGAATTTTCTTATATAAAGTACTCATATCTAAAACTTTTTCTCCAATTAGTTCACTCGCTGAAAGAGCATTATAATTATAAATCATTAATTTGATTGTATTAATTTTCTTAGGAAAATAAAATCCATAAACGAAACGCCAATTAAAAATTCCTTTTCCATCTTTTGAATTATGATGAACATCAGTTTCATCATCAAAATCTTTGCCCTCTTCATTGATTCTTATTTTAACTTGTATTTTAACCTTATCAGTCTCAACCAAAGGTACATTTCGTGTTCTCCAAATTACTATACGTAATTCGTATTTTTCCTTTATATTTGCAGCAAGCTCTTCAGCAGGAAACTCGAATTCTTGTGATTTTTTTAAAATTTCAACCCACAATCTTAAAGCTCCTTTTGATAAATTATCTCCTTCTTCTCCAACTAAACTTCTAGATTCAATAGGAATTTGCCTGAATTGCTTGATACCTCCACTTTAATTTAAAATTTTTTTAAGATTAATTAGAGAAAAAATAAAATTTATAATTTTAAAAATTTTAATTTAATTATATTTTACCTTAATTTTTCTGAATAGTTTGAATTAAAATATCTTTTTTCTAAATCTATTTTTGTTAAACCTATTCTTCTAGAACCTCCTAATTTTTGTTTACAATGAATTTCTATAGTAATAAACATTGTGTCCTGAATTAAAAATTTGATAAATTTTATAAAAAATCAATGTTTTATCTTATTATTCCATCTTATATAATATTTTTAAAAATAATCAAAGAATGATTTTTACTGGCCATTTTAGTAACATACTAACAGAATCATTTATTTCTCCGTCTTCTAAATCAAAAAATTTTTTATCTTGTTTAAAATTGGAATCAGTCTCCCATCGCTTTATCCAATAGAAAGCATTTTCTTTTTGCATCGAATCATCAAAGGTAACGTTTGAGAGATTTATTAAATAAACTCTACATACGAAAGAAGGCTTTTCCTGTTGTAAATCTTTAAATCTCTGTATTTTCTCTTTAAATTCATTTTTTTTTTTTTTTAATTTTTCTAGATCACCATCTTTAGGAGCTAAGTCTAAAACAAATAGTATTTCTGCATTTCTAAGAGTTTCAGTACTTTGATTTATTCTCAATTTTTCATAACTAAAAAGAAGGTCTTCATCATTTAATTCTGCATCATATTCTCCATTGATTTCTGGTCTTTGAAAATTTTGTACTCCCTCATCATCACTCTTTTTTCCTCTTTTATCTTCTTGTGGAATGAATTGCAATGAAAATATATCTCCGATAAGTAAATTTGACTTTTAAGCATAAATAAATATTTTTATATTTTTATTTAATATGAATATTTTCAAAAAGATGAATAATGTTAAATAGCATATTTTATATAATAATAAGGTAATTACAGCATCATATGTTGTTGGAGTTATATCAAACATTTTTTCAAGTTTGGCTTTTTCCTCTTCATTGTCCTGACCCAATCCTCCTTCTTTTTCTTTTTTATATAAAGGCCAATATTCTTCTTGATTTTTAGGCAATTGATGTTTTGATTTCTTTTTTTTCTTTGGAACAATATTAACTGGATTTTCAGGATGTTTATTTTCAGGATTATCATCATCCCTAATTATGATTGTTAATTTTTTTATTAATTATTTATTTTTAATTACGCAAATTTTTCTAGTTCTACAAAGCTATCGAATTTAGTATAACCTTTATCATCTAAAACTTCAAAATAGAGAGGCTTTAAAAATAACTTTTCTTCCGAAAATTTTTCATCAAAATATTGATCTTCAGCTTTTTGAATTATCTAAAAATTAAATTTTTTTGATTTCTAAATCAATTTAAAATTACATCTAAGTTATTAAAATTGTAAACATCAGGAGCACTTTCATTGTTTTCAAAAGTTTCTTTACCTTCTTTAATTCCTTTTCCTTCAGTATTATCTTTTCTTGCATTTTCTAGAAGTTTGGAATTACAAGAGACTTGAACAGCACCTCCTTGTACAGAATGAGGAAGATTTCTGACTCCAATTATAAAAAGAAAAATATAGAATTGTTTTTCATCTGGAACTAGCTTCTTATTATTTAAAGCTTCTATTTCTTCAGATTCCTGTTTAATCAATCTTATCAATAAAAGCCTTGCAAGTACAAAACATCTAATATTTAGAGTTGGATGTTCCAATGTATACCATTTTGCTTTTTTATAAACTTCTTTTTCAATATATTCTTGATGATTATATCGATCTACTTCTATTACTGGAATTTCGGTCATTCCTAAAATTGCTTCAGTGTTTAATATCCCACTTTTAAATTTTGCATAAAGTTTAATATTTTCAGATAATTCCAATCCTTCATTAAGCATAGCTGTAATAAATAAAATATTATTCCATTCTGGATTCGCCGTTTTAAACTCATTATCTGTTACAATTGGGTATTTGGGATTGTTATAGAAATTGATTTCACAAAATACAGGAGAATTTTGCTCCTTTAATGGGAAGTTTTTTCCCATGTAAATTATCGAAACTAATTTATATTTTTTATAACTTTTTGTATCATATAAAACTGGTCTTTTGCTAATAGAATTTTCTTGAGCTTGGAAGCAATTAAATGCGCAGAGTACATCACCTAAATAATTTTCAACGTCTTCAGTATTTTCAATTTTTGTTTCACATCTCCTCAATTTATGCCAAGTTGGTTTTACATCTTTATGAGTTATTAGATTTTTCGTATCAAATTTTAAATAGCCGATATATACATCACTACTAAAAAGGCTTGTTCCTATTTTTTTTATTCTTATAAAAACATAGGGAAGTTGATTGATATCTTCAGGTAGCTCTAAACTCAATCTTTTAAATCTTCTATCTTCTTTCTTCCAAGTATATTTTTTTGTTTTTTGATTGAAAATAGCAGGATTAGAACATATAATATGATTACTAACTTGATATTCGATTACTAATTGATTTTCATGGAAATTTATATCAAAGATCATTAATTCATAAATATCTAGCCAGAAATAATAAATTTTCTTTCTTTCGGTTGGAACTTCTCCACAACCTTTAATGCCTGTTTGAGGATTATCACTACCTGCAAATTTCGCTCCTGCTAGAACTCTTCCAAAATAAAAATATTCTTCAAAATCAGTTCCATATTTATATTGATACTTAAGTTTTCTTATGAATCCTAATTCTCTATAAGGACCATATAAATTAAACCATTTTGCATCAAGCATTCCATCTTTTTGAAGACGAGTAAATTCCATTGAAAATTTACTCAGAAAATTACTAATCATGGTAAAAATTTAATTGAAAATAGATGAACTTCTTTTTTAAATTTATAAAATATATCAATTAATAATCTTCTTAAAACATAGTTTGCTACTAAAAAATTTGAACTAAAAATTTACTCGTTACTGTAAACTTCAATATTAATATTGTCAATATAACAAGGCAATTTCAGAGAGAATTTAACTTCAGATTTCCATTGAGGAATTTTACCATTTAATGCAGCAGATTCCAATGGATTACCCTGATTTATTATTACTCTAAATTTAAATCCTTGCTGATTTGTATAGCCATCAATCTCAGCAAATTCTCCTTTATAAACGAAAACAGTTAATTGATATTGTTTCATTTCTATGGGAATTCCTCCTTCTTCTAAATCAGCATATTTGTTTTTTTTTTTCTGTTCTCCTTCCTCTCCCTCTGCGTCATCATCTGCACCTCCTGGATCTCCTGGAGCCAAACCTAAAAGCTTTGAATTTTCTTCGACCACAACAACAGTATAATTTAAATAACCAGGATCTGAATTATCCTTGTGTTCTAATACTCCCCATACATTATTCAACATTTTTGTGGTTTTCTTTGCTATAGTTGCAACATCCACAGTATAATCACCTGATTATTAATTCAAATATAATCATTAACATTATCTAATTTAAAATAATTTATTGAATAAAATAAATTTTTACCAACTTCCAGATCGTAAAAATAATAAAACTTAGTTTTATGCCACACCCTAAATAAAATTTTTAAAGTATCGAATTCTTCTTTAGTTTTTATTAAATCAATATTGAATTTTTCACCAAATTTAGGTGATCCTTCTGCATAAATCGTTCTTGTTTTAAAAACTTGTCCTCCAACCTGAATTTACCAATATTAATTTACTTCTAATTCAATATAAGGATTTGGAGTTTCTCCTGATGTTAAAGATAAATTTCTGCATTCTATAATTGTTACTTTAATTATGAATTTTTTGGGAACATATTTATCTTCATTTTTTTGTTGTAAGTCCCTTTTTTGAATCATTTTTTCATTTTCTTTATCCATTTTAAATGATCAATTATCAAAATAATTAGGAATTCTTCCTATAAAATTAGAAAAAATCTAGAATAAAAAAAGATAAATTTATAAATATATAAAACAGAATTTAAAAATTTAATTTATGCATTAATTAAGATTAAATATATTTTAAAAATAATTTTATAGGACATTCAGAGTTTATTAATAAAGAATATAAAATCAAATAGAGTGAGATTTTATTATTGGCATTCCAAGTAAAATATGAAGAAATTATTTTATTTCTGTAAAATAATTTTAAAAATTATAAAATTTTCCTTCAGAAAGACATAGAAATAAACTAAAATTAAAAATCTAATCTCAAAATAAATGTTTTAAAAAATAATTTGAAGGTAATTATTAAAATGAAAATTTACTTCTTATTTACATAAAAAAAAATTTATTTATTTATTTAGTATCTAGTTATGGTTTTAATGAATTCGATAAATAATAAATGTTAAAAAATTTAAGTACGATATATTTTATTTGATAAATAAAAATTCTATATTAAATTAATGTAAAAAAATCATTTGAAAAGAATAACTTGTCACAAATTCCGAAGAAAATAAAAATTAATACAAATATTTAATTATAAAATGCAAAGTTTCCTTAAAAAATAATTATTTTTCAGTTTTCTTAGTAATTAAATTAATGGAAAATGATACTTTCGAGGAGCAATTAAACTCAGCATCGAAAATTACAAAGGCTAATATTTCGAAAATCAATACTGCAACTAAAAGTTTTCGTCCAGAGACTCCACATATAGATTTATTGGCAATTAGAAATATAAGAAAAAATGAACCTGAGCAAATAATAAAAAATTTTAGCTCTTTAGTAAAACAAATCATAGATACAGAAAATGAAAAATTTTTAAATGGAGAAATTAATCTTATAGAATATATTATTTCAAAATATACAAATGTTAATATTAGTAATTTAAATGAATTGGAAAAATTATCTTTAAAAATAAATGCCGAATTTGGTTTATTAAATCAATTTGGTCAAAAGCTACCAAATTTGAAAGAGTTACGTTTAAATGGCTCTAATATTATAAGCATTTCATCTATCGGATCAGAATTTAAGAATTTGAGGATTTTACAAATAAATAATTGTAATATAAAAGATCTTTCAGGTAATAATGATAATGATAATTCATATATCTGTTATTTATACTTATTTTACATTTTAAATTTGAATATAATCAAATAAATTTAATGAAAATAATAAGAATTTATAAATTGATAATAAAATTTTTCAATGATAACTAGGAATGGTCTGCTTTTCAAGTTTAGAAGTTTTAGAAGCACAAAAAAACAAAATAGATGACTTGATTGAATTGGAAATGTGTTCGAGTTTGAAAATACTCAATTTAAAAAATAATTTTATAAAAGAAGAAGATAACATATTCTTTTTGAGTAGTTTAACTAATTTGAAATACTTGAACTTGAATGGAAATCCCATTCAAAATAATGAAAATTATAAAAAACTCGTAAGTGAAAATTTAGATTTTGTAGAAAATGTGGATATAGATGAAATAGAATCGCCAAAATTAAATTCAAAAAAAATAAATGATCTCATAAATTCTCCAAAACATAAAGATGATTCTTTAGATGTAACAAATGGTTCAAAAGATACTAATAATCAATCAAAAATTAATTCGAGTATTAATTTTTCAGAAGGAAACAATTCTTTAAGACCCCCTTCAAGCAGTACCTCGAATAATTTCTATAAAAATGAAAAAAATTCATTTGTTCCATTTAACTGCAAAAATAATATTCTAGATAGTAATCAGATGACAAAAACCGCCATTAATTGGAAACACAATAATATAGAAAAAGAAGTAAATAATAATACAGATTCTAATCAAAAAGTACTTCAAGGAATAAAGTCAATTTTATCTCAAAATAAAAAATCTTTAAATGATATCTCAATTATTGAAAATGAGAATAATGATATAAACAATTCATTTAGCAATAATTTTGATAAATCTATAAATGTAAAAGGATTTTCAGAGACTGCAAGAATTTTTTCTTGTAAAGGAATCGGAATAAATCCGTTAAAACCTGTAATTAATATGAGCTCTAAAAAGAGCTTGACAGGAATTGATAATATAGAAATTAAGCCAGTAATCAAGAAACCTGTCATTCTAAAATCAGTTAATAATAATTCTCAAACCAATAATAATGGAGAGATTTCAAGCAATAAAATTTTTATAAATAACCCATCAATTTTAAACAATGATTTAAATCCCAGTAAAATCAATAACAATGTGATAAAATTAAAAAAAGAAGGAAATCAAAATCCTTTGAAGCCAGTAATAATTAAAAAAATAGGAAGTCATACAAATAACAATGAAATTAATGAGAGTACAAATATAGAAGATAGTAATTTATCAATTAATATAAATTCCGATAAGAAAATAATTTTCAAAAACAAGCCAATTATCATGAAATCTCCAAATGTAAATTCCTCTTTAGTTGATGAAACTAGTTCACCTAAAAAAATATTTTTAAATCCTGTGATGTTAAAGGTAAATTTAAATTTCGTTTTATTTTAAAAATTAAGCCATATTCATTTTTTAATTCCAAAATTTATTTTTTAGAGCAAAGATCCCAATGTTCCAATAAAAATAAATAAAATAGCTAATACAGTTAAAATACAAATAGATGATGAGGAAAAAAAATGATAAAAATTAATTTAACCTAACAAGTTATTTAATTTCAAAAAAATGAATAATTAAATTTTTAATTTCGTGTTTCGAATTTATTTTGTAAATTATTATAATTATAATTATAAACATAATAAAATTTTTATTTAAAATAATATCTTTTAAAAATAATTAAAGTATAAGTAAATTTGTCGATTAGTTAAATATAACAATAGATTAAAAAGCACGAATTATTCAGTACATTATATTAACAGCAACCGAACTCAATTTTATTCAAATAAAGATGTTTATAATTGATCTTTAATTGTTTATTTTACTGATAAATAATTCTTTTAATAAAATTATCAATACATATTGATTTCTTTTACTTCGTAAGAGTAAATTCATTCTCTCTCACAATACTATTACCTATAGTAAATGATCTATCTTCTTCTATCATCAAATTTTGGAAGTTTGAGAGTCTTGGTTTAAATGCTGGAATAATCATAAAGTTATTTTGAGAGTTGATATTTTGATAATTTAAATTTTTTGCATTTTCATATATTAATCTTAATCTTTCTTCTTCTTCTTCTTTTTTCTTTTTATTTTTTTCTATCCTCTCTTTTTTCAATTCATCTTCTGTAACCTCAATTTTATTCTTTAAAAAGAATAATAACACAGGAGAAGTAAGAGTAATCAATCCTATAATACTCCACATTTTCCAACTTTGCTTAGGACCTTTCTCTGGACAAAAAGATTCTAAAAAGATTCCAGAAGTTGCACCAGTAATTAATGTTGCTATAAACATTGGGGAAGATGCTAAAGCCATATATATCCCTTCTCTTCCTTCTTCAGTAATAAATATAGTATATTCGTATAATCTAGGTGACCATAGAGCTTCTCCAATGGATAAAATTACAACAAACATAATTGCAGACCACATTTGTGTATCAATTGTTAAAAAAAAAGGAGAAAGTGAAGTTATCAGAGCTCCAAAAGTTATTTGAGAATAAGCAGAAAATTGGTATGATAAAGGAGCGAAAATCGGAATTAAAATAACAATTAAAAAAGGATTTATAGCTATTATAGATCCGTACATAACATCTTTTCCAAATTCTCTAATCATATATTTAGGAAAGGTAGCATCTAAATGTCTATATACAATTCTTACTCCCATTAAAAGAACAATCATAAAAACAAACTTCCAAAATGACTTTTGAGAAGTAACTTCCCCAAGGACTTCACATGGTCCTGCTAACTTCTTTGGAGTCTCAAATGGGACGATTTTCATTTTATTTTTTTCAATACAAATATGATTATTCGAATTTTTTTTTACCGCTGAATAATCACAATCATTGAAGCTTCCATTCACATAATTATTATTTAAATTCTTTTTGAAATAATTATTTGATAAATTTGTTGACGAATTTAAATTATTGATATTATCTTTTGATTGGACAAGATATGTTGTTGTATCATTTTCAATAGTGTTTAAATTTGAATTTTTAAAATGACCTTCTTGTGATCCTAATTTTTCTTCAGTTATTAAATTTTTTCCGCAGCATCCAATTATTTGGCAGTTTTTACATTTAAAGTTTTTTTCTAAATTCTCTTTATTATTTCCAATCAAAGATAAGTTTTCTTCTTCTAATTTATCTTCTTCTGAATATTTTTCTAAATTAACATTTTCATAATTTACTTGAACTTCAGTAATACAAAAAAATGAAATAAACATTGAGAAAACAGTTGTACAAGCTCCTGATAAAAATAAAGCTCTATAAGCAGTTAATTCAAATGTTATAAAGCCAATGGATATAGTTTGATCTGTTATATATCTTCTGAAAAAATCAATTGCACTTGCGCTAAAAATAGCAGAAACATTCATCATTGCATAAAATATACTGTAAGCTAAAGCTCTTGAATTTTCAGTTGTAAATCTTCTTATTGCTATTTGCATCACTGGAATTCCCAAACAAGTTCCAATTGGTAAAACTGTGTATAAAATTAAAATAATATGGATATGTTTTGTACATAATACTAAAAGGCATCTTCCTGTAAAGAGAATACAACATCCCAAAAATAAACTTAGTCTTACTCCTAAATTATCAATTAAATATCCTCCGAAAGTAAAACCATATACGCTTGTGCACATACCAAATAATCCATAAGACCATCCAGCTTGTTCGTCAGTGTATTTATATTCTTCAGATAAAAATATAATTAGAGTGTAAATAATGCAAAAATATGAATAGCTTTCCAAAAATTTTAAAAGAAATATTGAGAATAGAGATTTTGGAGAACATTTTAATTCTTTCCAAGCTTCTGAAAAGCTTATTGGTTTTTTTTCTTCAATTTTTTCATTGTCATCTTTCATTGTATTGATAAGAATTGTAATTTTATATTATTTTTAATTCTTTATACATAATAATATAAAACATATAAAAAAATTATAATTTGTTTTATTTAGATCTCAAAGTTTCTTTCCTATATTTAGAAAAAATAAAATTTCTTGTCAAAGAATTTTTACTTAATTCATCTTTAATTCTTTAATTTCAAACAAAAACAGATTATCAAAAAAACTATTAAAAAATTTGATAATTTAAAAAATTAGAAATTTATTAAATACGATAAATTTGCGAATTTTATAATTAGGATAAAACATTACTAT
>Ga0194116_10006320_pt1 | contig 12674 bp, 8 predicted proteins | sample TA2MahsurfametaG_4_FD_148617 | JGI IMG/M metagenome (GOLD analysis project Ga0194116, IMG submission 148617) | Freshwater microbial communities from Lake Tanganyika, Tanzania - TA2015008 Mahale S9 surface | ecosystem: Environmental > Aquatic > Freshwater > Lake | place: Tanzania: Lake Tanganyika... | reverse complement strand
GGCCAAATCCCCAATCCCCAATCCCCAATCCCCAATCCCCAATCCCCAAATTCATTTATATCTTTTATTTTATTTTAAAAACAATTCATGTTAAAAAATCATCTCTAAAAACAAATTTAAATTTTTTAAAACTAATAACAATAAAAAATAAAAATAATTTAAATATTCAAAGAAAAAAATATAAAAGCCAATAACAAATTTTAATTAATTTAATTTTAAAAAAAATGAATGCGAATATACCAATCTCCTTTAGAGAACTTACCTCTCTTCAAGCAATCGGAATCAATCCAAATTTATGTAAATTAGGAGTCTTATCCTTTGAATCCGATAAATTTATCTCAGCTCGAGATCAGCTACCTAATGGTGAAGCAAATTTAATCACTTGTGAACTTGAAAAAAATTTTGCAGTATCAACAAAAAGTATCTCAAAAGCTGAAGCAGCTATTTTACATCCTACTAAAAATATCATCTCCTTACGTGCAAAAAATGATAAAAACGCTTCAATAATTCAGATTTTTAATAGAGATCAAGGTACAAAGCTTAAAGATATTGTAATAAATCTTGAAATAAAATTCTGGAAATGGCTTAACGAAATGACACTTGCTTTAGTTACTGATACATCAGTTTATACTTTAAGTATCGATACTTTAGAATCCCCCCCAAAAAAGATCTTTGATAGAGCAGGACCTTTGGCAAATCAAGGAGCATTTATTATGAATATTAGCTGTGATAATAATATGCAATGGTTTGCTCTTTCTGCTATTTCATCATCAAGAGACAATACCGGAAAAACCAATGTTCTAGGAAATATCCAAATATTTTGTGCTGCTGTAAATCAAATGCAACATTTAGAAGGTTTTTGTGCTAATTTTGGAGCGATTAAAGCTCCTGATGATACTTTAGTTAATTGCTTAACATTTATTGAAAAAAAATCAACTGACCCAACATATCGTTTAATGATTCATGATATTTCTCCTGCTAAAAAAATTAAAGTTAATTCTGAAATTCAAATGGTTGTTGATAATGATTTCCCAGTTCTTTTAAATTTTGTTGAAAATGCAGGATCTCTATTTGTTTGTACTAATTTTGGAAACTTCTTTTTATATGAAGCTTCTAGAGGAATTCTAATATTCAAATGCAAACTTAATGATGATCCTTGCATATTTGCTGCTAAAAACACTAAAGCTCCTGGATACTATTATCTTACTAAAACAGGAAAATTGCTTCTTGTAAATATTGATGTTGAAAATTTACTTCCTTATATTATAGCAAATTTACGTACGATAGATGGAATAATGGATGTTTGTATTCATTTAGCAGGAAAATATAATTTACCAGGAGCTGACAAAATTTTCTTAGGACTCTTCAAAAATTATATTCAACAAGGTAATTGGGTTGAAGCAGCCAAAATCTGTAAAGAATCTCCTGGGGATTCATTAAGAAATATGGAAACTATTGCAATATTCCAAAATGCTCAAGGAAACCCTCCTCCTGCAATGATCTATTTTCAAACTATAATGGAAAAAGGTAAATTCAACAAAGTTGAATCAATAGAAATTACAAAGACCTTAGTTACTTCAGGAAAAAAAAATTTAATCGAAGAATGGTTCAACCAAAATAAATTTACTTGTTCAGAGGAATTAAGTGAAATTGTAAAAAATGTTGATCAACCACTTAGTCTTAAAATGCTATTAGCTGCTGGTTCTCCCAATGCTCATGCAAAAATTATTGAGGGTTTGGCTCAAACAGGGCAAACTGATAAAATAATGCCTTACTGTCAAACAAATAATTTCAGACCTGATTGGGTTGCTCTCTTAAGAAATGTTATAGTTAGTAATCCTGATGCTGCTGTTGGTATTGCTAAAACAGTTTGTAATCGACAAACTAATACTTATTTAGTTGATATAACTACAATTATTGAGATCTTTGCAACTAGAAAAAGAATTCAAGAATTGACTAAATTTATGATTGAATACCTTAAAGACAATAGACCTGAAGATTCTTTTTATCAAACAAAAATTATCGAATTAAATTTATATGAGAATATTAAAGCAGCACAAATGCTTATCGATTCTAATGTTTTGACACATTATGATAAACCAAGGATTGGTGGTCTTTGTGAAAAAATGGGCCTTTATCAATGTGCTTTGGATAATTATACAGATATAAATGATATTAAAAGAATTATTGTCAATACTCATCTAATTAATCCACAATGGTTAGTTGAATATTTGGGTAGATTAATTGCTGAAAATTTACTTGTCTGCTTACATGAAATCCTTCGTGCAAATCCTATGCAAAATTTCCAGTTAGTGGTTGATGCTGGTGTAAAATATTGCCAAAGAATCCCATTAAATGAATTAGTCAAGCTATTTGAAAGCTACAATTGTTTTAACGGTTTATTCCTTTTCATGAATAAAATAGTTAATAATGTTAATGATCCTGAAATAATGTTCAAATATATAACTGCTGGTGTTATTACTGGAAATTATGACGAAGTTCAAAGAGTAATTAAGGATTATGATTGCTATGATGCAAAGAAAGTTTTGGAATATTTCTTGGAAAAGAAACTTCCTGATCCTAGACCTCTTGTTTTACTTTGCGATAAACATGATTATATTGAACAATTGACAAATTATCTTTACAAAAATAAACTTATGAAATTTATTGAAAATTATTTATTCAAATTACGTACACAAGCTACTCCAAGAGTATGTGCAGCTTTATTAGATAATGATTGTGATGAAAATTATATCAAACAATTATTAAATACAGTAAGAGCTGGTTGTCCAATCGAGCCATTGGTTGAAGAATTTGCTAAAAGACATAAGATAAAAGTTTTGCAGAAATTCCTAGAAGATAGAGAACAAGAAGGAAATACAACTCCAGCTTTACATAATGCATTACTTATGATTTACATAGATAATAATAATAATCCAAAAGATCATTTACTTAATAATAAATTCTATGATAGTAAAGTAATTGGAGAATATTGCGAAGAGAGAGATCCTCATTTAGCAGTAATTGCTTATAGGAGAGCTAATGGTAAATGTGATGATGAATTGATCGCTTTAACTAATAAGAACGCTATGTATAGAGCACAAGCTCAATATTTAGTTGAAAACTGCAATCCTGATTTATGGAAAAAAGTTCTTGATGCAAATAATGATCATAAAAAATTTGTAACAGATCAAGTCGTTTCTGTTATTTTACCTGTTACAAGAAATCCTGAAGAGGTTAAAGTAACTGTTAAAGCTTTTATTGATGCTGGATTACAAGCAGATACTTTGGATTTATTAGAAAAAATTGTTTTGCATAATAATGAATTCCAAAGAAATGCTTCATTACAAACACTTCTTATTATGACAGCAATCGCTGCTGATCCAAAAAAAGTAAAAGGTTATCTTACAAAATTAGATTCTTACAAAGGTGATGAACTTGCTGTTCGATGTATAGAAAACTCTCTTTTTGAAGAAGCATTTTATATTTATGATAAATTAAAGGACTATGTTTCTGCAATAGATGTAATTATAAGATACATGAATGATTTAAAAAGAGCAACTATTTTTGCAGAAAAAATAAATACTCCTCCAGTATGGTCAAAAATTGGTAGAGCAAAAATAGATAGTGGAGAAATTGATGAAGCAATCGATGCCTTTATTAAAGCAAATGACCCTGAAATGTATATGGACGTTATTACAGCAGCCGAAAGACAAGGAAAATTTGAAGATTTAATTAATTATTTAACTATGGTTCGTCAATTTAAAAAAGAAAAATTTATTGATGGAGAATTAGTTTATTCACTTTCAAAATGTGGAAAATTAACTGATTTAGAAGCTTTGATTGCTTCTACAAATATTTCTGATTTAGGTGCTATTGCTGATAGACTTTTTGATGAAGGAATCTTTGAACCTTCTAAAATCCTTTATGAACATGTTGGTAATAATTTGAGACTTGCTTCTTGTTATGTTCATTTAAAACAATACCAAGCTGCTCTTGCTGCAGCTAAAAAAGCCAATTCACCTAAATGTTGGAAGGAAGTTTGTTTTGCTTGTGTTAAAGCTGGTGAATTCCGTCTTGCTGCAACTGCAGGTACAAATATCATATCTATGCCTGATTTTGTTGATGAACTTGTAAAAGAATATGAAAAATGGGGAGCTTATTCTGAGTTAATTTTACTCTTTGAAGCCAATATGGTTCAAAATAGAAACCATATTATGACAGAACTTGGAATATTATATGCTAAATATAAAGAGGAGAAATTGATGGATCACTGCATAAACAATTATGAAAATATGAATATTCCAAAATTAATTAGAGTTTGTGAACAAAATTATCATTGGAATGAAATTGTATTTCTCCATAATCACTACAATGGATATGATTCAGCTTTAAATGTTATGATTGAACATTCTCCCTTGTGTTGGAGAAATGATTTATTCTGTCAAACTTTGCAAAAAGTCACAAATACTAATCTATATTCAGAAGCCATTAAATTCTATGTAAATGAGCAACCACAATTGCTCAATGATATGTTAAAAGTAATTTCAAATAAATTAGATTTATCAACTTGTGTATTTGAATTAAGAAACCTAAATTGTTTGGCTCTTGCTTTACCTTTCTTGAAAAGTGTTCAATCTAATAACAACTTTGATATTAATGAAGCCTTGAACAGCATATATGTTGATGAAGAAGACCCAGAAAGTCTTAAAAATTCCATTTTAGAATATTCAAGTTTCGATCAATTGTCTCTTGCAAAAAGAATTGAAAATCATGAATTGTTGGAATTTAAAAGAATTTCAGCATTAGTTTATAGAAAAAATAAAAAATTCGTACAATCTATAGAAATCTCCAAAAAACTTGAATATTTCAAAGATGCTATTGATACTGCTCTTGAAAGTGGTAATGATAAATTATGCGAAGATTTATTAAGATTTTTCGCGAGTGTTGGGGATAAAGAATGCTTCTGTGCATGTTTATATACTTGTTATGAATTCATAAAACCTGACGTTGCTATGGAATTAGCATGGAGATATAACTTTGTTGAGTTCCTAATGCCTTATATGATTCAAACTGTGAGAGATTTAACTATAAGAATGGATCATATGCAAAGAAAAGCAGAAGAAGATACAAAACAAAAACAAAAAGAAAAAGAAGAAATGGGAGGACAATCTCTTGATGTAAACTTTGGATTATCTAATGCTTTAGTACCAATGGGATTACCAGGAATGGGTGGAATTGGAGGTCCACAAGGAATGGGAGGAATGCCTAATTATGGTGGAATGCCAAATTATGGTGGAATGCCTGGAATGAATATGAATATGGGAGGATTTGGACAAGGATTTCCATAAGCATTTAAAGAATTAAATTATCTTTATTTGTTTTATTTTTTTTAATATAACTAAAAAAGTTATGTTTAATAAACAAGAAAATAGGGAAATTTGAATAAAAGATATTATTAATTTAAAAATATAATTAAATTAATAAACCTTGAATTTAAATAACTCTTAAATTATATTATTTTATTTCGAAATTTTTTAAAATTTAAAATATTCTCAATGAGAAAACCCTTTTTAATTATTTTTAAAACAAACACAATTTAATTAATTATTAAATTAAATTGGCTTATGTATAAGCTAAAAATCAATTAAATTATTTCAAAGAAATAAATTATATTAGAAGAGAAAAAATTTTTTTATTTTGAAATATTCTTTTTATTTCTATCTACATTCATTAGAGGAAAAAATATTACTTCTTTGATATTATTTAAACCTAAGAAAAGCATACATAATCTATCTATTCCTAATCCCCAACCAGCAGTTGGTGGCATTCCATATGCAAGTGCCTCTAAAAAATCTTCATCAGTTGGATGAATTTCATCATCAAATGCATTATCATTTTTGAGATTACTTTGTTCCTTAAATCTTAATTTTTGTTCTTCAGAATTGTTCAATTCAGAATATGAATTTATTAATTCTATTTTATTAATAAAAAATTCAAATCTTTCTGCTATATTTTTATTTTCTTCATGAGCCTTCGCTAAGGGACTTAATAGAATGGGATGATTAATTATAAATGAAGGTTGAATACATTTCGGTTCTATAACATATTCAATCATTTTATCAATTTTTTTTTTTAAACTTAAATTTCTTTCATTTACTGAAATTTTTTTATTAAAATCGTTATTTGTATTCAATAAATCTTTATATAAATTCTCCATTTTATTATAATAAAGTTCCTTTTCTATGATATTAGAAAGATTTGTATTAAAATAAATTTCTAGTTCTTTATTTACATCATATATTTTATATTCTTCATCAAAATTAATTTTAAGTTTCTCTCTTTTTTCACAAAAATTTGAATTTAAATCAAAAGAATCCAATTCAATAAAAGTTCTATTATATAAATGTAAACATAAATCTTTTAAAAACTTCTTAGTAAAATCTATCATGTAATAATAATCGGCATATGCTTTATATAATTCACAAGAAGTAAATTCTGGATTATGCCTAATTGAAATACTTTCATTTCTAAAATTTTTACCAATCTCAAAAACTTTTTCATAACCTCCTATTATCAGTTTTTTTAAATACAACTCTGGAGCTATTCTTAAATAAAGTTTGGATTTAATAGCTTCTGAATATGTTTCAAATGGGACAGCTAATGCACCACCAGCTTTTTTGGATAAAATAGGAGTCTCAGCTTCCAAATATCCCTCATTTTCTAAATAATTTCTCAAAAAGCTTATTATTTTTGATCGTAAAATATAATATTCTTTATTCTTATTGTTAACAATTAAATCCAAAAATCTTTTTTCATAACGTAATTCGAAATTGGTAAGTATCTGTTTATCTTTTCTTTTAGTATCTGGTAATTCATAATTGCAGATTGATAAAATATTTAAATTTTCAGCAAGTAAACTAATTTCGCCTGTTTTTGTTTTATATGGATAGCCTTCTACTCCTATAATAAACCCTCTTTTTAAATTTTCAAGATTTTTTAAAGATGATTCATTAATTTTATTATTATCAAATACAATTTGTAAATCATCTCCATTGGAAGAAATGGTTGCAAAAGTTAGATTTTTTCCCAAAGTTCGAATACTAATTATTCTTCCTGCAACTTTTTCTATAATATCGATAAAAGTTGTATTAGAATCTCTAAAAGACTTTTCATAATTTTTAATAAAATTTTTATTTGTTATAGAAATCTCGAATTTATTAGATATATCAATTTTTTCAATATCCTTGAATTGAATTTGATTGAAATTAATATTATTTACTGGTGAATTGGAATCTGTGGTATTTTTTATATTTAATTCTTTTTCATATTTTTTTGTTAATTTTTCTTTTATAGGCTTTTCATTATTTACATGATTTTTTCGGGTAAATTTTCTCAAAAAATAATTTTCTTGTCTTTCTCTTGTGGATTTTGTATTATAATATTTTAAAGGGTCTTTGTTTAATTTAATAAATTTTTCAAAATTTTCAATTTTTAAATCATTCTGATTCTGGGTTTTTGTATGCAATTTACTTTCTGAAATATTAAGGATATATTGAAGATATGTTAATTTGAAATTCAAATTCTTTTTATTAATACTTGTTGCAAATAAATTTATCATTGTTAAAATAATAATTTTAAAATTTTTTAATAATTTTAGACATAAATTTTTAATTATAAAATCTTTTTTGAAATTCATTATTTTATAAATTTCAAAAACAATTTATTGTATTTATGGAGATGTTCTATATATTTATTTATTAAATAATTAATCAAAGTTTCCTTTTTGAAATATATTATGTTTTGTTATTATATGTTTAAATGTAGAATTTTCAAATTCTTTCAATATTATTTCATTTGTAAGTATAGCATCCATATATTTCTTCGTATCATCATTTTTGAAAGTAAGACTTTCTTTAACTTTATCCATAACTAAATCTTTTTTATTAAAACAATGTTTTTCAAATAAGCTTTTTTCAATTTTTTGTTTTTTGTAAGATTGAGCAATTTCTTTGACTTCTTCAAAAATTAATTTTGAAGTAATTTCAAAACTTTGTGTGGTTCTCTTTAAGTTTAAAATTTTATCCTTTAAGTTATTTAAAATATTTGCAAAGGAAGCCATAGTACTTGCTAATCTAGGATTTTCTCTTACTAGAAACTTTTCTTCTAAAAATTCAGTGGTTTTTTCTAATAATATATTTATTTTATCAATTTCAATTCTATTTTCTATATTTTTAACAAAGTCTTTTTTTTTGTTTTCTCTAAAATCTCCATCTATTGAATATTTATTACTTATATTAAATTTTCCTTTTGGATTTTTTAAATTAAAAAAACTAATCTCATTTTTTTCTGAATAAAAATTAGAATTTCTATCTCTATTCGATTCAATTTCCTTTTCTTTAATATTGTTCAAGACATTATTCGAATTTACGTTGGAGCTTGTATTTCTGTTTTCAAACTCAATCTTTAATTTGCCTAAATCAATTTCATTATTATTGCCTAAGAATTTAATTTCCTTTGAAATATTACTACTAATTTTTTGAGAAGAGGCATTACCAGAGCTTTTATCAAATAAAAGATTTTCTACATTTTCTTTATTAGGTGATTTATTTTCTAATAAACTTAATTCTTCTTTCAAGGTTGCTAATTGAGTATTTTTACTATTTCTTCTTGATGTAGGATTTATTTGACTTTTTTCTTCTTGAATAAAAAATTTTACCTTCTCTTTAATATAATCATTTTTAACCTTCAATAATTTTTGGTTTGATTTTAAATTCAAACTTTTTAAATTCTCATGTGATTTACTAAATTCACAAATTAAATTTATATTCTTCAAAATATTTTTTGATTTAATATCCCTTTTAAATAAAAGATTATTCAATTTGTTTTTATTTATATTATTTCTTAAATCCAGATTTTTATGTTCTTTTTTGATATTAAAATCTTCTAAAGAAATTCTTTTATCTATAATTTTCTTCATTTTTTCAAAATTATTCAATTTATCTTTTTTATTTTTCGCAAGTAAATCCTCAAAATCTTCTCCATTTTCTCTTTGCATAATTTTCATAAATTCAGTTATTTTAGCTTTTAATATTGAATTTTCATTTTCTTTTTTTTGTATTTTTTCTTTTAAATCAGTATTCAATATTTCTATTGCTATGCTTTTGTTTTTTATTTTATAATAATCATCTTTTATTTTTTCCATTTCGTTAATTTGATTGAGCCAAATATTTAATTTTTGTTGTCTATCTAAATACTTGTAATTCAATAAATAATTGTGTTTGTGTTCTGCATCTAATAATTTTAAACTTAGTCTTGAATTCATATCTTTTTTATTATTTTTTATTTCTACTCTAGCCTCTTTATCTAAATCAGAAATGTTCTTTACTATTTGATTACTTATGGTATTAATTTGTGATTTCAAAATATCAAAATCTTTACAATTTAATTTTTGTCTTATTAATAATATTTTATTTCTTAATTCTTTTTCCCTTTGATTGGCTTTCATCAAAGAGAATTCGTAATTTATCTTAGCTTCATCTCTATTTTCTTTATATTTTTGTAATTCCTGTCTGAATTTATCTCTTTCAAGTGTTAATTTTTCTAAATTTATATTTTCATATTCAATGAAAATATTTTCATCTAATTTTGAGTTGTAAATATTACCTATTTTGATTTGATTTTCAACATTTGGTAATTTTGTAGATGATTTAATAGATTTAATTTTCAAATTAAGTGTTGAAGTTGGTTTTTCTGAAAATTTTTCATAACTTAATTTCATTTTTATTTGTTTTTAAAAAATAAATTTATTCATTTTTACATAAAATTTGGTTTTAAAATTATTTTCGAAATTTATTTAAAAAAAATAGCATATATTTTCTTATTTTTCATTAAAATAAATAAATAATTTTTTTAAATGATAAAATAATATTAAATTAATTAAAAATTTGAATATTAAAAAGAAAGTGTATTGAATTTTTTAAATTTCACCCTCACTGAAAAAAGCCTTAATTATAAATAAAACAAAACCAGATATAATAAATATGCAAAAAAATAAGGAGAAACAAATACAAATTGAAGATGATGAAGAAATAACAATTGATTATACTAGTATAGATGCATTACAAGAGCATAATATAAATGCCGCAGATATTAATAAATTAAAAGCTGCTGGAATATGTACAGTTAAAGGTTTACTGATGGTAACTCGAAAAGAGCTCCTTAATATTAAAGGAATTACTGATCAAAAGATTGATAAAATGGTTGAAGCTGCACAAAAACAAGAAGTAAAAATTTAAAATCATTTGATATGAAATTCTTAATTAAGTTTAAATATTGTTCAATCATTAACAGATTTAATTAATTTAATTTTTAACTTTTTTTAAAATTAAGTCATTGGGATTTTATAAAGCTTCTGCTATCATGAATAAAAGAGAAAGAATTTTAAGATTAAGCACAGGTAGTCAAAATTTAGATAAATTACTTCAAGGGGGAGTTGAAAGTATGGCTATAACAGAAGTCTTTGGAGAATTCAGAACTGGAAAGACACAACTTTCTCATACACTCTGTGTTACGGCTCAATTAGCAAAGGAAGAAGGTGGAGGTGCAGGAAAAGTTGCATATATTGATACAGAAAATACCTTGTAATAATTTTTTTAACTTTAATTTTAAAATGATATAAAAATTTATTTGAAAAATTTATAAAAATAAAATAACGAAATCTTATTATAATTAATTATTAAAATTGTAATTAATATCAGATTTTATATAAAAGTTTTTAATAATTTAGTCGTCCAGAGAGAATAAAAGAAATAGCAAAAAGATATGATCTAGACCCTGAGCAAGCTCTTGATAATATTTTAGTTGCAAGAGCATATACAGTAGATCATTTAAATCAGCTCTTGATGTTTGCTGCTGCAAAAATGTATGAAGAAACATTTGCACTTTTAATTGTTGACTCTATAATGGCTCCTTTTAGAGTAGACTATTCTGGAAGAGGGGAATTATGTAATTTAAAATCATTTATTAAAAACAATGTTATTTTCAAAGATATTCTTATTTGAAACATAAATTAAAAATAATGTAATTTAAATAAGCTGAAAGACAACAAGTACTCGGAAAAACTCTCTCTAGATTAATAAAAATTGCGGAACAATTTAATGTGGCTGTTTTTATTACGAATCAAGTAATGTCTGATCCTGGTGGTAATACAAGTTTTGTAATGGATGCAAAAAAACCAATTGGAGGAAATATTTTAGCTCATGCTTCAACCACTAGATTATATCTTAGAAAAGGAAAAGGAGAGCAAAGAATTTGTAAAATTTATGATTCTCCTTTATTGCCTGAATCAGAAGCCACTTTTCAATTAGGTTTAGGAGGTGTTCTTGATCCCATTGATTAAAATGTTTTAGAATTATACAAAATTTTGAAAATTCGAAAATTAATAGCCTTTTGAATGTAGATAATATATAGAATTATAATATTAAAATTAATGAATAAAATAATTCTTATTAGGAAATTCTAAAAATGTATCAAAACATGAATTAAAGAAATCATATCAATTCGAATAATGATTTAAACAAATTGTATATCATCTCAATGTTTTTAAATTTTAAATTTAAATAATAGATTATTTTTATATTTTTCAAATTGAATCATTATAATTATTATGTAAGAATAAAACATTTCTTTAATTCTAATATAAACAATGAAGCTATTAATTAGAATAATTTTTGCTTTAATAACAACTTTTATCTCAATTAAACATATATCAAAATTTGTTAAGAGAAGTCAAAATAAATCTCGAAGTAAATCAAAATCATTAAATAAAAGACAATATTTTAGTTCAGATCCTTTTCAAAATATAAATGCTGATAAAACTATAACTTCATATGATCCAATATTAACAAATAATGGTTTTACAACTTTAACTACTGGAACTTATTCATCTGGAGGGAATATTTATCAAACTTCTGCTGGATCTTCTATACCTTATGGAACTGGCTATTCTTATGGTCCTTGGCAGAAGATTCCAATGTAAAATCAATAAAATTTCTTAAATTTAAAATTTAATTTACAATAAAAAGAAAATTTTCTTTTTTAATTAATGAATGCTAAATAAATCTTTTTTAAAAAAGAGATTTTAATTATTGTTTTTAATTTTATAAATTGTTTTTTGGAACTAAGTAATTTAAAAAATTAAATTCAATTTCAAATTTATTTTGAAAACATATTGATAAATTTTGATTCTATTTATATTTTTTTAATAAATGAAAATATAAATATTTTAAAAAGCGTATTTTTCTAAAAAGTCATTTTTAAATATGATTAAGGTCCTAAAAAAAATTACTTAATGAAATATATACTTTTACATGTAATAAAAATTGCCTAATTTACAATTGAAAAACAATTAACTTTTTCTAAAATGTAAAGGAGTTACTGGGAATTTAAATTGAATTCTCTTCAAGTAAATTTGACTTAGATTTTAAATATTTTAATAAATTTTATAGTTTTTTAAAAAAGATTTCTCAAGGATAAGAAAAAATTTATTATTTTTTCATTTAATTTTAAAATTTTTAAAAAATAATTTATAAGGAATGATAGAATTCACTCACTGAAGATATCTTTAAAAAGACATAATTCTATAGGTTTAATATTTCTAAAATTAATTGGGG
>Ga0194116_10006318_pt1 | contig 12677 bp, 12 predicted proteins | sample TA2MahsurfametaG_4_FD_148617 | JGI IMG/M metagenome (GOLD analysis project Ga0194116, IMG submission 148617) | Freshwater microbial communities from Lake Tanganyika, Tanzania - TA2015008 Mahale S9 surface | ecosystem: Environmental > Aquatic > Freshwater > Lake | place: Tanzania: Lake... | reverse complement strand
TTATAATTTTTTTTCTAAAAATACATATACCTATATTATTTAAAGTCTTTTAACTACAAGATATAAAATTTTTTATTACTAATATTTTATTTTCTACTAATTATATTTTAATAAAAAAATAATAAATAAATTTTATCAAATAATAAAATTTAAATCTAATTAATCAGGAAACTTTATTTTTTTTTATTTACAATTGAAGGATTGTTTGTATTTAAAAGATATTTATTTGAATTATTATTTGAGACCGCATTATTATTACTCAAATCAAAATTATTTTGGCTTAAATTTTGATTATTTTGACTTCCGTTCATAAAATTATTAGAGCTTGTCTGATTATTATAATTATTATTATTTGCATTCAATTTTAAATTCTTCATTCGTTCCTTATATGTCAATCCTTGGCCAGTCACATTGTTCATTGCATTTCCGCTACTTGTGCTATTGTAATTATTACTATTTTGGCTCTGTTGTTTTTCATTTAAATTGAAAAAAGTATTTCCAGTGTTTGTATGATTAGGAGATATATTTATAAAATTTTTATTCATATTTAAATTTCCTTGTTTATTGTTTTGAGAAACACTGAAATTATTGCTTGGATTAATTGTACTCTGACTATTAGATGAATTATTTGGCTTTTCAAATTTTATATTACTCGGCTTATTATTTAAATAAGCAGGATTATTGGAGTTATTATTAAAATTATTTGAATTGGAATTATTTTTCTTGGCATTTGCGATTACATCATTCATATTACTGCTAAAATTTTTATTATTCATATTATTAGGGTTGCTATTATAATTTTGAACATCAAAACCATTAATGCTTTTATTAGCTGTTCTGATGTTTAAACTCAAATTTTGATGGGTATTAGAAAATGAGTCCTTGCTTGCATTGCTAAGCAAGGTATTTTCTTTATTAAATTTATTTCCGCTATAATTATTTAACTTTGTATTAAATTCTCCACTTTTCAATCCATTATAATTACTATCATTATATTTGCTATCGCTATTATTACCACTGCTGCTTCTCAAGTAGCTATTTGGATTATTATTCATATCTCCGATTGAATTATAGTTTTTATAACCATCAGTATTATTTGGTTTTGATTTATTTTGATGTTTTGAAATATGAGGAGTTCTATTGCTAATTAATTCAGAATTATTATTTATATTAGTAATATTATTAATGACATTTGCGTGATTACTAATATTTAAATTATTTGCTTCTGTATTTACATGGCTATTTGCATATGAATTTGTCTTTGAATCTTTATTTTTCTGGTTGAAGAAAGGCTTATCGTAATTTTTTTGAGAATTACTTGTTTCTCTTTTTGGAAGCAGCATAAAACACCGATCTTGGGATGAGCTATCATTGTTTGATGTATTAATTGCATTCGAATTTGTTCTTTGAAATATTTTTTGATCTTCAGAATTTTGTTTGCCTAATGTTTTTTTATTATAATAAAATAAACTTATTTTTGAATTTTTGGGTTTAGGTGAAATCAATTTTAAAAATAAATATTAAAGAAATCGTTTACTTTTTTCATCTTTAAATCTCGCAGCTGAATTAAGATAATTCAAATTATTGATATTATTAGCCTCAATTTTGAAAGAGTTTTTATTATTATTATTCTTAATTAGATTATCAGAATTATCAGTATTAACTCCAGAATAGGGTGTTTGAGATTGAATAATGTTTTCATATTGCCTTTTTGGCCTTAAAGAAAAATCATTATTCAGATTATTTTTTTCATAAGCAGTTCTAGGAGTATTCCCATATTTCTGGATAGAACTCAAACTATTATCTTTATTATGATTTGAATTATTCTCTAAGTAATTTACAGCATTATTGAATTTATTTAAATGAGAATTTGAGTCTTTTTTTTTATGGTTTAATATTCTTTCATTTTGTTGAATAGTTAAAGTATCATTTGCTGAATTTCCTCCTGTAATTATGTTACTTTTTGTTAATAAAGGATTAGAATTACTCTGAGTATCGTTTTTTATATTACTATAAAATGGAAGATTGTGGGCATCAAGCAAATTTAGATTTAAATTCAAATTCATTTCTTTACTTTCATTATCTTGATCTATTTAAAAATTATTTTATTTTGAGAAATTAAAAAAAATAATCTTGATAAAATCAATAATAATACAAGATTTATAATATTAAAATTATATTTAAAATACTCTTTTTTCTCGTTAAATTAACAAATTCTAAATTTATATATTTATTGTTATCATTATTTGAAATTCTATTAAAAATGTGCTTATTTACATTCGTATTTTCATCATCATTATTAGCACATTCATCATTAATCTGAGATTTTTGCTTAAAAGGAAAGTTTGTTCTGTCATTCTGATCTTTTTCAGCATTATTATTTGTGTTAATAAATCCTGTCAATTTACCTATTTGATTCATATTAGCTTGAATATTAGTAATTTTAATCTCTTCTCTAAGTCCAGTTCCAAAATTTGGACTTTTTTGTGCTAAATTATTGATACTTTTTTTTCCATAGTCTTGTCTATAAGGGTATAAATATTCTTTGTTTCCTTTATTCATTTTCATTTTTTCATCATTTTCAACTTCATTCGTGTCTTTATTACTTGCATTAGTTTGAGTTACTTCTCTATCGATTTTGGTGTAAGGCTTAATTAAATTCAAATCTCTTTCATGCAAATTGTCGCAATTATTTCTTGGTAAAGGACTGTTACTTGGCTTATTCGAATTATTATTTGAAAAGCTATTTCCTATCAAATTACTATTATAATCATTATTAATATTTGAATGTTTCCTGTGATTATTATTATAATTTGATAGATCAATATTATTACTATTAGAATTAGAATTGTTTATTACATTAATATTGTTTTTATTATTAAATAAACTTGAATTATTAGAATTACCTAAATTTTCTTTAATTTTCCCTAAATCACGATTAAAACTACTATTCATATTATCTATTGCAGAAGGGTTTCGTGAATGAGAAAGCTGAAATGTATGTGAATTAGATCTGTAGTTTTTAATGTCATTCTTCATTTCCAAAATTTTTACTGCCTCAGTCGTTTGGTTGATTTGATTTTTATTTAAATTGAAATTTGAAATTGGAACATTTGAATTTATATATTGTTTAGGTGGATTCGAATAATAATTATTAGTTGTTACTGTTTGATTGTTATTTTGCATTTTTAAATTTGTTGGTGTAATTGGTACTTGATTTGTATTTGTAAAGTAGCTTGAATTATTATTATAATTGAAAGTTCTATTTGAATCTAGATTACTTGATAAGTTATTTAAATTTTGATTATTGTTGATGTTATTTGATTTAGAGTTATTTAAATTGCTATCATTTAAATTGGATCTTGTTAATGAAAGTGGGTGATCTAGATAACTATTTTTTTGGGATTCTTGTTTTTCTTCTAAATTATAAAAAAAATTTAAAAAATAACCTTAAAATGAAAAAAAAATAATTAAAATACTTAATTCAAATAATAAACAATGTGTAAATATCTTTTTTACTTTTATTAATAAAGATATTATTGAGAGTATTCATATCATCCATGTTATTAAGATTATTTGTTTGAATAGGACTCAATACATGGCTAAGATTTTTGCTGTGATTACTATAGAGTGGCGATTTATGAGTATTATTGATATTATTTGAAGGGTTATTATTTTTTAAATAATTATTTTCTTTATGCTTGTGATTTTGTGTATTATTTTCATCTGAAAAAGATTTGAAATTATTAAAAAAATTATTTGATTTTATTTTATTTTCTGAATCATTTATTGCCTCATCTTGCTTATTTTTGTTAAATTCAGATTTATCCTCAATTGGATTATTTATTATATTTAAAGTATTTAGAAATTTATTTTTTTCCAATATATTCGCATTTTGGTCGGTATTTGTTTCAACATTTATTTGTTGTGAATAATTTACTTTATTTGGCTGTAAAATATCAATCTTGTTTTGTTCTTTATTTACATTAATTGATGAATTATGTGATTTATAAATTTCCGATTCAGCTAATTTGGTATTTACTTCGCTATTATTAAAATTAAAAAAAATTTCAATTAATTAGTATAAAATTATTTTTATTATTTTACGAATAATCATTGATTTTTCTTCAACTATATCTTTTTCTTCTAATTTGTTTTTTTTTTTATCGCTTCTGGAAAGTTTTAATTCTTTTGAATATTCATAATTATTCAAATTTGAATCTTCGATAATTGATTTACTAGAGTTTTTATTATCCATACAATTTTCCTTTTTATCAGATGATTTATTAATTTCTTGAGATTTCTCATTTAATATCACCGTAACCTTTTCACTGTCAGTTTTATCATCTATTTTATTTTCTTTTTCTTTCTCCTTTTCTTTCTCTTTATCCCCATTATTTAGTTCACAATATTGTAGAATATCTTTAGACGGATCTCCGACTATATAAACAGCAGGTTTTATTCCTTGATATGAGTAATTATTTCTCAAAATAGGAAAAGGTAAAATAACAACACAGCAACATTTTTCTTTTGGAAATCCTTCAATGTTATTAAACTCATCTTTTTTATAAAAGTAAAAAATAAGCTTTCGCTTGATGATTCCTTCTTCATAAGAAGAAGGCAAATTAAAAGTTAGCTTTGGTTCATGCAAGTGCATATATAAACATAATTTCAAAGAAGATAAAGCGAAATCTTGAAATGATTTAGAATTTATATCATCTTCTATCAATTTTAATTTTTCTTCCGAAAAATCCTTAAAATTTTCATCTTTCTCTATAATAGATTTTATTTTCAGTTTTATGTTATTATTAAATTCAGTAATATTAACTTGGAAAATAATGCTAAAATATTCTTGTAGAATAGGACGAAATTTACAAAGGAATTTATCATAGTCTAAATTTTCTCTTTCTATTTTATCTTGATTTTTCGAATTATTAAGTTTATTTTCCTTATTGTTCATATTTGTTTTTTTTTCTTTTATATTCAATTCGCTTTTTTCTTTATTCTCGTTTTGGATTTTATTATTATTAGAGAAGTTTGTTATATTTACATTTTTATCTATAATATTCAAAACTTTTAAAATATTTAAAATTTTTTCTTTAATAATTTCCAAAGATTCATTATAAATTATTTTCATAGAATCCTGAACTAAATAAGTCAAGAGAGCATAATCATTAAAGGAATTATCAAAAGCTTCCATTATTTGATCATTAATTAAACTTTCCCAATTAGATTTGAATTCACTCGGCAATAAATAAGAGTTAGAAGTGTTATTTGTATTCTAAATTTTTATCAATCTTTACAAAAATTTAAATTACATCAAAATATTTTATAACATATAATAAGCAAGAAGACTAGTTGTTTCAGAAAATAAATTATATAGAGAATAAACTTGTTTTACTTTTCCATAAACAGCTATCATGTCTTGGAGTTTTTTTATAATTGATTCATTTTTCTTATTAGAAGTTTGCGATTTAAATAAATCTTTTTCTAAAATCTCACATTTTTTTTTGAAGAATTCTAATTCCCCATAAACATTGTCAAATTTTAATTTATCGCTTTTATCCTTTTCATAATTAGTGCATTCTGATGCTTCTGTTGCCATAATTTTATTTTTATAATTTAATTAAGGAAATTTATTTTGATAAAGATTAAAATTATTTTATAGCAGATAAATTTATTAAAAAAATCTTTTATGAGAGATTTTGTATTAATATTTCCCTTTAATTCCTTATTTTGATGAATTTATATTTTATTTTAAAAACAAAAAAATAATGTTTTTAACCTTTTGAGAATTAATAGGAAATTTTTAAATATATATTTTTCAAAATGCATTATTTTATTTATATTATTTAAAATAATACCTAACCTAAATAATATATACAATGTTTTCAATATTAAAATTTATAAAATAAAGTTATTAAAGTAAAGATTTATTTTATTTGGAAAATAAACTTCTTTATTATTTGTCAATAAAGATATTTATAAATTGTTCCATTTCCTTTTGAATAGCTTCTCCTTCAACTAAATCTTCTATTAAACTTTTAGAAAAACTATTAAATCCAATTTCAGCTCCAGCAAGAGCACCGAGAAGTGCACCTCTAGCCACATTTTCTCCACCGCCATTTGCAGAAGCCAATAGCATCTTCTCAGGATCATCAGCATATTTATAAGCATAGAAAAGCATCATTGGAAAGGATGAGTCAATATAACAAGCAGTCATTGGATCATTGCTTCCAGAATATTTTTCTACATCATTTTTAATGTTAGCTCCAATTTTATTTCCTGCTTCAATAATTGCATCTCTTAAACTACTTTGCTTGAGTAAAATTGACCTTATTAAATCGCTGTAAATAATAGCATACTCACAACAATCAACAGCAGTTCTTGTACTTAATATTGCTGCTTTAATTTCTGCGTTTCGATTTTCATCTTCTGAAAATAAATTTTTTAATATAACTGGAAGAGTAATTACTAAAGCATCTATGGCTTCTACATTGTGTTTATCATCTCCAGGGCAATTTTCAACTGGTTTACCTAAACTCCAGTTTTTGAAGAAAATTCTAATAGCGGAACTAGCATATACATCATTATGAGTATTTGGAGTTGTCATAAATTTAATATAATCCTCTAAGAAACTAGAACTGTTGAAGCTCTGATTATTTATCATGTTTCGATATAAAACCCGAGTTATCTGGGAATCCAAAGTATTTTCACCAGCTTTCATTCCATGATGATAATGATAATTTTTTCCCCTTTCCCAAAATTTTTTTTTATCATGTAAAATGACCTCTCCAATCAAATTTCCTGTAAAAGATCCACGTCCTGGTCCATCTGTATTAGAAAGGTTCAAAATTGAATTTGGAAAGCTTTGTTTAGGAGCCTCATATTTTGTAATTTTTCCGAAATCTTTTTTGAGCTGATTAATATCGTAATACCAATGAACTGGCATAGCTAGACTATCACCAATAAATTGTCCATAAATACAACCTCGAATTTTGTCAAGAAACTCTTTAATGGTTTGAGTTTGAATTTGTTTTGTAAGTAAAACTTTTGATTCCATTATTTAACGTTATGAATTTAATTAAAATATTTAATATGAAAAAATATTTTTCTAGAAAATTTATTTTATTGATATTTAATTGAAAAGATAGTATTTTGATTAAAAAATGAAAAAATTTTGCTGTTCATCTTCTAAAACAAATTTAATTGAAATTAAAAAAATTTAAAAACATATAGATTTTTGAATTATTAAAAATATTTATAAAGTTACACAAAAATTAATTTTTTCTAAACTATTTATTTTTATTTTTAGAAGCATTTTAGATAATTAAATAAAATTAATTAATTTCTTTAAAGAAAAAAAGAATCGTATTATTTAAAAAATCAAAGATTTCAAACAATTATTAATTTTGAGTTAGTGAATGTTGAGACTAGTTATTAATAAAAAAGAGTAAATAGTGTGAAATAAATTTTAATTATGAATAAATTGAATAAATTAAAGAAAAATTTATATTCAATTTTAATTTTACTAAATATAAATAATTATTTAATATCATCAATATAAGTTAATTTAAATCCTTCAAAATCCAATCCAGCTTTCAAATTAAGATTTTTTTGTATATAAAGCATATCAAAAGTCTGATGATATTCAAGAATATATGTTGAATCAGATAAATAAGAAATATCATATATAATTCTTTGTATTTCTGAAAATTTTTTATTTTGATAATTTTTTTCATACAAATCCATAAAATCTAGTTTGCTTTGACCAACACGAGATATAGAATAATACGCTTTCTCCACAGCCAGAATCTGATCATTAAATTCTTTTATTTCTTGTTCAATAATATCTTCTTCGTTTCTTTTTATTTTTGAATCAATTTCATCTTTATGATCTATTTTTACTTGAGGACTAGATCTAAGAATATTTTTTGTTCCACCTAATAATATAACTTGTTTATTAAAATTAAATCCAATAAAATTGGAAATATTTCTTATGTTTTCTGTTGCATAGAAAATTTGGCTTTTTTTCCATTTTTTTGATTTTAAATTATAAAAAGAGAAATTTTTTATATCCTCACAAACAAAGATATTTTCATATACATGATTAAGAATCAGTGGTTTTTTATTTAGCTCTAGAGGATATTCTTTTAAAGTCGTCATTGAATAAGTCTGTAAATTCAAAGATTTAAAGCTATTTCCAAAACTATTAGGTTTTTCTTCTTGAGGGATTTTATATGCTTTTAAATTAAGTAAATTTTCAAAATATTTCTCGAAAGTTTTTCCTCCCAAAAAGAAAAAGGCTTTATTAATGATAATTGAAGCAGAATTGTATTTAGGTATTGAAAGCTCGTAAAAGATTTTGAATTTTTTCTTAAAAGGATTAATTTTAAAAATTTTATTATTTGGTATAAATTCGTATCTATCTTCTTTTTGATATTTTATTTGATTTTCGTTTTCTTTATTAGAGAAAATATTTATATTATTTTTAGCTTTTTTAAAATAACCTCCGAAAATAAAAATATTTCCAAATTGATCAAAATCGAAATCGAAATTCTTTAAGTTTTTAATTTTCAAGCATTCTTTTGAATAATTTATTTTGTATTTTTCATATAATTCTTGTATTTCATCAATAAGAGCTTCCATACAATGTTTTTTCAAACTTTCCGTAAGAGGATCGAAAACAATTAAATTTAGATTGTTTTTTTGAATAAAATCAATTGGAAGATTTTCTTCTTTAAAACTTCCATTTTTTTCTTTAATGGGTTTTTTGATAAAGAAATAAGAATATTTAATATTAGATATATCTTTTTGCTCAGAAAAATTTATATCATTCGAAATTTCTGATATCAAATTTTGCATCATATCTCTATTATAAATTTCACATATTTTTCTTGCTTCCTCGTTTTTTAATCTTTTTTCATCCGTTTCAATATCTTTTAAATCATAATTATTCAAAGTAAAAATGCTTTCTAATTTTGTTAAATTATTGAAAACATTATTTTTGAAATTTTCCATTACTTTTTTAAAAAAGAAATATTCGGAGAGATATTCTTTTGTTTTGAAATTTGGATGAATTTTTTCAATATTATTCAGTTCAGCTAAAAATTGCTCAGATTTGTTAAAGTTTTTTTTTTGAATTTCATTGCTTTCAGGAATGATATCCTTACTAAAGTTTTTAATTAAATCAATCAACTGCTTATTTTTATTATATTTCATCATAAATTTTAAAAGTTTATTAAAATGATTTTCAGGTAAAATTCCAGATATTATTAAATTTTGAATAACATCGTTATTGTTAATAGTTTCAATCAAAATTTTTTGCCCTTCAATATAATTTATTAATATATTCTTAATATAAAGTTCATATAATTCATTAATCTCATTGTTAAATTCATTGTATTTCTTCATTAAAGCTTCTGAATCTTTTGCCAAAGCTTTATCTTTGCTGAGATTTTTATATTCTTCTTCAATTTTTTTGTTTTCAATATTTCTCTTTGTTTCATCAGCTTCAAAATCTAACAAAGACTTTTTAGAAAATTTACATTTTGAAAGCGAATTATCAAAATGAAAATCATTTCTTAAATATAAATTGCAATTAGTACAATAATACTTTTTTTCTTGATCATTTATTTCATTATCATTTTTATTATCAATTATGTTATTGTAAATTCTTGGATTATCTCCATTATTTTCTTTTTTATTTTCATCTATTATCTCTAATTTATTTTCGTGTTCAGTATTATATTTATTTATCAACTCATTAAATTCTTCTTTTTCTAAAAATTCTACTAGAAGAAAATTTATTGGATGATTCATATTATCTTTCCCCACGTATTTTACCTTACAAATTAAACAAGTGAGGCAATGCAAATTAATTTGATGACAGAATTGGCATATAGAGTGAGCACATTTTAAAATTAATGCTTTATTTTGCTTTTTGAAAATCTCTCCGCAATATAAACAAGTTATCATATTTTTCAAAGTATCGAAGTCACTTTTCATTTTCTTTTTTATAATATCATTTAAATTAAAATTTTAAATAAAATAAAAATAATTCTTATGATCATATATATTATTTGATTTATGAAGACAGCTAATATATTATGTGCACAAGATGTTTATAAAATTAATGATGATGCCATTTAAGTAAATTATTTCTCAATCTAATATTGAAATTAATAAAATTTAATTCAATAAATTAAATAAAAATTTAAGAAAAACTAATTTTTTTTTTAATATTTAATGAATTATAAAATAATTTATAATTAATATCGTTCAAAACATTTAAACAGAAAAATATTTATTGTATATAATAATTAATAAATATCTTTTTTGAAATTCTAAAAATAATTTAGCATTAAAATTTTAAACGCTTAAAGATATTAAATTGTAAATTTAAAAAGAATTTATAGTTATGGATAAAAATATGATAGAAATCAAAGATGAAAAGAAGAAGATAAATGAAAATATTGGAGTTTCTGATAGAGAAATTATGAATATTATTAAAGAAGAAAAAGTTTTTCCAAAAATATTCTCGAAAAGAATAAAATTATCTGTTTTGATTAAATTTTATCAAAAATTATGGAATCACGATTTCACAGATGAAGAAAGCGATACAGATGGAGAATTTTAGTTAGAAATCTTGGTTATTTATCTTATAAAATAAACTAATTTAATTTTTTCAATTACCAATTACTTTTCATAGGACGCAAGCCTAATTTTTTTTTTTACTTTTAGGGAGCAAGTAAGTAATTAAAAAATGATAAAAATAATAATCTTTAAATAAATTTTTTTTAAAAAATTAATTTTTTCATTTTTAAAAATAAGTTCTAGGGAATTATAATTTATAATATTATAAGTCAACATCATTCGGATTTCAAGAATTTAGAATGAATATAATAATTAAATAATTAAGGTTCTGTTTAGTTAAAAGAAAGAGTCTCCTTTAATGAAAAATTCTTTATTCAAGTTTTTATTTTATATTTTCTTAAAAATATTACTTAAAATATTATTTATTTGAATTTTTTTATAAAAACACTAAATCATATATATTTATACTTATATTAATATTTTATTATAAAAACTAAATGATTTTGTAGTATATATATCCTAATTTAACGGTACTCTATATTTCCTACTTGTATCAAATACACTTGGTAAATCATATGTTCCAGGGCCAGGAACAAATTTTGTTGCTTTAATATTATAAATTTTTTAAAAAAATTATTATAAGATCCTGAAAATTTAATTTAATTTGAAATAAGTTATTTTAAAAAAATAATAAATACAAGTATTTATGTTTGGAGATCTAAAACCTAATCCAAATGTAACCTTAGTAAATCTATGACTTTGTTGAATTTTTGTGGATGGCAAATATGTTTGAGGAGAAATACAATGAATTGAGTTTTTTATATCATCATCGTAGAAAATTACTTGTCTTGATTTCAAAACGGTTTGCATGTCTTTATTCCATTGTCCTTTTATAGGAATATAAGCACCCGGTCCAGGATATTTTAATGTAGTTGGAGCCTATTTAAAATTATCATTAAAATAATTACAAATGATATTTTAATGATTAAATACATATAATAATTAATCCTCCCTCAAAAAATATTAATATGTTTTTGATTTTTCTTAATATCAAAATAAAACATTTTTTTAAGAAAGAAACAAATATAGCTTATTTTACTTTCACAAATAAATATTTTTTATTGAATTAAAATTTTTATTAAATTTTACGAAGTTTTAAAAATTTTTCCACAGGATGAAATGAATACTTTCTTAATATAAAAAAATAGTTTTTACTATAGGTGGAACTTTTTCCAACATAAGAGCTCCTTTTCTGTGTTCTACGCTTTTGTCAAAACAAGATTTTATATGATAAGTATTTGGAGGAGGGCTACTTCTGCCTGTAATGTTTTTGAGTTCATATCTCTTACCAAAACCTTGAGTAGTAAACCTCATATTTTTTCCATCAGGAATTGAATACATACTATCAGAAATTGGCTTTCTATAAGTTCCATCAAATCTTCCAGTTTTTGAAAAGGACCATGAATATACTGAATTTTGCAAAGAATTACTGGATTTAAATGGTGACATTCCATATTTTCTTTGATTGTTTATATTCTAAATTAAATTTAAGTTGTTAATTTTAATTTTATGAGAGAAGAAAAATTTTAAAATTATCCTCCTATAAAAATAAAAGTTTTATTTTATAATTATTTAAATCGCTGATTTAATTTACTTCGCTAACAAAGGTTGAATGAAAATCAACTGAAGGGTTTCGCACTTTTTTAAAAGTCGGTTTTATAATTTGAAATGTTCTAATTTTAATAAATTATTGAATTTTTTAAATAAAATGATGATAAATTAAATTACTTTTGAAAATTTTGAACTTTCGCTAAATTTTCTTCACCCAAAAACACTGAATTTTCTTTATTAGGAGATTTTCCAACTTCTACAGACTTATAATTTCTTTTAGGCAACTCATTAATTTTATGTTCGTCATCCATTGAGTCTTATAATTTAAATTTTTTTATATATTTTATTTTTACCATAATAATTCGAATATCAGTAGTTATATTTTTTTATGTATATCGTTTTTAAATTATAACTATTTTTAAAAAAGAAATCATTTTTAATATTTAAACATTGTAAAAAATATATATTGG
>Ga0194116_10006314_pt1 | contig 12685 bp, 11 predicted proteins | sample TA2MahsurfametaG_4_FD_148617 | JGI IMG/M metagenome (GOLD analysis project Ga0194116, IMG submission 148617) | Freshwater microbial communities from Lake Tanganyika, Tanzania - TA2015008 Mahale S9 surface | ecosystem: Environmental > Aquatic > Freshwater > Lake | place: Tanzania: Lake... | reverse complement strand
TGGGGATTAGGGAATTGGGGATGGGGGATTGGGGATTGGGCCCAATCCCCAATCCCCAATCCCCAATCCCCAATCCCCAAATCTTTATTGTATATATTTCTAAAAATAATAATTAATTGATTCCAAAAATTTAATTGTCAATTCTTGAATATATATGAAAATATAGAGGTTAAAGTTTTAAATATTGTATAAAAATATTTTGATTAAATGTAAAAACTTTAAAATAATTAAAAAATGCTTATCCCCAATCCCCAATTATTCTATTAATTGAAAATTGAATTTTTCAAATTTTATATGGCTAAATCTTAGATATGAAGATATTATTAGGAGGAACTTTGTTATTTGATTCTTCCGATATATCAATTTATATTTTAAATTTTCACTTAATTATTTAATGTTATAATTTTTCATTTTATATTGAAATGATAGAATTAATGAATTTTTAAAAAATTTCTAATTTATAAATGAACAATGAAGAAATTGACGAAAATAAATTATCGACGAATATTAATACTAAACATATAAGAAAGACAAATATTCCAAAAGTAAGAAAAAGTTCAAATGTTAATCCACCAAAAGATTCAAGTTTAATTTTAAAAGATTATAATACACCAAATCCATTAAAAAGTGAGAAATCATTATTTGAAATGGAAATGAGAAAAACACTGCAAGGAAAGCAAGTTCTTAATAATAGCAATAAAACCTTGAGCAATTATGATTCTACTAATAAAATTGCGAATAAAAGGTAATTTTTCAAATTCTTAATATTTTAATAGAAAAAAATTAAAAGCATTTATATTTAAAATCATCTTTATTCATCGATTATTATAAAATATTTTAGATCATTAATAAATAATTTAAAAGTGATCCAAGAAAGTTCAAATAATTTTTATAATTCTAATAGTAGAGTTAACTTGGAACCAATTAATTTAAATGTTTCGAAAAATGATTATATTAATAGAATATTAAATAACAAACAAGAAAATGTACAAAAGATAACAGAAGATATAAATCGTGTTAATCATAACAAATTAGTCTTGAGGCCAATAGAAATTAAGGATTTAAATAAAAATCAAAACAATGCTGATTTGAATTATAATACTTTTTATAAAGAGAATACATTTAGGGAATTAAATCAAAACACAATAAATTTCAATAATATTAAAAATTCACAAATTAATTTTAAAGATAATAGAACAATATATAATAATAATTCTTCAACAAATTTATTAAAAAATATTTGTCAATATGATAATAGTATTATAGAATCTAAAAATTATTTGAGTGGAAAAAATATAGTAAATGGAGATATTTATAATAATTTAAATTTCAACAATAATTTAAAGAATTTTAAAGAAATTTTAAAAAACGAAAAATTGAAAGAAGCTGCTATACATAATAATAGAAACCTTAATGCTACAACACTAGATACTAATAGCCAATCACCGGTTGTCGAAAAAAAAATGATAGATAAATTTTCAAAAACCTCAAATTTTGAGTTTAATATCATTGAAAATTTAGATGTTATAAATTTAAATACAGATATATCTTTGATAGAAGAAAATTTGAAAATGAATAAAGGCGAATTTATAAAAAGGCTAAAAAGCCTCTATGATAATTTTAATAATAGCCAAAATATTTTTAGAAATAATAATAATTCTATTTTAAATAATAAATCATATTATCAAAATACAAGCATCATAGATAGAGATAAAAATGCAAATATTACACGGATTGAAACAATATTTGAAAATTACGAAGTAAAGTTAGAGGAAATGATTCAATTAAATTCTAGAAAATCTACAAGAAAATTAGGAAATTTAAAGAAAATGCTTCACTCTGCAAGTTTAAACATGTATGTTGTTAGGGTATATAAATTTAAAATTAAGGGTTTATTTAGGAAATACCTATGGTCAATAAAGATTTAAAATTTGAATTAATTGAATTACTATCTCAATGGGGAAGAGAATCGAATGAAAATAATCATCTTGTGGAATTTTATGGTGAAAGTGATAATACATCTGAAGGGTAAAATTATTAAAGTTAATTTCAGCATTAAATTTCCAAACGCTTAAATTTTTAAATTAGGAACTATTCTATAATTTATGAATATTGTGAGTTTGGAAGTTTGAGTAATTTTGTAAATGCTATAAATTTTGTTCCTGAAAATCTTTTAAAAACAATTTCTTTACAAATATTAATAGCATTAAATTCTTACCATAAAAAGACTGGAAGTTGCTATAATTGTATAAGTCCAAGTAATGTACTATTCAATAGCAATTTTGAAGTGAAAGTATTTACAATTTTTTAATTTTAGTTATCAATAAATTTTGAAAATATTGTCAAGAATAATAATAATAATTTTTATAGCAATTTTAATTCGATTAATAATGAGACTTCAGCTTCAATTAATACAAAACAAAATAAAGAGGATATTAAAAAAGATTTAAACAATCTTTTTTTTAATGAAACAAAAATGAGACAAAAATTAAAAAAAGATTGGATTCAACTTTCAAATAAATTTCAATCAGAAATTGATTTGGATTTTATTGATAATAGTATTGATATGTTACAAGACTCTAAATATTATTTAAATAGCAGTAACATACTTCCAAATATTGACTTAAATAATTATAACACAAATTATGATAAATTACCATTAATAAATAAAAAAGAAAATTTTTATCAAAGTCAAATAAATCTCAATTCAAATTATAATGATAAAAATAATTTTAAGAGTAGTTTGAAAAATAAAAATATGAGTGTAATAAATTTTGTGGAATCAAATAATAATTTTTATATAAAAGATCATAAAAGAACAAATGGTAAAAGTCAAAAATTAAACTTTAATTCTATTTACCAATACAATTTGAAATCTGAAAATGATTTGATAGAAAAAATTAAAAATCGAGACAGAGAAAATTTTTTAAATAATAACAATCAACAAAATTCAATAAATCAAAAAATAAATAATAAATCAAATAATTTTTATGAAACTGCTTTCAATTCAAACGGGAATAATTATAAGATTAAAAATAATACTCTTTATTTAGCAAATAATAATAACCAAAATCAAAACGACATCACTTATATTAATATGAATAATAATAATTCTGCTGGATTTAAATTCAACTCTTCCGGAGAACATAATTATATATATGCAAATCTTACTAATATTAAGCTTGATTTGTATGATCTTGGACAACTATTAATTTATTGCATTATAGGCGGTTTTGATTTAATTAATTTAACAGATTATGAATGTTTACATACAAGATCAGAAAATTGTTGTTGTTTATTACATTGTTATTTTAAGTATGAAACAGAATCTAAAAAAAATTTCAAATTGAAATTAAAAGAAATTTTTAAGAAATTTAATTTTTCTCATCATTTGGAAAATTTTATTTGTTCTCTTACAAACTTCAAGTTAGATAAAAATATAAATATCGAAAATATTAAAGAACATCTCTGGCTTTCTGATATAAAAAATATCAACTCATTTAATATTATGAAAAAAGTAGATACAGAAGCTGGGAATAATAAAGAAAATGAGAAAAAAAAATCACTCACAAACTATATAAATAAAAATATTTTAGTAGATTTTGAAGAATTATTTAAATTAGCTTGTGAAATAAACTCCAAAGGCTCTATCGTAAATAATAATAATCTTGTAAAAAAATTTGAGAAATTTTTTGATTCATTTAATATAACATTACCAAAAGCTATTAATTACATAAAACATTATAACATGAAAAATTATTCGCAAATTATCAATAAGAGCATTAATTTGGAATATATATCGAAAGAAATTAATATTGATAAAGATTATCTGAATAACAAACTCAAAACCATTTTCAATAATTTTTTTGAAAGATCAAACAGTTTTAAAAAAGATAACATTTGAAAATTTTATTTGTTTATGAAATATATTATTTTTAAATCTTCTAAAATAAAAATTTTTAGTAATTAATTAAAGGGCAAAATTATATTTATATAGATATTATCGAAATTATTATATTATATTTAATAATCTTTTTTATCCTTTTGAAAAATTTTTAATTTAGAAAATAACCAAAAATAGAATTGATTTTTTCAATTTTTAAAATATTGATACAAGTTGATTTTTAATATTTGAAATTTAAATAAAAGTAAAAAAATTTAATTTTATTAATTAATGGAACTTCATAACATTTTGATTCTTTATCTTATGTTCTTCATTTTGAAAATGCTTATTTTCTTTAAATTCAGAATATAAGCTAAACAAAACATGAAGAGCTTCTATAATGGAATTATCATTATTATTATTTGAGTTTTTATTATGAATTGGAATATCTAACAAATTACAAATAATTTTTGCATAACTATCTGTACTAATACTCAAATCTTCTTTTGGAATTATTAATTCTTTGAATATCATTTCTAATTGTTCTGGCCATACCTATTTTGAATAATAAAAAATTAATTCAAGAATAAATTTAGATTAAGAACCATTTTTTATATTTTAAAATATTACAAATTTGCAAAAATTACTTGCATCAAATCCTCTATTTCTGGCATTTTTTTTGAATAGCTTACAAAATTACTAGATGCTTCTTTATGTAAATTTTCTAAACTATCTATCCATTTTTGTATTTGTTTTGAATTTTTTTCTGCATTTTCTATACTTTTTATTATAAAATTATCTGAAACTTTTGATTTCATTTTATATGCTAATTCAAGTGAAAAAACACTTGGATCTATTCCATTTATAGTTGGCTCATCGATTACTTCTAATCCTAACTCTTCAAGATTATGATCAGGTCTATTTATTTTTAGGAAAGCATCTACTTCACCAATTGAAGAAATAAAACTGGGAATAAAAGGTTTCATTTTAGTGTCTAAATTTAAAATACTTCTGTCTGGTTGAAATTTTTTCATTAAATATAATAAATTTTTTGCATCTTTATCGACATTCAGATCTAAAAATTGATCAACATCGAAAAAAGTTAGTTTTTGAGATTCTCTCTCTGGCTCAGTATTATTATAATGCTTGTATCCATTGTTTCCATCATCAAATGAATCCTCATTTTCTTCATTATTAGAATTATCATCATACTTTTTTTTCGATTTTAAATTATTATCTATATCAGAATTTAGAGTTTCGGATTTTTTTTTATTTTCCAAAGTTATATTTTTGCGATTTTCATTTTCATTAATATTATTGAGTCCTCTATCATTTATTGCAAAATCTTCGTTGTCATTATTATTTGATTCTTCTTTAGATAAAGATTGATCAGAAAATGAAGATTGGTTGTTATTTTTTGCCATCTGAGAAAATTTAGCAAAATTTTGATTACTCTGATTAAAGGCTAAGGTATTTCCTTTAACATTATTTTTATTTTTGAAATTATTATTATTAATATTTTGAACATCATTTTCATTGTCAGTATCAGATTCTATATCTTCTTTTATCTTTTCAAAAGTTTGTTTCCTTTTTTCAGACATTCTTAAATTTTAATTGTTAACTTTAAAAATATAATTATTTCGAGAAATACCTAAGATTTTTTCAAGCTCAAAAATTTACTTTTTAAATTATATTTAAATTATCTAACAAAGCCTTTTAGGGTTAATATTGTATTTTTTCTTAAAATTAGTAACCTTAAAGAAATTATTATTATTTATAATGATCAATATGAAAAACTTTAAAATTAAAGAATTATATTCTGTGAATTTTTAATTCAGATATTTTTTATTATTTTTTTTTTAACAAATTAATAGCAATTTTCATTAAAACCAAAATATTTTTGTGTATAATTATTTTTAAATTATTTTACTCAAATTTTTTTAAAATGGGTGTAAATTACTACAGATTAATTTAATATTTTATATTTTAATATATTTTTAATTATTATATTGTAAATTAATTTTCAAAAGAAAATATAAAAATATGTTATTCATTAAACATTTATCAAGAAAAAATTTTACCAGCAATATTCGAGGATTTGTTGACATTGAAAAATTAAAGTCAAAGGTAAAATAAATTTATCTTAAATTTAAGAACATTGAAAATAAGGTGGAATCAATTTATCTGGTAATTAAAATATTGATAATTTTTAAAAGGGATTTCCTGATTTATATGGAAGATTGTCAACTATTAAATTAGACACAGACTATTTTTTGAAGAATTCAGAAAATGGATTTCTTGTTGATTCAAATATTTTCAATAAAGATATAGTAAGTTTGATTTTTAGATTATCATATTGAGTGGTAGAAACAATTTATTTATTTAATAAAATATTTTATGAAATCTGGATTTTACCATTTAATATGTTAAAACAATAGGATATTTGTAAAAATTCACTTACACTTTTTCAATATAAAATTTAAATATTTGAGGAAGCTTATTCATTCAATTTCTTGAAAGATAAAAAAATTAATAAAAATTTGGTTTTGAGACCTGATTTGGAAACGATAAGAAATATGGCTTGGTTAAACAATAAATCATATTTAGTTTTTGCAGATTTGCATAGTGCAATAGATAATAAACCTTTTGATATATCCCCTAGAAATATTTTGAAAAAAGCTGAAAAAAATTTAAATGATCTTGGTTTTAAAGTAAAAGGAGCGAGTGAATTGGAGTATTATTATTTTAATAAAAAATATTCTGAAAACAAAAAAGAAGGTCTTAACAATGCTGAAGAATTCGGATCTCATCCAGAAGATTATCTAATTCAACAAGGAGATAGATTGGAACATATTTATGAACAATTTAGAGTGAAACTAAAGGAATCTGGAATAGTTATTGAAACTACTAAAGGAGAAGCATCGGTTGGACAACATGAGATAAACGTTTCTCATGATGATTCAATGAAAATGTGCGATCTTATACTTGTTTTAAAAAAAGTATATTAATAAAACTGGTTATATTTAATATTTCTTTATATTCATTTTAAATATTATTTTCATATTATGATAATTTATCATTTTTAGTGCATGAAATCAATAGCTAATCAAAATGATGGAAGTCTAACATTTATGTCTAAGCCAAGTAGAGAAAAATTCGGTAATAGTTCACACTTGCATCTAAGTCTTCATGATTCAATATCTGGAAGAAATGTTTTCCCTGGAGAGGAAAATCAATTAAATTCAGATATATCTTGTTCTAATTTAATGCTGTATTTTTTGGGTGGTATGATGAAATACTCATTGGATACATTTATCTTCTTTGCACCTACTATTAATTCTTATAAAAGATTCAGAAATTTTTCCTGGGCTCCTAGTAATCTTGATAGTTGGTCAGTAGACAATAGAACAAGCCCTTATAGAATTTGCGGAAAAGGAAAAAGTTTAAGGATTGAGTTTAGAATTCCAGGAGGTGATATTAATCAATATATGGCTTATACAGCATTAATTGCAGCTGTAACAATATTAAATTTTAGAATTTAAATTTTTATTTAAGCATTCTCATTTTTAAAAAAATTTTGATAAAGTTTAAAATTTAAATAATTTCTATAAGGGTTCTGAAGGAATAAGAAACAAAATACTTCCTCCTCCTATTACAATCGGAAATTCCTACGGAGATTCCAAATTAAAAAGACCTCCTGTTGATTTACCTACTTCTTTAGAATATTTTGAAAATAGTGATTTTATGAAAAAAGTCTTAGGAGAAAATGTTCACAAGCATTATGTCGATTTCTATAGAAATGAAGTTAATAAATATGAAGAAAATATCACAAAATGGGAATTAAAAAGATATATGGATTTAATTTAACCTTCTCTAAAATAATTTTGATTCACAATTTTAATTACTTAAAGTTATTAAGATAAAATTTTTATTAATTTAATGTTTAATAGACAGGGAGAAAAGAAACGATTATCTATAAAAATTTAATTTTAAATTGTAAAAATTTAAAAAAACTAAAAGAAAGTAAGAACAATAAATCTTCGAGATAAAATAAAAAAAAAATTTCTTTAATTTTCTGATTATTATCTAATTTTAACTATCAAATTGTTAAAAATTTCGGTCATTTTTTTTTTATTATTTATGATTCCTTAAAGTTAAGAAAAATTTTCAGAGTAATAAAATTTTAAATAAGGGAAAAATGGAAGGGATAAAAAATGATGAAGATGAAAGTTTAAATATAAATTCTTATAATTATATGAAATCATTTATTATATTTAGAAAAGATTTAAATGATAAAAATTTAAATACTACTCAATGTTTTGCCGAATCAAAAAATAAAAAAGTTAGTTTTGATTTGAAAGATGATAAAAATTTTTTAAGCAAATCTAATATTGATAAAAATTTAAAAGCAATTAAAAATCATTTCAATTTAAGGTATGAAAGCGCCAAGGATAGAAAGAATAATTTCAACAAAATTTCTCCATTATTATTAAATGAAAATAAGAATATTAAAATGCATTTAAACTTAGATGAAAATGTGAAAACAAATTTTATATTTTCAAAACAAAAATTAGATAATAAAAAAAGAAAATATAATGATGAAGATTTCAATTATAAAATAAATGAAAAAAGTGATAAAAAATCTGTAGAATACAGAGTCTCTAAAGTGGTTCAAGATATAAATGAAAAGGAAAGTCAACTTATTGATTTAAAAAAGAATAATTCTGAAATATCGTCTAAAAATATTTCTCATGAAAAAAATATTCAAATTCCCTTTAATAATAATCAAACCGAAGATTTCAAAAAAAATAATAAGGAAAATTATGATAGTAATATCAATTTGGATTCAATTCCACTAAAAAAAAACATTTATAATGGTGATGAGAATTTAAATAATTGTGATTCAAAAAATATAAAAGGAAGTTTTACTTCTATTATAGATTATGCTGATGAAAATAATGACATTAAGGATTTTAATTTTCAGCCTTTTAATTTGAACAATAAACCAATTCTGGGAAATTCTATTTTAGAAATAAAAAATAGATTAGAAGTAGATAAAAAAAGACGAAAAGAAGAAGAAAAGAATTTTTCAAACCACGAAAGTGAAAAATATATTTATGAATCAATTGATGAACTTAAAAACAGGATTGAATACGGAAAAAATAAAAGTGAATCAATAAATATCATTTACGATCAATTTATGCAAAATGAGGACAATAAATATTTATCCAAAATTAGTAGTCAGGAAAATTTGAAAAGTAATGAAGATAATGATGATGATAAAATTTTATATCAAATAAGTGGTCAATATGATGATATAAAAATCAATGATTTAATTAATCTTAAAGGGAACTTAAATAAAACTTTAAATAAATCAAATAAGAAAATTTCAAAAAACGTCAATGGAAAAAAGCTTTCAAATCTTTTTAAAATTAATGATTCAAAAGGAAACAAAAATAAAAAGGATTATCTTTTTCTTGAAAATAAACATTTAATAAATAGAACAATATCAATAAAAAATGAGCAATTGGATGATGATTTTAAACTTGAAAAAATTTCAAGCCAAATTTTGAGAAGAAATAATAAAAGTACTCCGAAAAAAAACCCAAAATTATTAAATGAAAATTCCAAGGACATAGATTTTAATGAAGGGAGCAATATAGAGTTTAAAAATGAAAAATTGCAAAATAGAAAATCTGTTCAAAATCAAGAAAAATTGGATAGCCAATGTAATGTTACTGTTGAAGAAAGTTCAATTATTTATCCTTTACAATTTTGCTATATTTGTGATAATTTAAATCAAATCGATTTTGTTTATAAAACTGAAACCTGTAAACATAGTATATGCTTCAAATGTTTAAAATTATTTTATGAAGCTAAATTTGATCAGAATAGATTTTCATTAAAATGCCCAATATTCACCTGCGATGGAAAATTTCAAGAGAATCTATTTAAAAATATTATAAGTGAATATTATTTCAATTTATTAATAAACAATAAATCAAATTTATTGATAAATAGAACAGATTTAATAAATAATAAGAATAAACCTCAAATATATCAAAAAGATATAATTTCTAATGAAGATGTTATAATTTACAACGAAAATAGAGCTTCAAATATTTATAAAATAGAGAGTAAAAAGAATCAAAATTCCTCAAATTTAAACAATAATAAATATCATCAATTATCAAAATATTACAATATTAATGAAAATGAAACTGCAACAAATATTAATAGTAATATGAAAAGTTATACTAAAAAAAATATTGTTGAAATAAATAATCTCGATAATTTTTTAATCTATAATCAAAATAAGGATAATTATTGTAAAAAATGTAATCAACCGTCATTATTTAATAGGCCTGATAAAAGTACTTCGAAGTGTTTAAATTGTTTTTCTATTTCTTGCAAATATTGCCTCAAGCAAATTAGTTACGATCATTTTGATTTAAATTCTTTTAATTATTGTAAAGTTTATTTCAGACGAAAACTTAAAAATCTTACAATCAAAAACAATAATATAAATAAATGTAAAAATTTAATAATTTCTTTTTTAATGATAATAGCAAGCTATATCTTATTCTTTTTTAATTGTTTTTTTTCATTGTCAAAATTTTTAAGGGAGTTTATAAATTTGGATAAATTCAAAAATCAAATAAATTTCTTTTATTTTATTAATAATTTGAATTAAAAAAAATATGAATATATCAATAATTTTATTGTTGAAAAAAAAAAAAATTTTTATGAGAATTATGAATTTCAGAGAGAAAATGTAATTGATATTAATAATACCAAGCATAATAAAAGATCAAAAAATTTAGATGAAAATTTGTTAATCCATATCTGTAAGAAGAACAAATTAAATAATCAAGAATATAATAATAATTTCGAATTTAATGAAGATAATAGAATAAAATATAATGAATATCAAAAAACAATGCAAATTGAAGATCATATTAATTATAATAAATCTGTAATCGATGAATTAAAACTATTGGATAAAAATCTAATTAATTTTATTAAAACTAATTTGGAAAATGGGAACTCTCTAAATAGATTTCGGATTCGTAAAATTTTGAAACTCCCAGATAATAGAGGAGAATTTTATTTTGAAGAATGTAAAAAAAATTCAAACATTGAAGCAGAAATGAAAAATCAATTTTATTTTGAAAATTTAATTAAAAATCTTAAATCTTTAAAATATTTTTCTTTAAAAGATGATTTACTGATCTTTAAAGTTTTCAAATATTTGATTTTTTATATTTTTTTTATTGGTTTTGGACTAATATTATTTGTAATATTAATATTAATTATACCATACTTTCCTTTACTGATAATAATATTTCAATTCTGAAGACGATCTAAGAAAGAAAAACTTATGAAATCAAAGGTTTTAAAAATATGTTTTAAGATTTTAATAAAAAAAAATTATATTTAAAAACATCTATTAATAATTCAAATCAAAATCTATTATTTTTATTTAAAATTCAATATATTTAAAAGAAATTTTAAATAATTTATTATTTTATTTGGGTAAATATTATAAAAAAAATTACATAATTAATATTATTCTAAAGAAAGTGAATCCATGGTATTATTAAATAATTCTTTAATATATAAAACATGTTCTCTCAAAAAATCATATTTTTCTATAAAAATTTCAAAATCAAATTTTATAAGTTGAGTTATATAATTTTCTGTTAGATTTGCAAATTTTATTATTTCGTGGAAAATATCAATTTCATTAAAATAGACATATATTTTTATCATATTGAAATATAATTCATCATAGTTATCAATATAATTTTTATTTTTATAATCTATAATTTCATGATCTTCATATTCAATATAAAATAACTTGTTGTTTTCATCATTAGCATTGAATACAAATCCATTTATAAACTTGTTATCAACGAATTTACCTTTATAAACATATTTATTATGTCTTGTAACGAAAATTCCTTCTGAATCATTTTTTTCATAATTTTCATTCATTTTTCCAAGATAGATAGTTTCTTCATTATTTTCTGAAACAAAATAATTTATCCCCTCTATAAATTCATCATCCTTAAAATTTCCACAAAAGATTTCAAATTTTTCAAAATGCTTATTGTTTAAAAAAAATAAATTAGTATCCTTTGCTGTAAAATTCTTTGAATTTTTTGAAATAAAAGAGTTATCAGATGAACTGTCATTATTTATTATTTCTTTATTATTATTTTCATTTGTTTCTTCTTTCGCTGTGTTGTTTAAATTTTTAAAATCTTTATTGAGTAAAATTCTTAAATATATTCCATTTCCATTTTTACAATTACCAGTCCAATTACCCATGTATAAATTATAAAAAGTTTTATCTGAAGAACCTGGAAAAACTTGAATAGAAAAAAATATTCCTAAACCGTCTTTGCAATTTCTATTCCAATTACCTAAATAAATATCTCCATTATGATATTTATAAATGCCCAATTCATTTCGTTCAAAATTTAAATTTATTCCCCCAAGATATGTGAAAATTTCTTTGTCTAATTCTAGCTCTAATTTTGCAATATACTTATTTACTAGTTTTTTTAAGCAAAAATTTTTCGATTTAAAAGTGAAATTATTTTCTTCACTTAAAATTTGTTTTAAATCCATTTCCCAAAAAATTTAAAAAAAAAATTTTATTTTTATAAACTCAATTTAATGAATTTAATTATAATATTATTGCATCAAAAAATATTTATTATAATAAATAATCGAATAAATTAATAAATTGGGGATTGGGGATTGGGGATTGGGGATTGGGGATTGTGGATTGGG
>Ga0194116_10006306_pt1 | contig 12694 bp, 8 predicted proteins | sample TA2MahsurfametaG_4_FD_148617 | JGI IMG/M metagenome (GOLD analysis project Ga0194116, IMG submission 148617) | Freshwater microbial communities from Lake Tanganyika, Tanzania - TA2015008 Mahale S9 surface | ecosystem: Environmental > Aquatic > Freshwater > Lake | place: Tanzania: Lake Tanganyika... | reverse complement strand
TTTGTTTTGCAGTTGCAACATCCTTAAATCCCAATCCGTGAATTGTTCCTTTTGGATCTTCATCTGTATAGAGATCAGAGTGTTTATCAGACTTATCTGGTTGTCCTGGTTTCTTTGGAATACGAGAATCGTTCATTTCATTGAAAGGTGATTTTGATTTAGTCTCTTCACCCTTTGCTCTTTTTTTACGAGCAGCACAATGAGCTTTTTGAGAAAATCCACTAGGATTATCACAGTTTATTGATCTTTTATATTTGTCAGACCAACTCATTAGAAATAAGAACTACTCTTTATTATTTAGGAAACCTTGTTTGAGTAGTTTTGAAAGGTCTGAGGTTGATCCAACAAATACTGCATTATTAGTTACATTACTTGTTGTTTTAGTTGTATCTTCTTCAACTTCTTTCAATTTTTTTTGCAAATCAATAAGTTTATCTGTAACATCACCAACACTTTTTATTAATTGTCCGGCAACTTCATATGCTCTGGGAGAACCACCTTCACCAGCAAGTTCCATAATTCCATTAATCGCTTCTTGCCCCTTTTCGATTAATGAATATAAATTAGCACGAGTGTATTCATAATCTTTTTTTATATCATCAAATTTTAATGGAGATATTGACAATTCTTCTTTGACTTTATCTACCTTAACAATGCTACTTTCAATATTCAAGGTTTCATTTAATTTTTCATAATTATTTTTCATAAAAAATCAAATATCCTGCTGTTGAGTTGGACTATAAGTTCTAGAGTCATCAAAATACTCCCAATTTTCATCAAAACCAAAATTATCATCTGGATCAGCATTAATTGGATCTGGTTGGACAGTATATCTGACCTCTCTCTTTGCAGTTTGTGTATTAGTTCCAGTATGTATATCAACTTGAACTTTACGAATAAGACCATCAGTTGTTTCGGAAATTGGACCAAATAGATATGTTTTTGCAGTAAAATTAAAAGTGTAAATTAAAATTCTTCTTGTAGAAAAATCTCCTTCATAATCATCTGTAAAAGATACATTATCTAAAACAACAGGAATATCTCTTTTTTCACCAATTGAATCAATTAAATCTACAGTTAAATTAAAAGAAGGTTGAAAATATGGTAAAATTTGCTCTACAATTTGAAGAGCATCATCTTGAAGTTTACACATTACATTGAGTTGAAATCCAATATTATATGGAACGGGAAGAAAAACTTTTTTTAAATTTGTACCATCAGATGCTTTGAAAGTTTGAGTTATATTTGCTTTTCTTGTTGGATCATATTGAATTGAATTCATTTCAAATGCCATTCTTGGTAGTGTCATGGCAATTGGTTTATTTAACTCTGGTTGTTGTTCTATTCTGGCCAGAAACTTTTGAATTGGACCATATGCTAAAGGAACTTTCATTTCACTAATATTATCACCATCAGAATCTTTATGTCTGATGTAAATTTCATTAAACAATGTTCCAAAAGAAATTACAGTTTTTCTTATAATTTGATGATAATAGTAAGTTCCTAACATTAGAATGTGCCGAAGGGATTAGACTCTGAAAAATCTACAATATTATCTGCTTCTGTCTCAATTTGTACATTTTCACTATATTTATCATATTCATCCCATGTATCATAAGAAGATACCGCATATGTTGCACTTGAGGCAGAACCGACAATAAGTTCACCTTTGTAAAAACCTTTTTTAGATGCATCATTAACGAAGGATACTTTAAGAACTTTAGTATCTTTATCCCAAGATTTAACTCTTCCAGTAGTCCCTGAAAGAGAACCAGTAACTACTTCATTATATTTGAATGTTCCAATACCAGTTAAAATTGCAGGACTTGCAATAGTAATTGTTGGTGCTACTGTGTAACCTATTCCAGGATCAATAATTCGAATAGAAGAAATACTATTTCCAGATCCAACTATTGCTTTTGCAACTGCTGTTGTTCCTACTCCAACATTTCCAGTGATGGTGATTGCCGGTGAAGAAGAATAACCAGAACCATTATTGATGATTGTGAAGTTAGTAATACCCTTCAATGAAGTTTCAATTTCGCAAGTAGCCGATGCCCCCACACCACCGCCGCCAGAAATGGTGATAGTTGGATTGATAGTGTAACCAACTCCAGAATTGATTAGTTCTATCGCTAAAACAGATTTTATTCCACCCTTAGTCGTTGTTATTGCTACAGCTTGTGCATTTGTTCCTCCAGAGGGTGCTGTTGATATTGAAACTATGGGTGTTGATGTGTAATTATACCCATCATTATTGAGGTATATTTTACGAATATAACCACTGTTAACTCCCACAGATGCTGTAGATGTAGTTCCTGAACCAATTAACTGTAATGTGGTAATATATCCTTCTTCTTGAATTTGAGTATCAATCTCATCAATTGTAGTATCAATAACTTCATCTTCGTATTCAAATAATTCACACTTTAATTCATAAACATACAATTTTCCTAATTGGTAAAATGGGTTTTCGTGCTCTACAAACTTAACTTCAAATAATCTTTGTCCAAGAGGAAAATATACAAGATCTCCCTCTCTAGGGCGAGTAGATAATTCTAATTCATTATCTTTCTCTGCTTCTAATAAAAATGGGGAAATAAAATCTTCAAATCTTTCTCTAGAAATAATCAAACTTACTTCATCTTTTAAACTTACTCCAAATTTTGTTAAAATATCACCCTGACCACTGTAACCATCATATGTGTTTAGGTAAGCTTCAATAGCAAAGTTATCATCAAATTTTGAAGATTGAATTTCTTTAATAATAGTTTGTTTTCTTACAAATTTTCTTGGTATATAAATTACCTCAACACCATATATTTTTAATTGTTCATTAATTAACTCTTGGATGAGTCTTTGTTCGTTTTGAGAACCTTGTAAAAAAAATGGATTAAGTGCCATTATCCAATAAAATCGTAAGGTGGAAGTTCATAATCCATAGACATTCTTTGTCTTAGTTCGGTCAATTCTCTTTCAGCATCTTCATAAATTTCTCTACCATTTAACTCAATGCCTCCTGGTAGTTTTACTCCTCTAAATTTAATAAGATTTTGCCCCCATTGTCTTTTCATCAATGCTGTCAGATATTTTTTTAAAAAACTGTCATTATAAACTTTTGTAAAATCATTTGGGTTTAAAATTCTATAGCAATCAATAACAATGAATGTATCTTTACTTTGAGAATTCCAATCAATATCAAGATACATTCTATTTTGTCTCTTGTTGAATCTAATTTGTTTATCTGTAGTTAAAAGAAAATCAATATCCTCCAAATAACTTTTAACCATAGCATATTGTAAAAGTTCAACAGAATTGAAGTAATAAAGATCATTTAAAAATAATTGATATTTTATACTAAACATTCCACCAGAAATAGAACTAGTATCAAATTTGAATACTTTTTCAATACCAATTACTGAATCTGGAACTTGAATAAAATTTGAAGATTCGTAGAAATTAAATGTAGTTGTTCCAATACCACTAATATTTGATGTACCAGTTGTTGTTACAATTCCTACACCATTTGTTCCACTTCCTTTTCCTCTATTAATATCTGTTTCTGTTATTTTATATTTCAAATACATTCTTTCAACACCATCAAAATGCCTCTCTTGAAAGTACTGTAAGGCATCATCAACTAAATCGTCTATTTGTTCGTCAGCAAGGTTAATTTCTAATACAGGTGCTCCTAAGCGCCTTAGACAATAATCTATGAGTTGTTGTCTAGTTGCTGGTTGAGACATTAATAAGTTCCTCCATCTATTACACTTGCCCAAGTGGGAATGCCTGAAGCATTTGTTGAAATTATATAGTTAGTTTCTGTAATTGCAGATGTTGTTGTTCCCGTAGAAACTAATTTATCATTAGTGTTAAAGTATGCAACACCATAAGGTTCTCCGGGAGGATAGTAAAATTCTTGTCCAACTGTAAGAATTCCAGTAATATTCCCATTTCTAGCAGTAAACTCATCAAAGTTTAAGTCATCTGCGATGTATAAATCACCATCAATATATACATCACTTTTAAAGGTAGAAATCCCAACAAAAGTGGATATACCACTTACATGCAGTTGAGTTACTGAGGCAATACCACCTATAACATTTTTTGCTATAAAAGAAGATGTAGATCCCGAAATACTGGAAACTACTTTTACAGCGTTTTGTTGACCAACTCTAACTTTTATATCTGGCATTATTGAGTTACCCCTTCTCTTACGAGTACCATACCCTCAATAACTTTATTTTTAATTCCACCACCATCAGTTATTACTACATCATAAACATATCTACCAGGTTTCAATGCAAGAGTTTGTGTACTGGTAAGTCCTAAAACAATTTTACCTTCAATGGCAGGTGCTTCAATAGAAGCAGTAAAACTAGTCGCAGTTGTGCTTCCTGCCCATTTTCTAAGTTGAGAAGCAACTGTATAATCTGTCAAATCGTAAGCAGAATTAGAATCAGGATTTTCTAAAGTGAAAGATTGACTAAAATCTGACCCAGAGTTGACAACTAAGTTATTTACATATACTGATGCCATCTATTTAATCTAATCTCTATAACTTATTTATAATTATAGACTTAGAGTAGAAATAACCTCTTGCTGTTTCAAATATAATTTGCAATATAGTTTTGCAAAGGTTCTTAGTTCTTCAGTGTTCAATGTGTCAATAAGTCGAGAATGTTTTTCATATTCAAATAATTTATTTACAGATTCTAAACTAATTTCACTTGGTTCCATTTAAAAACTCCTTTAGTAGTGATTTTATTTCGTCAATATCTCTTTTCATTTGATCAATTTCAAATTTTTGAATTTCTTTAGAATTAATCATTGAAACATATTGATTATATGATTGACTATCACAATTAATTATAGCACCAGAATTCTCATCTCTGTATAAATTTGGGTGTCCTTTTACTGGTATCATCGTATTGCTATTGTTCTTAGGTCTCTAAATCTTGGTGCTTTTGATTGATCTGTTCCGGACATTACAATTTTAATAGTGTAACCAGTAAAAATACCAAGATTACTTGCAGTAAACTCATATTCTAAAAATTGATTTTCTAAACTTGGTGGAACAAATACATCGGGTAAACCACTATTTTTAGATGAATCAATAACATCTAAGAAAGTATCGCCATTGTTGTCAACTGAAAGATTATTATAACCTGGAAATAATTCAAATGATTGCTCAACTTCACTAGAATCAGGACGAATTAAACTGTATAAAACTCTAAAGTCCGCAGAAGAATGTCTATAAGCACTTACAAGAACTTTAAGAGAAGTTGCAGGATTTGCTAATTGAACAGTATTTGAAACATAAATTGCAGAATGAGGATCATTTAAAATACTGTTAACTCTACTATCACTAACATAATCTGTTATTGGTCTGTTTAATCTATTATTCAATAATTCTACTGAAGATTCTTTCCAGAAAATCATAGGAGATAAACTAGGATCGGTTGTTGATAGATCAACTTTCAATGTAAATGATTTATTTCTGAGTAAAGAACTTAGATAAGTAGTTTCATTTACATTTGAACAAACAATTCTAGTAGAATCTAAAGTATTTTCAATATCTAATCCGACTTCTTCATATCCTTGATCTATAAATGAAACTTCATTACCATTTACACTCGTGCCACTTACAGTTCTAATTTGAGCAGAAGTTGATGTTACTGAAGATGGATTTAATGAATTAACATGAGGTATTATTGAATTAAATTGAATATTTTCAGATGCTGTAACTGAATTACCACCACAAGAAGACTCTGAATTGAAAGATATTTCTGGAGCACTTGTCAAAGAACCATCAGTTGATCGATCAACAATATTTGTACCACTTCCTCGATCAAATTGTAAATAATAATTATCAATTTCTATTTGATTACTAGCAATATCATGAGTTTTATTAATTCTAAGTAAAGATACCCCACCAAGTTCATACTTATAAACCAAGTCATCAACACTATGTGTCTCCACTTTAGTTAAATTTATACCTCTTTCTACAGTAAGAGAACCAGAACCAATATTTGTATATTTCATAATCTCATTACCAATTTTAATATAACCTGGATTAGTAGATCCATTAAATGTAAAACCTTCAAAAGTACCAAACACTGAAGTTGATGCAATACTAATACTAGTATCAGTTAAACTCAAAGTATTTGTCAGTGTTGTTGGTGCAACATCAGATTGTACATTAGATAATGTAATTTTATTGGTACTTGAATATAAACCATGATCAAAATGATTTACTCTGAAATAATTACCACTATAAACCCCACCAACATCTGTAGAAGAAAGTAAGTTAACTCCACTAATTGTTTGTAAAGTTCCTGAAGTATCAAAATAATTTAATGGTTGGTTTAAACTAAAATTATCTGCCTGAACATTAGAGAGATATAGTGTATCAATACCAGTTCCAATTCCAGTTATTGTAATTTGTGCAGAATTTCCACTTGCGGGAGAAACATCTGCAGTTACAATACCAACAACATCACCATTTTGATAACCATTTCCAAGATCTGAAATTGTTACGCCAGTGATTGAAGATGTACCAGTAGATACTGAAATTATATTCAATTTTAGACCAGTACCATTTCCAGTAATTGAGTAAGTTCCGACATTATTAGTTGGAGTGTAATTGAAACCACCATTTGTAACTTCCACAGAAGATACTGAAGAACCTGTACCAATTACATATCCATACTTGTAACTTTCCGAATTTGAAGTAATTTTTCTACCAGTAGTTAATATTCCTATATTTGTCGAATCTGTAGTTGTTGTGATTCCAACTTTAACCTGTTTAGGTAAAATTGTAATAGGATTAGATTCTAAAGTAGGAACATATCCATTACTTTCATTTAATGTTGGATTGTGGAACAACACACTTCCACTATTAGATGTAAAGTTTGCTTTATATAATTTGAACTTCATATCTTGATTATCATTTGGTGTCCATTCTCCACCATTTTGCGACTTATAGAGTCTACCAATTGCAAACTGTCTTGAGTATATAACTGATTCAGTTTCTGGGAGATTGCGTGTTTCTATAGTTTTTTCCTTCATTTCAGCAATCCAAACTTGATATTCAATAGTTTGAGGTGCTAAAAGAACAATGGCATAAGATAGACCTGGAGCAAGGTAAATTGGATAGTCGAAAGTAACTTTTGTCGCAATAGAAGCATTTGTTGATGTTGATATATCACTTGGTTGAAGAGTAACACGATTTCCTAAAATTGTAGTAGTTGGAGTTCCAAATTCTACTGTTCTTACTTCTACAGTTAATGGAGAATTGCCTGAAGGTTTACTTGCAAAGTACAAATCCACTGCAGTTAAATAAGCACCGTTAGCATCTTCATTAGGTTTATTTCCGTTTTCAGTATCTGCTACACCACCAACTATAAATGATTGTGCTAATGGGTCATAGAAAGTAGTTACAGTAGTTGTAGTAACTCTTTGTCTTTGTTCCCAAGTACCCTCAGATTTGTATACTGTTTGTGCTGTCGATATAAGTTGACTTCCAGGCAATGGATTTTCATTAGTTGGACTTGAATTTAATTTATAAACTTTTGAACCAGTTTCAATTCTAACTGCAGGTGGTGGAGTTGATAGAGGATCTCTTAAGAAAAATGAACCAGAGATAAATCCATTATTATCTGATATTAATCTTAAATCTTTTACGAATGCAACTGCACCACTAGTTTGACCAACTAATTTAGTACCGATAGTCACATAACCAGAATATAAACCTTGAACTTCTAGTGATAAAGAAGTTGTATCTACATTTAAAGTTTTTGATGAAGCACTATAATCAGATGGTATAGTTTCTGAAGTTATATATGGATTTTGAGTATATACTGACGAAGGATTACTAAACAAACCATCTTTATGATTTGATTTTGCAACTCTAAAATTGATAATATTTTCATTATTAAATGTACCAACTACAGTCTCACCAACTATAAAGGATGATGATGCACCATAATTTTGTAAAGAAGAATCTGGTGATATTTCAATTAACTTTGGTATAAAATCAACTCCACTATTTCCATCTAAAAATTGATAATATCTAGTATTTTCTTTCATTCCAAAAGATTTAAATTCAACATTTCTAGATCTCATGTATATTTCATTTCCACGTCTTACAACGTTATCAACTATATCAACTGTTGTTCTTGTTTGTCCTCTTCTACTAGCATTTGCCACACGGCTTGTGTTAGTTATTTCAATATTATCTAATCTAATAGTTCTTACCCAACTATCACTACTTGGATTAAGTTTTATATTTCCAACATAAGAAATTACATGAAATGGATTTACATTTTCAACTTGTGTTGCAAACGGTTGATTAATCCAATCAATAGATTCATAATTTAATGTAACAACATCACCCGATTTTTTTACATTAGAATCAAATAGAACAAAATTATCATTGGTTTCTAAGTTTTCATCAGTAACATTTTCTGCAGAAACTAATTTCAAGTTTAAACTATTTTTAGAAATTGTTGGTCTTAGTTCTGAATTAATTTCATCAATCTCAATTGAAGATAAGTCTAAATTAATTAGATTTGAGTTTTTAAAGTCATCGACAAAAAATCCACTCTTAAATCTATTAATACCCTGAGCATCTTGAATTTGTAATGTTTGAGTATTAAGTTCAAGTAATGATAATGAAGTTACTCTTTCTAAATTTTCTACTCTATCTTCTATTCTTCCAATATCTCTCATTGTATATCTACGATTATCAACTAAAGTTATTATGGCATCTTTAGGATTATAAAGATATGGAGGCAATGTAATGGATGCAATTTCCATTACATCATTTGGAATAGAAGGTTCTTTAGGATTTATAGATGGATTACCTTTGATGATTGTAAAAGTTCCCAACTTATCCAAGTAAATTTTATCAATTCTTCCAAGATAAAATTGATATCCAATTAATGCACTTTCATTAGGAGACATTAATATTTTTGGTTCCGTACCAAAAGATCTTGAATTAAAGTCAAATGGAGACTTTGTGGTATCTGTAAAGACAGATACTCTTGGTCTAAAATCTAATATATCTGTTGCTCTAATATTTAAATTAGAGACACTAGGAATATCCGAGAGATACCTTTCTTCAGTGTAACTATTTGCAGTAAAAACATCTCCACTATCACTAGAGGAAACTGAATAATAATCAAAAATTACTAAAAGTTGTCTATTTGGAGCACTTTCTCCAGATTTACGGACTATTCTAGAATAATCATAGTATTGTTGCTTTTGACCTTTATCTAAAATAAATTTATTTGTTATATTTTGATATTTTCCTAAAACAATTTGATTTATTGTAGTATTGATATTAGATTCTTCAAAATATACATTTTCACCACTAGTAAATTTATTTGCATTTAAATAAACTACACCTAAAGTATCAGATGATGGTTTTGTAACTACTCTTGCAATAGCATTACTTGAATTTCCAACAATATTTTCACCAATAATTGCATTGTTAGTCACATTTGCAATTGAACTAAAAGAAATCTGATCTAATACGGGAGCAGAAGTATCTAAGGATTCATATATTGCAATAATATTTGCAACATCAGGATAATTTAATGAGATTTCTTCATCCTGAACTCTTAAACCATAAAATTTATTATATGTTAGACCATCGTTAATTGATGTATTAACACCAACACCTGATTGTGGATTTTTTGATAAAGTTATGTTAATTGTTTTTGATTTATTATATTGTTTAATTTTACTCTGTACACCATTTTTAACAAATGTTGCATTTATTGTTGAAATTTGTTTGTTTTGAATATTTGAAAAAGTAACCTGTTCAGAATTTCCACTTATAGAAACTTTATCTGAAGTTAAATTTTCTATAGTTCCATCAGCATAAAAAATAGAATATCTTTCTTCATCAAATGCTTCAAATTTTGCAGTTGTAGAATTAATTCCTAAATTAAAATTTCCAGTGTTTACTGTTAAAGTATTACCTGAAGGTGTTGGTGTTATATTTGATTGTGCGAAAAATGTTATAGTTGATGAACTTAAATCAACTGAAGATACATTTTGATCGGGAAGTTCTGCATATAAAAATCCACTTTCTTCATTTTTTATCTCAGAAATCCCTAGTGAATATGATCCACTAAATTGAGATGCTGGTAATGAACCATCACATACTCCATTTACTGTAGAAATTCCAGATAAAGTCAATGAAGTTAATGATGGAGAAACTGAGACTACTCTATTATATACTTCTGTACTTAAACCAGTTCTTTGGTATCTAATAATAGTATCCGAACGAATTCCACTAAATGTTGCTGGTGCTGATATTGTTGCAGTGCTAATTCCACTATTTTCAGCACTAATTGTAATTAATCCAGGTCTAAAAATTCTATTTAATTGAGTATCTGCTAAAAATGCAGTACTAAAACCTGTTGATTGATGAACAGATTTTATATCCTCCGATCCATGTGATTTAACAGATTTAATAATTCTAGGATACAAATCTGTTCCATTTATTGATATTGCTTCACCAACAGAAAATTTACCAGATGTTTGACTAAGAGTTACTGTACTCGATCCTGCACCAGCAGAAACTGTATATCCACTTGCACCACTATTTTTACCTTTAATAAATGAAGATGCTGGAACTTCTACATTACTCACTGACTGATTAAGTTCAATTTCTGTATAGGTTTGAATATCATACAAGTACAAATCCCAATTTGTGGTTGCATTACTATATGCAGAATCAGTTACATTAAATCCATAAACTCTTGCTGAACCTATAGTTGTTCCAGCAGGTGCGGTAGTGCTATTTTTTCTTTGATTTTGTAAATAAATTATTTCTTTTTGTTTTGGCGCACCACTTACATTATTAACTCTCAGTAAATTTCCCATTTCAAAGGGTATATTCACTGATGATATTGTTTGTGTAGTTCTTGGCTTATCTACATCTAAAATTTCAATACCATTTTTTTGAATATCATATCCTCTTACATATGCTTTACCTGGAGATAATTTAACGCACATTAAATTATCGGATGGAGTATTTCTCTTGTCAGTTTTTTCAGTTTCAAAAAATAGACCATCATTACCCAATCTATTATTTAAAGAATTATTTAAAGAAATTTGAAATGGATCGACAACATAATTGCCAGATTCATCATATGTTCTTTGTGCAAGATAATCTTTAATAATAGAATATTGAGATTGTGTTTCAAGTTTTTTTATAGCACCATCTCTGACTCTAAGTAACTCTATAAAATCAGTATCATTTAAATCGTCAAGACTTTTTTTAGATAATGCTAGTGTTATTTGAAATCTATCTGCACCAGGTGCAGAGTAATTTGTAAATCCTTTTGCATTATCATAAAGTGTCTGATCATCTTTTGCAGTAATTATTTTTTCAGAAACTCTAAGACCAATACGATATGAAGGTGTATTTGTATAATAATCTAATATAATAGTTTGCTTAGGAACTCTAACAAAAGTACCTCTAACAAAATAAACCCCTTCACCTATAGACGCTGCAGATCCAGTTGAAGTTGAATTTGAGTTTATTGTTGATGCGAATGGAGTTCCTGCAGTTATTGAACCGACAGTTTCATTACAATATAAAACCTCATTATCCTGAAATGGGTTTATTTCAAAATTAGAATCAGAACTAATATATTTTACATAAAGTGTTGGATATTCAACTTCAGAATTTGGCAATTGAACTAATTGAATAGAAGCAGATATGCCAGATATCTGTCCAATAATAGTTTTACCTTCAAACTGTTTTAAATATGAAATAACCTCAATTCCAAATTGTTGAGGATTTAATTTGACTGCTGAAAATTGATTATCAAATACAATATTTCCTGGAATAACTAGAGAACCTTCTTTAAATATATGACTTCCAAAAGTTTCTACTTGATTTTGTAGTATTGACTGAAGAGTGTTTAATTCTCTGGCTTGAATTGGTTTTCCTGGATTAAATAAAACTTTATAGTAGTTTTTATCTTTTGCTCCAACATTAGGTTGAGCAAAGTCATCAAAATATGGACTTACGTTTAAATTTGTTTTTTGAGCCATTTTTTAGAATTCCAGGATAATTTTAATGTCTTCTTTTTGTCTAGAATCTCTTGTTACTGTCGGTCTATTATCAATATAAACTATTTCTCCAGACTTAGTATTTATTTCAGGATCAGCAAGTCCATTTGTAAATTCAACTCCAAGATTTATAATTTTATTACCGACTGTTGTAGTAATTCCACTAAATGCAGTAATCACACCAGAAAATCCACCAGTAGTAGATACATTAGTATTATTTGCTGCCGAATATTCAAAATCTAAAATTTTTCCAGTTGATGAATAAAAAGAGGAAATACCAATAAAATCTTGGTGGTTAGTCCCATTATTCCCTTGATTATAATATAGTGATCTATCTTGATAGTATTTTAAAACTTTTGTTTCAGCATCATATGAAACCACATACCCATATGCTATGCCTCCGGTAACATCTTGTTTAATTTTGTCTCCAACACTTAATGTACCAGATACTGTACCAAAACGCATAGCACGGACAGAAGAAAACTCATTTTGCGTATAAACTGTCGTGTTTATTCCCGTAGAATCATATATGGTCGGGTTTTTTAGAATTCCAACTTGTGCAAATTTAGTATCAGTTGGAAAATCTTTAGTTGAATCG
>Ga0194116_10006305_pt1 | contig 12696 bp, 18 predicted proteins | sample TA2MahsurfametaG_4_FD_148617 | JGI IMG/M metagenome (GOLD analysis project Ga0194116, IMG submission 148617) | Freshwater microbial communities from Lake Tanganyika, Tanzania - TA2015008 Mahale S9 surface | ecosystem: Environmental > Aquatic > Freshwater > Lake | place: Tanzania: Lake... | reverse complement strand
AAAACAAGTTTGAAGTTGATTATCCAAAAGAGAAGGATGAAGATTCTGCGGAAGAAATCAAGGTTTTGTTTGACGTTGGTTTCGCATTTGCAAGAAGGGCGCTTACAAATAGACGACGCAAGAAAAGGCGCAAATTGTTTGGCAAAGATGCCGACATAGGCGATATTGAAACAAAAGTCGCTCCGTGCTGGGATGGATATGTCCAGGTTGGCATGAAGAAGGGCAAACGAGGCAAGATGGTGCCGAATTGTGTCCCAGAGAACCAAGCGAAATCATTTTTTTTTGATGATGTAGAGGAAAAGGGTGCAAAATTAAGAGACCCCAAGGGTGGTCTTACTGCTGCTGGAAGAGCGCATTTCAAGCGCAAGGAGGGCGCAAACCTAAAACCTGGAGTCAAGGGCGCCGCAAATACGCCAGAGAAGATGCGCCGTAAGGGCTCATTCCTCACGCGTTTTTTCACCAATCCATCTGGCCCCATGAAGGACGAAAAGGGTCGCCCGACGCGTCTTGCTCTTTCTGCGGCAGCGTGGGGCGAGCCAGTGCCGAGCGATGCAGCCGCTGCAGCGCGACTGGCAGAAAAGGGTCGCAATCTCCTAAAAAGATACGAAAATAGCAAGAAAAAAGAAGATGACCGCGAAGACATGCGAATCAAGCAACTTGGTCCGACGATTGGTGGTGGGGGCAATAACCCCAACGACCCAGACAAGATTGACAAAGACGGAGATGGCGTTGTTAATGACGGTACACCAGACGAGCGACCAGCACGACGCAAGCCGACTGACAAAAAATTGAAAAACTCGTACCTTGAAAAACGCCGCAGAAGGCACGTAAACAGAGAATTACGCAAACAAGGAGTGGCAGCATCAAAACCCAGGTCGGAAGAAGAAAGAGCGGCGCGGTCTACAGCCAGGGAATCGTTCAATCAAGATGAAGACAGAAAGCGCTTTGTTCGCAATCAGTTGAGAAAACAGGGAATCAAGGCGAACGCCAAAAAAGAAGACCGCGATGAAAATGAAAGACAAGCCAGAAGAAACGCGCGTGCGGAGTATTTGCGGAGAGTTGCTGCTGGCGAACCAAGAAAACCCAAAACTTCCTCAACTCCCCCAGCAAGAAAATATCCAGATGGATACGTCCCAGGCTTGCCAGCAGACAGGTATCCAGAACCAAAGAAGGATACGTCAATTCAGGACAATGAAGACAGACGTAATAGGGGTAAAAGTCCATACGTTCCTGGTAAACCCGCAGATAGATATGGGCGCCCAAAGACGACACCACGCCCAAGCGATGGTTCTTCGGAAAGGGCGGAGGATGAGCGCAATAGGCGCAAGAAACCAAAGCCAAAACCAGCAGGACCGCCAGCACCAAAAGCCAAAACGCCTGGACGAATTGCTAGGGAAACACTCCTTCCAGAGGCTTAATCGTGCAAAGATTTTGGTATAGGGCAAAAAGTCTTGGCGTTGTTGACGGCGACACTATTGACCTGATGATTGACCTTGGATTCAACATCCATCACAAGATTCGTGTTCGTCTTTACGGGGTGAATACTCCAGAATCAAGGACCAAGGACCTTGCCGAAAAGGAATTGGGATTAAAAGCCAAGTCCTTCACCAGTGATTGGCTCATTCGCCACCAGTGGGTGTTTGTAAATACCATTCCCGACAAGAACGATAAGTATGGAAGAATTCTTGCCAAGATTTATTCATCCGAAGCAATTGACAACCCCACCACAGCGTGCCTCAACACGGACATTATTGAGGCTGGCTTCGCCAGAGAATATTACGGAGTTGGTGATAAGACATGGGTGGAGTTCAAGAAGGAGAAGTAAGACAAGTCCTGTCGTTTCTTTTGGAATCAAAAGGCGACGAACTTGACAAGGCTTTCAATGACGGTGTCGATGGTGTTGGTGTCAAAGACGCCAAGGCAGCGCTAAAAGCATTCAGAATAGAAAATGGATTTAGTTCATACGCAAACTTGCTCACCCTGCCAGATGTTCAACACAAACTGAAGAAGTCCGAAATTTATACCGTTGGATTGACTATCCAGCATGCGAACGTTTCGGGCATTGAGACCTGTGCTTGGCGCGGCCACTGCACGAGTGTTTGTGTGTTGGATAACGGCAACGGCAGATATTCGAGTGTTCAAAAGGCAAGAAACGTCAAGACACAATTCCTTGCAAAGTATCCTGCTGAGTTCCTAAGAATTTTGGGTTCCGAAATCAAAAAGCACTCCGACGAAAACGAGAAAGTTCTTGTTCGTCTGAATGTGAATAGTGATTTGCGGTGGTATCAAATTCTCACCACGCTCTCCAACGGACATCCCAAGATGCCAAACGTTTACATTTACGACTACAGCAAGAACCCTGCAATTCTGCAGGGTGACGGCAAAGTCGGCAACAAGTACAGAATCATCTATAGCGTCAACGAAAAGTCCGACCTAGCAAGAGTCCGTTCGTTTGTGTCAAGGGGCGGAACTGCGGCATTGGTGACCAATCGGAAAAAGAAAGGAAGAGTCTTGCAATCCTTCTTGGGTATACCAGTCGTAGATGGAGACCTAAGTGACGACAGATACCACGAACATGGCGTTTGGGTTGACCTTGCCGCTAAAGGAAAAGCACGACAAATGCCCGATGTTGGGTTTGTAAAGAAAATATACGAATAAAAAAATACGCACTTTGCCCTGATTTTATTGACTAATTTGCAGTCAACAAATGTTTGAATAAAGTCCGTATAAGTGTTGTCTTAAAAGTTGCAATGTACAGGGCTCAAGTATGTTACTCTTTCATGTAACAACAATTCCATAGGAGGAATTAATCATGGCAAGTCAACCGACTGCATATCCATATCCATCAACCGTTACTGCCCAGATTCCTGGCGCTCTCGAGACTACGTCAGAAGTCAAGTTCGTGATGCCGTTCAAGGGTCGTCTTGCTGGTGGCGCTGCCGCCGTTACGACTGCACCTGCTGGTTCGGCACTGACACTCGCCGTCAAGAAGGGCGACACCACCATGGGTTCGTTCTCGATTGCCGCTGGCGCTTCGAGCGATGACGCAATCGACCTTTCGGCAACTGAGGCCAACACCACGTTCGCTGCTGGTCAAGTTTTGACCGTCGATGTCTTGACTGTTGGTTCGGGCACTGCTGGTGCAAACCTGATGGTGACCCTGGTCGTTGACCAGTACAACCTGGATGGCGCTGGCACCAACGAGTACCTGCTCACCTTCCGCCGTGGCGCACATGACGGTGGCGTGCTGACCGCAGCCAACACGAACACCTACCAGGAGAATGGCACCACAACCGCTGGTGTTGCAACTCCCAAGACTGTCTGATTAATTTCAGATAAATAGTTCGCCCTACTACCTTAGGACGCTCAGGGACCTGGCCGAAAGGCTGGGTCCTTGTGTTTTATAATGGTAAGGTGAAAAGGTTTATTATTGCCGCGTCTCTGGCGTTTATTCTGGCTTCGTGTGGCTATCAAGGCCACTACAGATACGAATGCCAAGACCCTGAGAACTGGGATAACAAGGAATGCAACCCGCCAATATGCGAGATAGAAAACGTTTGCTGGAAAGATTTGGTTGGAATAGAGAATGAGTAGCACGCCGCTCGGAATCCCCGAACAAGACTGGAAGATAGTCAGGAATGTCTGCCGCAAGCACGGCGTAGACCCGATACTCATCGTCGCTATCGGCTGGTCAGAAACACACTGGTTCACACGAGGCGACGGATTGAAGGGCAACGGGCTGGGGGTCGGCTCATACGACTCAGGTTCTGTTTACACCTATTCGGGTGTCCGCGGACAGGTTAAACGTGCCTGCGAGATTCTTCAAAGACGTAAAGCCACAAGCATCGTGGATGTGATGGAAGGTGCGTTACATTCGTCAGGGAAATGGGTTGAGGGAAAGTATGTCGGTCCACCAGGTTCAATCAAATGGGCTTCCGCCGACACAGCCGACCGAGATTTTCCGTGGACTAAAAATGTGGTAAACACCTACAGACGGATTGTGAGAGAGTTCGTCGCACCGACAATAGAGGAGGAGTCATGAAAGATAAACAGCGATTGACCCCAGAGGAACTAGATGCAAGACTTAAATTTGTTGTTGGTTGCATTCTCGGCGGAGTCCTCACCATCACGACCATCGGCGTCCTCTACGCTCTCGTTTTCGTCACGCAGCCAATTGGCGCACAGGCAGAGAATGACAAGATGTTTTTTGGCGTTCTCTCCTCGGTGGCTACGTTTATCACGGGTACTTTGGCTGGCCTCATGATTTCAACGGGTAGAAATAAACACCAGGAGCCAGAAAATGAATAACACTTGGGGCAACTACAGTGGCAAAATTAAAGGCGCAAGAGTAGAACACGACGAACACGAGGTGGCCGACCCCACTTCGGTTAAACCGCCGTATCATCCGCCAGCAGAAAAAGAATTTATATCTGCCATGCAATCGATTGCCCTAAGATTTGGCAAACTTGCCGACAACGACGACAACGGCATTTGGGTCGGCTACGTACCAAAAGCAAAGAATGACAACTACGGGATTGGTGTGTATTGCGCCCATTGCGCCCACTACGAGTCAGAAAACGTATGCAAAATCATCAAAGCCAAGATTGAGCCAGGTGGCTACTGCAGGCTTGCGGCTATCCCAGCGGAATTGGTCAACAAGAATAAGAAGAAGAGCAAATAGGAGATGGTCGAGCATAATTTATACGACTCCGAAAATCCGCAGGAATATATTTACGACCCAGAGATAACAAATAAGTGGTATTGGGATGAAGGTTTGGATTGACCAGGATTTATGTACTGGCGATGGACTGTGCGCCGAACTCGCGTCGGACGTTTTCGTGATGCATGCGGACGGTCTTGCCTATGTCAAGGAGACGACTTGGCCAAATTTGCTTGGCCCAGATGGGAATGGCGACGGCCCAAAACTACAGATGACACAGACGGCAACAATCCCCGACAGACTGCTTGACGACGTTATACAGGCGGCAGAGGACTGCCCTGGAGAATGTATTTTTATCGAGGAATAAACGGGTCCTGTTGACCGTAGCCGTCGTATGTTTCAACCGCCCTTTTCGTGGCGACATGCATAAGGAAGTACAGGGTTCCGACAATGGCTAGTGCTGCAATCATCCGAATATTTTGACAGACTCAACAATAATGCAGTGTTGATTTTCTGCGGTATCGGTCACCCCTACAATAGTTGATGTGCCAAACGATTTCAAAAAAGAAGTTCGCCAGATGGCTCTTTTCTGGTTTTTGTTGCCGCTGATAGTGGTGAGCGCATTCAAGACACTCCGTCGTGCTGCCAAGTCGTGGCACGTGCCACAGGAGATGTGGGAATAAATTAGGCGAATTGTTTTTTGAATAAGTCAGCAAGAGCATCATTTGGGGTTTTCCCAACACCAACTTTCTTTGCTGCCTCTGATTCCCACCAGAAAGCGATAGCGGCTTCATCGTCGCCATACAAGTACTCAAAATAATCGGCATTCCACGTTTCTGATTCGCAACTTGCTATTGCGTGCCACATTCCATTCTCGTACACACCCCCATAGCGAGATTCCCTGATGACTATCGGATACAGGGATAGGTTGCGGTTGTCCATGAATGAATATTAGCGCCCCCGCCAGGGCTCGAACCTGGAACCTACGGATTAGAAGTCCGTTGCTCTATCCAATTGGGCTACGAGGGCCTAGGCCAACATTACTTAATTGGACAGGCCCCAGTTGCGCAATCCTCCATAGTCAGTGCGCCATCAAACGAACGCTGCACCAACGGAATCGAGGTGTCAATCTTTGCTACGGCTTTTTCGTAATCCTCTTGCGTTGTTTCTTCGTATGGCGGTAGCGGGAAATTGTGGTCGGCATGTAGTAGGAACGACACCGACTTTACGCAAGAGTCGTAGTTCTTTGACAACCAATCCTTGATGTCTGACAGTTCTTCCAATCGATAGTAAACGGTTACCGAAACAGCGTTGTCAGCCCAAACTGTTTGCATTTTCTTAACCCATTCCAACTGTTGTACGGCGGTCATTTCTGATGCCAAGATTGCTCCGTCTGGCGACTTGCACGGAAAATCAATGACGTAGCGAGTGTGGTCCTCGCGCCCATCAATGCCAATATCCCATTGCACTTTGTGGCCACGCTTGCGGCACGCATCAACCAGGGGGTCGGATGAGCCAAAGCGCACGCGGCGCGTGTAGTAGCGAGCGTAGGCAGGATGGATTCCTGGTGTCACACCAGGCAAAAGACTCAACGTTCCAGATGGCTGAACGGTGGTTAGGCGTATTGATTTGGGCAGGTTGTTTTTGTCGCTCCACTTGGAATCGAAGTCCTGCAGGTTGGTGTACGCATCATCAAGCCACGAGATTTGCTCTTCCGAACACTGCAAAATGCCAGTAATGGACTGGCCCAAGCGCGCGTTCTTTCTGACAGCATTCGTTGTCTTCTCGTACGGATACAGCATTGTCGTAATGTGTTTTTGCACTTTGTAGAGCAGCGTTGAAATTTGGGTCAATTGCTTTTTGGATTCTATGTTCGGCAGGAAAATCGTTGCCAGATTGCACGACTCGCCATCAGCAAGTCCAATTTCAGCGCATGGATTGAAACCCTCGATTGAATTGTCGATTTTCTGTTCATTTAGGCGGCCATACTTGCGCGCCAACTTACGATTGACAAGACCGTACGGCTCACCAGAACCGTCGTAACCTTTCCACAACTCTGGCATGATTTCGTCGTACGAGTCGGCGTAAATGCTGTTGTTGCTATTTGCCCGCCATGCTGGGACCGAACCAGATGACCAGTTCTTGGCACGGATAAACAAAACATCGTCTGGGTCACCGATTGCTATTTGTGCGGAGCGTCGAGACGAGCCAGAAACAACGATGCGCCCGATGATGTTGCAGATGTCGAGCACGTCGATAGAGCGGAGTTTCTTGCCGACCCTATTTTCCATGACCTTGCAAATATCGGCAATACCCTCGATGAGCGCGCCAGGTCCACTCGCCGTGCCACCGAACGTCTTCAGTGGGGCGCCGTACTCTCGGACCAAGATTGTTGAGTACGAAAAAGATTTACCAGTATCAAAATATGACTTCAGAACAGCATGGAGTAGACGTCGCCAACCGTGCCGCGAATCTGGAACAATTATTTCAGCGTCGTTGGTTCGCTCATGGGTGATGACGACACCACCCTTCACCTTGGGCAGGTCATGAATTTTGGCGCGCTCGACAGAAAAGCCAACACCTCCACCAAGCATCAAATACTCAAACAAAAGTTCAAAATCTTCGATTGATTCGATATTAGTGAAGTAACAATTATTCAAGGATGTTGCATGAAACTTCTTTACCAATGGAGTGCCCATCTGCCATAGCGAGCGACCAGAGAAAGAGCAGCGCAGATTGAAGCAGTGGTCGAACAATGCTTCTGCTTCATCGTTGGTCAGCGGCGCGCCCGCCTCGATGGCGCCGTTGATGACGCGCTGGAGCGTTTCGGTCCATGTCTCATTGTCGCCATTGTCTTTCTTGCGACTGTAGGTACGTAGAAATACAATTTCACCAAGACCGCCAAAGCCCCAAGGGGGTGTTTTTTGGGAATAGGAGTCCACGAATGATTGTTCGAGCATGATTTTCGCCCCATCTCTACTGTTTGGAGTTGCCCAGAGTACCACAGGACAAAATACAGAAAGAGTCTAAATTAGACCAAATTTTTTGGCTTCGGTCACGGAGATAACTTTTCCTTTTGGATGAACCAAAATGCGAGTTTTTATTGAATTTGATAGTTCGTGTTCAACAATTATGTCTTCTTCAACCAAATACGTTTGCGATGTTTCGAGCATATTCGTGCCCAAGCCAGCAATATGGTCTGGCTTTGGCGCTTCTCCCACACAATCTCCAGTTGGATGACCGCAAACTGGACACGGGCTACGGTCTGCTGGCGTAATTCTGATATTGTCGCCAACCGTGTAAGAATTGAGGTAATTGTTCTTGTAAAAGACCATAACCAATTATACGCCCTCGTATCGGCTCACTCTTATAAGGTGTAGAAACCGTAGCGGTGACACGTGGGTTCAATTCCCACCGAGGGCACTAAAACTCTTGAACCAAAAATCCATGATTGAGTATTTCGTTGATAATTTCTGGGTCAAGGGACGTTGACGAAAGTTCTTCATCAATTTGTCTTTTGAAAGCACTGTAAAGCATTGCTGGGTACGAATACTTCTTTATCGTATTTGTCGCATTTTGGGAGAATTCCATTAGATGGCCCCAATTCACCTGCTTGCCAATGCTGTACTTGTATGGCATTGAGAACAAGTAAATATCGGGAACCGAAGATGCCCTGTTTTCATCGCAATGTATGACCGTAAGACACTCCTTAACGGTTGAATTTGGCTCGAGGAACGCAAGCGACAGTTCCTTGTTCTGTGGGGTCTGGGCCACAAAACCCTCGGCGACAAAGGTAATGGATTCAATGCCGAGATTAAATCTTAGGATTCTCATTAATTCGTAGCATCTGGCGAACCTTCTTTGATGGTTCTCTTTCATGTATCTTGATTCGAGTTGGGCGCAAACAAATGGCTTATTGTTGCGCCATGCGAAAAAGTTAAACGCCAGGTCTTCCCCTACCCCTTCGGACTTAACTATAAGGTTTTTGGCCAATTGGGAAGCGGTCAGCGTCAAGGCAATCTTGGAAAAAGGGTCGAGATATGTATCCACTACCCAACAGTAGCAATAGTTGCAATGGTGATAGGGGATAATGGATTAGGGTATCAAGACATGAGCAACAAAAAGAAAACTCCAGCGAAAAAGAAGTCCACTGGCGCCAAGAAGCCTTCCGCAAAGAAGTCGCTTCCCAAGGTCGACAAGATTGAAATCAACGTTCCTACACCCGATGAGGTGAAGGACGTTATTGCCGATACGTGGAAGTCAATTCAGGCAGACGACTTCAGAATCACGCCAGCGACGAAGAAGGGTTTACTGGCAAGACTTAAGTCTTGGTTTAAGGTCAGTTGAAAAAGAAGTCAAAGAACCCGCGTAGTTCGCTGGTAGCGAATCTCATCGGTGATAAAACATCGCGCCGTATTGGCGATGATAAAGCCGAGGAACTACTTCGCGCGGTTACCGTAAACCGTGATGCGGTTCGACGACTAAATTAGTCAACGACTTCGGGGAAGTTTTCCCACGTTCCGCTGTATGGGCGGACAACCGAAATCTTTTCCTGAACCAGCCACTTGTTGAAGTTGCTGATGAACGTGGCGATGTTCGTCCTAGTGGCACTGCGCTGGTGCGCGCGCTGGCGTGAAAGCCAATTGCGCAACGCCAGTGGCGAATCCCCAGGCTTGAGGCCAACACCATTGGTAACGAGATTGACGAATTCCTCAACCTTGTCCTTGCCGTGCTTGGAAGCGGCCAGCACACAGAACACACCCCATGCGGTACGGATACCACCAACGGCGCTGTCGGCTTTTGAGCCGAGGTTCTTGGCCCACTCCAACGTCTCGTTGTTCTTGTTGTAGTAGTCCACCACGTCTTGACGCTGTACGAGCGCCATTGCGTTGGTGTCAAAGATGTTGAGACCGCAATCAAAGGCGACCATCATCTTGGCAATCGGGGAAATGTGTGACACATTGACGCCAGCGCCAGTAGCGGCGAGCAGGGCATCATTCAGGTTGCGTGACAGACCCGCGTCGATTGAGGCGTAGGTACCCTCGTCAACGCCACGCAGAACGAGGCACTGAACGGCGGTGTCCGCCTCAACGATTGCGTGGAGGCGGTGTTGCCCATTGAGCAACTTGCCACTCTTAGCAATGGTGATTGCGTCGTTCTGAATGTCCCACAGTCCACGCTTGATGGCGTCGGCATACTGTTCGACACGGAACTTGCGGAGTTTGCGGTTGTCGGTGTTTCCCTCCAGCATCTTCTTTGCGATGACTGGCGTGATTACCTCAACGGCAACGGTGATTTCTTCTGGAATGTTGAATTTGCTTTTCATAATGCGCTATACGCTATCGGCGTTACGGCTAATAACAACCTGCGTTGTGAGTTTATTCTGTGACTTTGGTCACAAGTTGCTTTTGGGTGATTATGCTGATTGGCTATAGGCATTATGGCAAGACAACATGGTAGCAAGCAAATCACCCGATTCCTCAGAGAAATCCAAAGACTTGGATTTAATGTGGAGAACACAAGAAACAAGTACAAGATAACGCCACCGCCGCATCTTGGAACCCGCGTGTATTTTACGCATGGAACAACCAAAGCGATTAAACCGCTCTGTGCGGACTTCAAGAAACTGTATAACGTCGACTTAGACCCGAAACAGTTTCTTTAGACCTAGCCGAGAACCACTTCTTTTTCGGAGTTTGGGAAGGGCGTGTTCCTGTTGCGAATGAACCCGCCCTTCATTGATTGCACAGTCACGTAATTCAAATTGGGGTAGTTGGCTATTAGCCACTGCTCGGCCTGGCTGAGGGACATTTCTTTTTGTATCGCCTGCAATTCCGCCGTCGCCTTTTTTGCTTCGGCTAATACGGCCCTACCCAAAGTTGTACCCATGAAACCGATTGGGTCATCCTTGGGGCTACCACTCCTAAAACCATTACGCGCCATTTTTACTTCTTGCCAGTTCCTTGTGCCATTATCTCGTCAACGATAATTCCAGCATATCTTTTTCTGAGACGCCAAATTTTTGAATTCATCTCCATCATCGATTCCGTATTTCTGGCCTTTTCGCAGATTGTGGGGTCATAAATACCGTACTTTTTGAACATGACGTCGTCAAAATCGGAGTTTTCAATCAAGATATCGGAAATCCAGTTTGCTTTTCCGTCGATTTTTATCATTAAGCCGCAAAGCCCCTCGTAGCCAAAATCTTCAAAAACTTTGTTTACAACCAATTCGCAAAAATTCTCACGGTACATTTTTTCCGCGTGGCGCCCTTCCCTAATGAAATCGGCAAGGTAGTCAAGGAGTTCGTCCCTACTTGGGCCATCTTCGTTTTGCTTATTGTCGTCTTGTTCTTCTGACATAAAGCGTGACCGCCAATCTGGGGATTTCCCCCGCAGATATTATCGCATTTCGGCGACTCACGCCAGTGACAGGATGAAGTGCTCGGTTTCCTTTTTGGTTTTGGTAACCCATGAATAAATGTTCATCGAAGCATTTGCCTTATCTGTTGCATTGCCATCGCGGTAATGGTCAAGGTACTCGCCAACGGCGTTAAGCATCGACCATCCGTTGTTTCCGTACCCGCCAGCGTTGTTGGAATTTACATAGATTCCCTTAACAACCGACCATATTTCTTCGCGGTTATTTTTCTGGCGTTCGGTTTCTTCACGCTTGATTGGGAACGTCTTTTGCAACACCTTGTCAATCTTTTGTGGGGTCATGTCAATTTTGAGCAATTGATTCGCTGTCTCGGAGAACGCTTTCGCCCACTCAACCGACATGCCAAGAATTGTGCGAGCCTCTTCCATTGCGCTGTCAGCGTTGCGCGTGTGCCTGGCTGTAAAAACACTCTGTGCTGAAGAAAGTCCAGCAATTACAGTATTTTTGCAGACCGCCCGAATGCTGGTATTGGCGAACGTAATCGGCGTTTTGCCGTTGTGCCCGTTGCGCACCAGCAAGTAACGCTGAATCGTGTCATTGACGCCGATGGGGTCAATAACGAGTGCCCCCAGGTCAATGCAGGCGAAGAATTCACGGCCTTCGTCAAGGACACCGCAGGTATCCACGACAGCATCGCCATCGGTTGCGCCAACAACATCCAGCGCCCTATCCATAACCTCACGATTTTGCTGAATTGTAAAACGGGTGCCGACGGTGGAAAGGCCATCAAATGTGCCATCAGCATTGACTCGGAGCGTGGCACGAGAATCGGTAATCTTCACGATGGTTCCGTCTGGATTGCGGAGAATTTCTCCGTTTGCGTCAACGGCTGCCACGTCTGCCAGAACGACATCAAAATCCGCCTCTGCGGCGGCAAGCATTGCCTCTGCGGTCTGAAGACCTTTCATGGGGACGCCAAGTCTGTGCCAGGGAATTTCCCTATCGGCGTACGCCATTTTTGCTTTTCCTAATTTTCCGATTTCGATGTTATGTGCCATGGCAACAACTATATCGGATAAATCTAACTAAGACAACACTAATGAAGATTGTCTGAAACGGTAGCGTATCCGCTCCCGAAACGGTAGTTTTACAAATTAAATTAGACAAGGGGGTTTATTGGTACCCCTTTGAGGGGTTATTGAGTAACTTTTGAACGTGTTTTGGGGCGTTGTTAAGATAGGGTTGCTTGCCATGAAACAGCCCAAAAACCTCAATGTTTATGCGTTAATCGACGAGGCAATAAGTGACTTGCTTGCGTTGGAACTGGAGGGTGTCGAGTGCGTGAAAGTCAAAGATATTTTGCAATTTGTTATAGAAATTGACTCCTTGATTCCCGAAATCATCATTGACGGTGACGAATTTGTAAAACATTTTAGGAAAAAGACTCTTTGGCAGCGTTTTCTGCTAAAATTGAAGTAGTCTGCTACTCGAGATACAACGCGCGGTTTTACTAAACACCGCCAGTCCATATTCCCAAACACAGGAGAGACACGTTGAACGGTTTAATCGGTTGGGGGTTATCTTTTACCCTCCTTGCCTTGGGTATGAACATACCCGCGCAAGCCAAGGCCCCAGAAGCAATCAAGGTAGAGGTA